>AF_2010_repII_A01DRAFT_1000079_pt1 | contig 11005 bp, 11 predicted proteins | sample AmaForrepliIIA01_FD_9192 | JGI IMG/M metagenome (IMG submission 9192) | reverse complement strand
GCCACTTATAGGCTGCATTAAAACAGTGGGACTACCACGCCATATTCCAATTGTTATCAACCGGTAATTGTGGGCGTCCCAATAATGCAGTAGAAATGACAACTACTTCTTAACTCCTAATGTTCTGTTCTTGAGCCTCATATGACTTCCGTGACACTTTCTACATCTGGATGAAGAGATAGCGTTCTTGGCGCCACATTTAAAACAAATTTTAAAGAAGAGTCTTCGTTGTTGGGCTATTTGCTTCTTGGTGGCATCAGTGATGGGCAATGTGTTTCTTTTATAGCATTAAATGCAAGCTCGATTTGTACCTTTCTATTCTTGTCAAAATGTCGAAATGAGAGTCAGTCTACGCTAAAAATTATAGTAATTTACTTGCTTGGGAGAACCACTCATGACTGCCTCGTACTGACGGGGTTGACCTCTGAATTTGGTACTGAAGATTTTGTATATTCTGTAGGACCAGTTTGAAGATTGCTGCCTCATATTATGGTCTGGACTGGGAATAGTTTTAAATCGTGAGGCTTAGTAGCAATGCGTGCAAGATTATTTTGAAATTGATCGGCTGGTGGAAGATCTGGCCAAAATTTACTCTACGGCTTGTGCCACCACATGGTTTAAGCTAGTGCATCCCAACAAACCACCTACCAAAGAAGAGTTTAGGAGCAAAGTCACCGAATTCATGAAACATTTGGAATATACCCTGTCGACTTTCCCCGAAGGGCAAGAAATTGATCGATTTCGGGAATATGCCAGAGAAATTCTTAGAAAGGAGATTGAAGGTGTACTTCAAGGCGCTAACAAGGAAGTCGAACGGCGGTACAAGTATTATATCGACTCCCTCTAGATGCCTCCAAATCCTGCTTAAAGACTCCTTAGTACTAGCTTTAAGTCTTGGTTCTTCCAGTTGTGGCATCTTTATTTGACACGATTTACGTTGTATGCTATACCGCGTAGCAAAAGGTAATCCCAGTTCAATCGTGTAGAAATTCTCTGTATCTCAAATCTAATTTCCAGCGGAAGGGTCGTCCATAGCAGTAATACAAGATTGAACATTGGCATTGGTTCATGTTTCGGGCGTTTTTACCTATTTTGCGCTTCTAAGTATTTCTAGAATTCTAAGACTGCCTCTCTCCTACGAGCGTAAAGATGATAAGCCCAGTATCAGAAAGGTTTTAAGTGTTAGATAGACAAATTTCGATATGCGAATCACATTATCCGCAATTAAAGCGGACATCGGAGGAATCGGTGGTCATACTCGTCCAAGCGATCAACTTCTAGATACGGTCAGAAGCTTCGTTGAGAGAAAATCAAGGGATCTTTTGATCGATTTTTATGTAGGGTATACAGGTGACGACATTCACATTATAATGAGCCATACTGCGGGCGTCGATAACGACAGGATACACCGACTCGCGTGGGATGCATTTACGGAAGGGACGAAGGTCGCTAAAGAACAGGGTTTGTATGGTGCCGGTCAGGACCTCTTGAAAGACTCTTTTTCTGGAAATGTAAAAGGTATGGGCCCAGGAGTCGCCGAAATTGAAATGGAGGAGCGCCCGAGTGAAGTTTTTTGTGTTTTTGCAGCGGACAAAACTGAGCCCGGCGCGTTTAATTTTCCTCTGTGGCGTACTTTTGTCGATTCGGGTAGCAACACTGGTCTACTTATTAACGAAAAACTTGCTGAAGGAGTTAATTTTAGGATAATGGACGTAGTTTCTGGTAAAATAGCTGAGCTGAAAATGTGGGAGGATAAGCCGGAACTTGAGGCAGCGCTGATGTATCCTGGAAGGTACGTTGTCCAGTCTGTCCTTTCCTCCGATGGAGAACATATTGTTTCGGCGTCTACTGACAGATTACATAACATAGCCGGGACCTATGTGGGAAAGGACGACCCCATAGCGATCGTTAGGACTCAGAAGAATTTTCCAGCTACCGAAGAGGCAGGTAGCGCATTTAATAACCCTCACTTTGTCGCCGGAAATACAAGAGGCAGCCATCATATGCCCCTTATGCCAGTCAAATTAAATTCAGCGGCGAGTGTTAATTATTCGCTGCCAATAGTGTCTTGCTTGGTATTCAGCATGCACGATGGAAAAATGACTGGCCCTCACGATGGATTCGGCACGCCGGACTGGGATCTACAAAGATCGTGGGCAGCGGAACGGGCTATGATAATGCGAAACCAGGGATTCATTCATCCTGCGACTCTCGTGCCAGACGAACTCGAATACAACCAAGGATACGAAGCTAGAATGTCGAAACTCAACAAAAAATTCAAGCCTGAGAATCGTTCCCAGGCGGAATAATAGTCAATGGAGAAGCAGCAGCGGTTGAAGGCTCCCTTAATTATAATAAATTTTAAGAACTACCCGGAAATCTTTGGCAAGAACGCTGTCAAATTGGCGAGAATAGCAGAGAAAGTTGCTAATGAAACGAAGGTGAATGTTGCTGTATCTCCGCCACAGGCATCAATAGCAGTAGTGAGTCAAAGCGTGGAAATACCCGTACTCTGTCAACATCTAGACGAAGCCCCACCGGGAGCTGCGACCGGTTTTTTCATCCCTGAAATGGCCAAATCTTTTGGGGCAAGCGGATCTCTTCTAAATCATAGTGAGCATAGGTTGAGCCAAAAAAGCATTAGTAAGCTTATCACCCGCTTACGAAAGTTGCAGATGACTTCGGTAGTTTGTGCTCAATCTCCACGAGAGGTAGGACTGATTGCTAAGTTTGACCCTGACTATGTTGCAATAGAGCCTCCTGAATTAATCGGATCCGGAAAAGCTGTTTCGAAGCAAAAGCCGTCGGTGATCACACGTTCTGTTACAGCGAAATCCCGATACGATAATTCTACCCGGCTTATTTGCGGCGCAGGAATTACTAACAAGAGTGATGTCAGTATCGCGTCTAGACTAGGGGCAGAGGGGGTTCTAGTGGCAAGTAGTATAGTGAAAGCAGGCTCATGGAGAGATAGGATCCACGAATTAGCCATGGGGTTTAGGGAAGCATAGCCCCATCCGTACTCCCATGAACATAAGAGTGATGAGGATCTTCTATACACCGATCTCTCTTGCTAATTTGACAGCCCTTTTGCCATCTATAGTGAGCTTGTTGTAAACTTTGTTCTTTATGACCTTTCTTTGGACTAATCCGATTCGATGTGCTTTCAACAGCAGCTTGTGACCATGCCCATATGCTCCAAGTTTATGGAGTAATTCTCGGGTCGGATATTCTGATTGTCCTATGGTCTTTAGGAGTCTGACAACAGCTCTCTCCTTAACAAGTAGTCGTAATAGTTGTACCTGTTTCACAATAGTATCAGGAACGGGAAATTATTTAACCGTTACTAGTCGTTGGCAACAGTCCTATTTTCGTTCGTAATATATCATGACAATTAGTGACGACTAAGAAACAATAACTAGATTCTGATGTCCCTGAGTTGCACACCAAATCTCACGTAATATCGAACGCTAGAAAGAGTTAATTATCTGAAAATTGGCCTCTAATCCAGATAGATGACCGATTGGGACTTATTGCTACCGGGAATAGGTCTTACTGCTCTAGGCATTGCGGGTGTTGGACTTTCGCTTGCAGGGATCGCTGCGACGTTTCTTGAAGGTATGCACGCAGTTTCGCTGTTAGCGATGTTTATTGGAATGATTTTTTTGGCTCAGGGTCTGTTTAAGGACGGTTTTCCGTCGAGTCCTAGAGCGAAGTCTGCAAGTGTTATTGTATTAGGATTTCTTGTAACTCTAGGGATTGCCGCAACAATGGCTGTAGGCACTCGCGTTCCAAGTATTTACGCTTTTATAATTCTGATGGTGATAATTTTTATCCCTGTGTCAGTACTTGCGGTAGCCTCGTACAAAAGGACACCTTACCTCAGGTATATGGCGGTTATCCTTATTGGGATCGCGATAGCAGGAGGCTCCTTGTTTTATGCATCCGGGTTAATGGTTCCAAAATCCGCGCAAAACCCTGCTCAGAACAGTTCGGCGACTACGAACCCAGAGTTGCCTAAAGGGTTGCAGACAGTGAAGGTGACCATACTCGCTGGGGCCTCTGCCAAGGGTAACCCCAACTTCGATCCGAAAATCCTTAATGTTCCCAAGGGAGAAGGTATAATTTGGACGAACAATGATAATGTTCCCCATACGGTAACCAGTTTTAAGGACACCGGCAAATCATTTGACTCCTCCATAATCATGCCTAAGAAAACCTTCACATTAGATACTGCGAAGTTAAGCGGGACAGAGTACGATTACTTTTGCACCATACATCCATTTATGAAAGCAAAATTCAATATTCATTAGATTAGTTCTCTTAGTTTTAGGGGGTTCTCGCTAACAAACGTGAAGATGTGGTAGTACCTTACATTCGGTTTTGGAGTCTGTTTTCTATTCTAGACTAGGCCCCGAGACATTATTTCGCAAGTCTTTTACTCGCCTGTTTGTGGAAATTGCAGGTCAAGATCTCAAACCAATATTTGCATGTCTTAAGTTCGAAATACATACGTGTCTATGTTTTAGCGACTTGCTCTCGCATGTTGTACCTTCAGTTATCCGCTTAATCTTTAATGGATCGCGATAAAGTCCCAGTGCGCACCTTAGCGTCGATGTCTGTAATCAGGGTTAGCAGGTCAGGTTTATGCGAATTTAGGTATTCGATTCCTTTGTCTCTTAATCTAATTTGAAACAGTCTTAGATCTCTGTGTTCGTCGAAGAACTGCTCGATCATTGCGGTACCGTGCTTGGTTGGATTTATAAGCTGATCAAAACATTCGATAGTTGCGTTAACATCTCCTTTTTCTACAGAATCTTTTGCTCTTCCGAGTATTTCGATGATATCTCTTAATTGTTGTACGGGTGCGGAAACCTGTCTGCTATGACCAAACAGTCCTAGGCGCTTGGCACCCCCTACCCTATCAGCTATCTCCCTGTCTAATTCATAATACTCTTCCTTGCTTGAGAAGAAACCATAGATTTCCTTCTTCTCTTTTCTTACGACTAACCCTTTCATGGATAACCGCAGAAGGGCCTCTTCCACCTCAACCCTGTCCATACCCGTAATCCACACGATTTTACCTACGTAATTGTATCCCTGTCTTACAGATTCTAGTACTACGACCTCAATGATACGTCTAAAACCCTCCTCTGCCTTCGCATTTTCAAAGTCTCTATCGCGAACGGCCCTTTTTGCATAGGAGATATCAATTTCAATTGAGCGCTTTAGCGCCTCCATTCCTTCGTCTACCTTCCCGATAAGAGTCATATAGCATGCTTTGTTATACCATGACATCCCGTCGTTAGGATTAATATCGATTGATTTGTCACATGCTTCAACAGCCTTTTCGTAATTATTCATCTTGTAATACGCCAACCCTTTCATATTCCACGCCTCGCCGTTATCGAGATCTATATCCAACGCTTTATCGTACGAGGAGATTGCGACCGCATATCTGCCGAGATGGAAATGAGCATATCCTTTCTTGATCCAAGCGTCGACATACTGAGGGTCAATCCTTAGAGCGAGTTCAAAGCTGCGAATAGCGTCTTCCATCTTTTCATTGGCCATTTGATTTACACCTTTTTGATACAGATCACGCTTCTGAAAATCTGCCTCATCATCGTATTTTATGTCGTTTCTGGTCTCAGAAGAACTGTCGGCCCCCGCCTTAGGCTTCATCCCTAAGAATTTGCCCATTAATATAAAGTGCCGTCATCGAAGATAAATAGATTTGGACTCCATTAATCTCCAAGTTGTAATTTTCATATTTTGTGTGTCTTGGTTCTCTTTACTTGATGCCCAGCTGACTGCAAAACGATTATTTAGAAGTGTAACCAAAATAAGAGTATCTCGGGGTTATACATGTGAAATTAAATGATGCAGACATAGAAGATTTAACAGGAAAGAGTTTCAGAATTATTATCGACAACGGCAAGGACGGTATCCTTCAATCAAATTTATGGAAACAACTTGACTTGACTAGCCGTGATGGCTCTCGATTAGCCATACGGTTAGAGAAGAGGTCACTCATAAAGCGCGAAAAAATACTAGAAAACGGCCGATGGACTTACAAACTTTTTCCGGTGAAGTTGCCCGTCGGCACGCAGAGCATTGAACAAGCTCCATGTCTTACTTGTCCGGTTGAACACATGTGTTCCGTTGATGCCTATTATAGTCCTACTAATTGTAATCTCATCGAAAATTGGATTCTGGTATCATTTAACAGTGGTACCCAAGAACACCATCTTCGGCAAGATCATATGCAGGAAGTAATTGTGCCCAGAGAAATTAATACACCAGCTATACACGGTGCGAGAGATCCTGAGCTGCTAGTTAGCAAGTCTAATGCCGGCTTAGCAAAGCAACAATCGAGGGGGCTTTTAAAAAACAAGAAGAGGTAATTTTAGCTAACATAACGTAAGAATAATTACGTCGTAAGCGTAGCTAATTTTGTAGTACTATACAGGTAGCGATGTTCAGCATAATACATGAGCGGCCTTAAGTCGGGGATATGAGGCCATATGAGAGACGTCTGCAAACCGTCTCGAAGAGATAGGAGGTTACAAGTGTTCGTGCTAGGCTTAACTATATAGATCCCCCTGTGGGCACTGGCCACAAAGGGTGATCCGGGTGGATGAAGCTTTCAGAGGCTAGAAGAGACGTTTATCGTAGAATGGCAAAAAATAAAGGTTACCGTAGCAGATCGGCTTACAAACTACTTCAGATAAATTATTCCTATCATCTGCTTAGGCCGGGCAACCGAGTAGTCGATCTGGGCTCCGCGCCGGGAGGATGGCTACAAGTTGCGAAGAAGTGTGTTGGTATTGAAGGCGTCATTATTGGCGTAGATACGAGGCAAATAGAACCGATTGAAGGTGTCACAATTTTGCAAGCTAGTATCGAAGATAGAGATGTAATGAATGCGATCCTAAGTTTGCTGGGTCACAAAGCTGACGTAGTTTTGTCTGACCTATCTCCAAACCTAAGTGGGATATGGGATTTGGACCATGGCAGACAAATCTCTTTGACCAGAAGTGCACTGGAAGTAGCTCATAACATCCTGAGAGAAGATGGGACTTCGGTGTTCAAGGTTTTTGAAGGTGATTTATATGATGCATTGAAGAAAGAGATTAGGACTCGCTTTAACCAAATTTATGTAAATAAGCCTAGGGCAAGTAGACAACGAAGCAGCGAGCAGTATTTGGTTTGTTTCGGCTTTAAGGCCTAAAAAAGACTATTTCGTATCTTACTTTAGATGGCTCCATGCGACTTATTTTTCTTCTTTCGGGAGTTCATCTACGTCGTATAACAGCCTTAGTTCTTCGAGGTCTACTTTCCCGCCAGCCTGAACCTTTCTTTTAGTTGATTCCTTTACTTTAAAGAGGGCGTCGTCTCGAAGCCGGTAACCAAACTCCTGACGTTGTCTTTTCCTCCATCGAGACATTTCATCGAGACGGGAATTTACCGTATCAAGTGCAGACAGCGTCTCGTCATACTTTTTAAGACAATTCTGCCGCTCGCTGGCTTGCTCTCGTCTAGCTTGATAAGAGCTATCTAATTTATTCTGAGCGTCAGCAACCTTATTTTCTATTGCTTCCCTTTCACCGTGTAGTGCCTTCAGTGTCTTGTTGATATCTTCAGCTAATCTGGTGAGAGTTTCTAATTGTTCTTTACCGGTGCGAATGGCTTTTATCGCCTCCAACTTCATCGAAGCGTCGTTCATTACGGTCAAAATCTCTAACTTTTCCCGTTCATTCTTGTAGCATTTTTCGTTGACTAGTCTTTGGCATGATCCAATAGTTCGAATCAACACCTCTTCGTCTTCGGAGGGAAGTCTAGGTCCCATGGTGCTAACAAAATTTTTGAACTGAGAAATTTTTTCACTGGTAGCAAGCAATTGGGAGTTATTCGAATTCGTTTGCGCCCGTATCTCAGCTAATTTTCCGGTTAAAGTCACAACCTCGTTTTTGTCCTTCTGGATACTTTCATTTAATAGGCGAATTCGATTTTTCTCTATATCAATAATCACAGCAGTCAAATCTTTAACCTGAATGACTAAACCGCGTTTCAAAGATAGCAGGTCATCCCAGCTCAATGAGTCTATACTTTGAACCGGATCCTGATTCATAAAACCCTACCACCACTGTTTCTTGTTTATGTACAGTCCGATGTCATGACATAAAAATATACCGTGGTTGTACATGCAATATAGTCCATGACACGAATTTGTTCTCGCCTTCAATCGACTCACCAAAACCGGCCCAGGTAAACTGAGCTTTCTGCCGTAAAATACAGCTATTCTTATATTCAACCGAGGGGATTTATGTCAGGTTGGCAACACAGGCTTATTGTGTAAAATGTAAAGCGAAAAGGGATATGAAAGATGAAAAAGAAGTCATTATGAAAAATGGTCAAAGTGCCATCTCGGGCATATGCACTGTATGCGGTACAAAAATGTTTAAGATAGGCGGTGGCAAAAAGATTGCAAAGGCAAAAGCAGCAAGCAAGAAACCTGCTCGGAAATCCGCAAAGGTAAAAGCAAAATCGAAAAGCAGGCGAAAATAACTAACAATACTGCAAGCGGAGTATTCAGTATCCGGATGAGTAGATTGGGCAAGAAAAATTCTTCATCTACTCGAATTTTTCTTTTCAGTACCTAATAGCTACATGTCCTGCCCTAGTTCATTTTTGCTGGGCGGCGGGGAACAATAATTTTCATTTTATTGTTGTTATCAATACACACAAACGAATTCAATAATATAACCTAAGGATATGCTGCCCAAAATAGGCTGACCTATTATTGTGATGCGGCAGCGAGACAAAAGGTACTGGTTTTTAGTTTCAATCTGGCCCAAAAATGCAAAATCACGTCAAGTGAGAAGAAACTTTCTTTCAGCTTCTTTTAATTTCGAAGTATCGCCACAGCGTTGGATTAACCCTGATAATTTTTTTTGCGGACCTCCGTCCTTTATTGATGCTCTCGCTATTTCGACACCTTCCTTTAGATCTTTGGCGATCTTTCCAATTACCAGTGCGGCGGACGCATTCAATACAGCTATGTCTTCTTTTTCCGAGTTCGCAAGACCATATATCACCTGGAGGGTGTCTCTTATTGAATCCTCAGCAGTATGCACCAANAGCCGTTCCGGTTGGGCAACTGGTAAATTTAATGTCTTAGGATGAAGCTTGAATCTTTTAATCCGGTTGTCAACAACCCAGACAATGTCGTTATCACATGTGTTAGATAGCTCATCGAAACCGTCGTGAGAATGTACGACCATGAGCTCGTCAAGATGAGTATCTTGAATCGCAATAGCAATGGTTTCGAGTAAAGACTGATCATAGACTCCCACTAACTGACCAGTTAGATTTGTGCACGGATTACTTAATGGCCCGACAATGTTTAAGACAGTTCTTATGCCTATAGATTTTCTTAAAGACGCGACGCCGCGCAGTGCGGGATGGAACATCGGTGCGAAAAGAAACCCAAGACCTGTGTGTTCAATTGTGTCACTTATCTTGTGAGGAGATGTCTCCATGTCCATTCCAATAAATTCAAAGAAATCTGCACTTCCACAGAATCCTGAGACAGATCTATTCCCATGTTTCGCGATATTGCAACCTGCTGCTGAAGCTATTACTGCAGCCGCGGTACTAATATTGAATGATCTCAAAGTATCACCTCCAGTTCCGCACGTATCTACCAATCCATTTCTGACAATCGGCGTGATTTGGANGGCGGAACCCTTTACAGCCNTAACCATGGAGTTAATTTCTTCTGANGTTTCGCCTTTCATTGCAAGNGCTACCAAGAATGACGCAATCGCAGCATCAGTAGCTTTTCCTCCGAGAATTAGGCTCATAGAAATATTGATTTCGTGTTCCGACAAATTATTTCTGGAAACTAATTTCCTGATTACAGGACGAAGGTCACTGGATGTCTCTCTGTGCACTCATTTCTTCACCATCGAGATGAAGTTGAGAAGAATTTTTGGGCCTTCCTTCGTTAAAACGGACTCGGGGTGAAACTGTACGCCCTCTATGAGATACTTTGTATGTCGGATCGCCATGATTTCACCATCATCTAATGCCTTAGCCGTAACCTCAAGACAAGGTGGAATTTTCTTGTCTGCCACCAACGAATGATAACGGGTTGCCTTAAAGGGATTGCTTAATTGATCAAAAAGCCTACATGAGTTGTACAAAATAATGCTTGTTTTTCCATGTCTAACTTTTTTGGCATTGATCACCCTACCACCAAATGCATGCACTATGCCTTGATGTCCCAAGCAGACGCCTAGAATTGGAATATGTGGCCCAAGCTGGGTTATGACATCTGTACATATACCGAAGTACTTCCTATCTGCAGGATGGCCGGGGCCAGGTGAGATGACTATCGCGTCTGGGTCCATAATTTTAACTTGATTGAGTGTAATCTGGTTATTTCGAATGACCGTTGGTTCAGTCTTTAATTCCCCCAGTAGTTGAGCAATATTGTACACGAAAGAGTCATAATTATCTATGACTAGGATCTTCACTTAAGATCGACCTACTTCTAAAGCCGTTTTAATGGAAAACAGTATTGCTTCTCCTATGCTTATTTCCCAAAATTCTATTTAAACCTAATTTAGCTTCGGTGACAGATGTTGTAATTGCGGAACTTTTCCTGTACACAATCTGCCGTCGACCAGGGAATATTAATTTGGGTGAGAGATATGGTATCTCAAAGCAGTAGAGTATAACCCTTGGGTCTCGGAAAAATATATATAAAATCTCAAAATCAATTTCCAGATGTAAGTTTAGTTATTAGTGAACAGTATTGACTAAAGTGTTCGTAAACGGATATGGCAACATAGGACGTCGTCTAGCTAGTGTTCTTTCTGTAGACAAGGATTTTCAGTTCATCGGCATTGCAAAGTACACTGCCGACGAGAAGACCAAGGAAGCACTTGATAACAATTTCGATGTGTATGTGCCTGAATCTAGAATGCAACAATTT
>AF_2010_repII_A01DRAFT_1000077_pt1 | contig 11121 bp, 9 predicted proteins | sample AmaForrepliIIA01_FD_9192 | JGI IMG/M metagenome (IMG submission 9192) | reverse complement strand
TCAAAGGAAGTCTTACTCGGTTACTAGGCTTTTTAAATATATTTATAGTTTCGAGAGATTCCGCAAATACTTCTCAGCAAACAAGAACGCTCAGGCCTCATAGCTGTCTAGTCCCTTTTTCATTCATTGATTTTCACTCATTAATGGATGGAATTCTACACTAGACAATCCCTCATCAATCTATTGACTAGCAAAAGCATCGATTCTGTGATTGAAAAGTGTTGAGACCGCTAATACTCGTACATCCTTTCGTTAATCTATTGGCTTATCCGCGACCACAATGACAACAGTATTAGCCTCAAATGAACAAAGGAAACTTGGATAAAAAAAGAGAAAAGGAAGTAATCGGTTGATGACTCCGACAAGAACGAATTCGTTCTCCCTAACTGTGCGGTTTTTGTGCTTAACGTCGCTTGGAACCACATCTTTAGGAGATACCGAATTCCTAGAAAACTTGAATGTTGAGCCTTAAATATCAGCCCACAATTCGTATTCAAATAATGTCGGCTTGGATGCAAGCAGTAAGAATAAGATTTCTTCTGTCGTCGATAATAGCAGTCGCAACTGGGTTATCAATTGCATTCTGGAAGTATAAGGATATTGACTTGTTCTACGCCTCTCTGACGTTCGCCGGGGTTATCTGTTTGCATGCAAGTATAGACTTGCTAAATGACTATTGGGATTACAAGAGGGGCATAGATACGATAACCCGAAGGACAAAATTCAGTGGCGGGACTGGAGTGTTGCCACAAAATCTCTTGAAGCCTAAGAGCGTGTACTGTGCGGGTGTTATTCTACTTTTAATTGGTTCATTGGTTGGCGCCTACTTCGCATTAGTGAGGGGTATTATCATTCTTGCGTTCGTTGGATTTGCTGTGTTGGCCGTATACTTTTATACAACGAATATAGTAAACGTGGGCTTAGGAGAGACTTTTGTTGCGATAAAAGGGACTCTTATCGTTGTCGGCTCCTACTATATTCAAACATCATCGATAGGGATCGTCTCTGTTTATGCGGGTATAATCATAGGCATCCTTTCGGCAACTGTATTGTTCATAAACTCTTTCCCCGACTACGAGGCGGATCGTTTAGGAGGACGAAAAACACTGGTTATCCTCTTAGGAAAAAAGCGAGCAGCTAGAATTTTTCCCGGCATAATTCTTTGCACATACTCACTAATTATAGCAGGAGCATTCGTAGGTTACCTAAAGATTTATTCCCTCGTGTCCTTGGTATCACTACCTTTCGCAATAATCGCGATTAGGGGGATCAACAAACCAGGCCAAGTTGGCGAATTAGTTCAGGTTATGGGTTCAACTGTCGCATATTCTAGACTTACAGGAATAATTCTTGCAGCGAGTTTTTTGTTCTGAAGTTATCTACTCCGCTAAAGCGATCCTGACCAATCAGACTACTTTTCTCGGTGAGGATTCATTTTATTTTTTCCTGATTATCCCCCATAATATTACGACTCCGATCGCACAAAATGCACCGACAAGCCACCATAATTGTAAATGTCTCACCACATCGGTAAGAGAGCCAGCTACCACGCTAAAAGGATCCTTCCAAAGGTCAAATTACTATAGGTAAAACAATATTGACAGAGTGTTTGGGATAGACACGTTACAGTATGTTTGGATAACGTACGGCGTGGTTTCAACAAATCATTACCGCCGGGAAACTCATGATTGGTGGGTTTTCGTTTCGAAGGACTGCATATTATCTCCAAGACATATTACCGGTATTACCTGATCTCCTATAACTGTTCATCTCCAATGTCGTTTCAATAGCTGCTATTGCTTTTCTAGCTGGATGGTAAATTCGGAAGGGTTAAGCGCATTTCCGCACATTTTACAGCGGTTGTTCGTAGGTCTTAAGATATCCTTAATTGATTTCAAATTTATAATTTTGTTAATTACTGATCCACATTTACCACAAACTATCTCGATAGATGGATAAGACATGGTGCAGACACCGTACAATGTAGTAGATAGGATAATAGAATTTGCGTCAAGATGGATTGACGAAATCCTTAAGAATAATTCTGAGCCCGACGATCAAAATCCTCCAATGTGTTCGTATCTCTTGCAAGCCTCTAGATAAGTCACGTAACTCTTAGTCCGGGGAAGTTCGATGATTATGATGGATCTTCCTCACTGGTCGATCCAATTCGGATTGACAAGTATAGGGCCATTCAATGAATAAATATTGGATGTTCTTACTACGAGCGATGCCTACCGACCCCGTTTGTGGAATAGAAATGGATGAACAACTTGCTACACCCTATGAGCACCGTGGAAAGATGTACTATTTCTGCTGTGAGGGATGTAAAAGAATCTTCATCAGAAAGCCCTCTAAATATGTTTAGCTGATTCGTCCCCTTTCACGAGTGATCTAACAATATGGTGTATATCTAATCTTTTTTTTCATTCATTTTTATAACTGACAAAGTAAGCAGACTCCGTGAAGGCAGTTTTTGTAAGAGGTGGGAAGGGGGTTTCAGTCGAGGATGTCCGTACTCCAAGCATCAGCGAACAAGACGTTTTGGTGAGAATGAGAGCATGCGGATTATGCGGATCCGACTTAGAGAAAGTCTATGGCAATTACGGAATGCATTCTAGCAGGCTTGGACATGAACCTACAGGCGAGTTAATAAAGGTGGGAAAGTCAGTGAAAGGATTCGATGTAGGCGATAAGGTTTTTGTCCATCACCATGTCAGCTGTTATGCATGTCACTATTGTTGGCATGGAGATTTCACAATGTGTAATATGTATCAGATAAGTAATATTGAACCGTGTGGCCTGTCTGAGCAATTTTTGGTCCCAGCGTGGAATGTTGGCAGAGGTGGACTCGTGAAATTGCCAGAAAATATAACGTTTGATGAAGCGTGCTTGATAGAACCATTATCGTGCTGCATTAGGAGTCTAGCGAAATGTAAACTTCAAAATGGAGACGACATCGCAATAGTAGGTGCAGGAGCAACTGGATTAATGCACGTGATCCTTGCAAATTTGGCCGGGGCAAAAAATACTGTCGTATTTGATATCAACCAGTTCAGATTGGATTTTGCTGAGAAACATTTTGGGGTTGTCGGCTATAACCCTAACACTGACAAGAATGTCACCCAGAAAGTACAGAATATAACCGAATCTAGAGGTGTCGATAATACTATTGTCGCCACAGGAAGTCCAAGAGCGTTTCTCCAGGCATTAACTGTGACACGAAAAGGCGGTAGGATCGTGCTCTTCGGCGTTCCAAACGAAGGAACGAAGGTACTATGCAATTTGGGAGAGATATATTCTCGGGAATTATCTATCATTCCAAGTTACGCTGCATCTGAACTAGAAATCAACCAAGCTATCAGACTGATATCCTCTAGAAAAATCAAAATAAACTCGCTAATTACCCATCGTTTTGATATCACAAGAACGAGCGATGCACTACGCTGCGCTCACGATGCGAAAGACGCAATCAAAGTAATAGTAACGTCGAAGTAGGAAGATGTAAACTATAAATAATAAAGATTGAACACTAAGTTCGAAATTAGAAATATGGATTGGGGGATGAAAAACAGGATCTCAAAGATTATTCGCCCTCAAGACGGCCGATGCGTTATGTTGGCCGTGGATCATGGATATTTCCTTGGACCGACAGAGAAACTTGAGAATGCCAGTAGAGTGATAAAGCCACTTTTGCCCCACATAGACTCACTGATGATCACGAGGGGGGTTCTGCGAACGTCCGTAAATCCGAGTGTTGAGATTCCAATCGTGTTACGCGTTTCCGGGGGAAGTAGTATCGTCGGTGAAGATCTCTCCAATGAAAGCACTACCACTTCGATTGAAGACGCTCTGAGAGTCAACGCCACCTGCCTTGCCACCTCGATCTTCGTAGGAAGCAAGTACGAATATCAGACACTCACGAATTTAGCAAAACTTGTTGATGAAGGTGAAAAGTTCGGTATCCCCATACTTGCTGTCACAGCAGTAGGAAAAGAGATGACAAGAGACTACAGATATCTAGCACTTGCATGCAGAATTGCCGCTGAGCTGGGAGCGCATATTGTGAAAACATACTACTGCGACAACTTTGAAAAAGTCGTCGAGGGTTGTCCGATTCCCGTGGTTATTGCCGGAGGCAAGAAACTATCAAACGAGCTAGATGCATTGCAACTAGCCCATAATGCCGTCCATCATGGTGCTGCGGGAGTAGATATGGGAAGGAACATTTGGCAGTCAGAATATCCTGTTGGTATGGTTAAAGCGGTTAGGGCAATAGTACATGATAATTATGAGGTCAAAGAAGCTAATCAGATCCTCGCAACTGAAAAAGAGATTCGTACGCCCAGTACCGTTAATACTACCAATGCCGTTAATACTACGTAGATCTGATCTACAGCTGGAGGAGCTAGCTCAACTGTCAACCTAGCGTTAAGATTAGTAATTTGCTCTAACGCGAACATAATCTTTATTAGTTGTGTTGTTGCACAGATTGCGTCGAAAATGCCTGACGCTATCGTCGAGGAGTACTCTCTAGATTCTTCGCGGCCGCAAGTAAATCTTCCCGGCGCGGCAGTAGCTGCTGTGCTGCTATAAATACGGCTCTGCACGTAGTTTTGGCGGGGCGTTATCTGAGAAACAGGTGATAATGTAATGGTAGAAATGATCGGCGCGAAGGCCCTGATTCAGGCCCTCGAAAAGGAAGGAGTGGACATAGTGTTCGGACTGCCAGGAGGGGCAAACTTGCCCATTTACGACGCATTAGTTGAGGCAAATTTTAGACATATACTTGTACGGCACGAACAATCTGCGGCCCACATGGCCGACGGGTACGCTAGAATAAAACGAAAAGCAGGAGTGTGTTTTGCCACTTCTGGGCCAGGTGCTACTAATCTTATTACGGGAATCGCTACTGCTTATGCAGATTCTTCCCCAATGGTAGCTGTAACTGGGCAGGTCCCGACTGCTATGATTGGCAAGGACGCTTTCCAAGAAACTGACATTATAGGCGTTGCCAACCCTTGCACAAAGTACGCCTTCCAACCGCGATCGCCTAATGAAATTCCAGAGACAATTAAGAAGGCTTTTTACATAGCTGAAAGCGGGAGGCCGGGGCCAGTTCTTGTAGATATCCCCAAGGACGTACAACAAGGAAGCGCAGACATGAGTTTCCCAGAATTCATAAAAGTGAGAGGATATAGCCCAGTGATAGACGCGGATCTTTCCCAGCTAGGAAGAGCAGTAGAAATTCTCTATAACGCGGAGCGGCCTATAATAATGGCCGGAGGAGGTGTAATCCTGTCTGGGGCTTTTTCTGAGTTGCAGGCACTGGCAGAAATACTGATGGCCCCTGTCGTGACTACCTTTAAGGGCAAAGGATCTTTTCCCGAAAATCATCCACTTGCGATGGGCCCTATTGGAATGCATGGCCATGCGGAAGCCAACAAGATGATCTTAGAAGCTGACTGTATATTGGCAGTGGGAGCGAGATTTTCTGACAGATCTGTGGGAAGGTACGATGAATTTGGACGGGGAATGAACATCATACACATGGACGTTGATCCTGCTGAAATTGGGAAGAACAAATCTGTGGACGTAGCCGTGGTCGGGGACGTAAAATCGTCGCTTAGAACGCTTGTCAAAATGCTTTCAAAGGTCAGTGTAAGACGGGATCAGAACACCCCCTGGTTGAAGAGAAGAGAAGAACTAATCGATCACTTCGCGGAGACTATAAAGGATTATCCAAGGGATCTTACTGCAAGAAAAGCGTTAAAAAAACTTAGAGAAATCTTGCCAGCCGATTCAATAGTGACCACGGAAGTAGGGCAATGTCAGATGTGGGCATCATTACACTTTGATGTCATAACTCCTGGCACTTTCTTCAGCTCAACAGGTCTTGGCACTATGGGCTTCGGTTTCCCAGCCTCTATCGGTGCTAAGGCTGCCAGGTCAGAGGTACACGTGGTCGATATCGCTGGCGATGCCTCGTTCAACATGACCGAAAATTCTCTTGCCGTTTCGGTGCTCGACCAATTGCCTGTGATCGTATTCTTAATGAATAATTATATGCTCGGCATGGTTGCTCAATGGCAAAGGACGTTTTATAATAGGCGTTATATGGGCGTACATCAACACAGCTGCCCCGACTATGCCAAAATCGCACAAGCTTACGGCGCACAAGGCATCAAAGCCCAATCTTTGTCCGAATTGGAACTTGCTGTCAGGGCTGCACTGAAGAGTGAAATTGCCACAGTAATAGACATTACTATAGACCCTGAAGAAGATGTGTATCCTTTCGTAGTGCCTGGTACCGGTCTGAAAGATATGATTACAGGATCGTGAAAAACAAGAATATTGGCATCCTCAAAAACTTCAGCAATGCCAAAAACGGCGAGTCCAATGAATAGCGTTGTCGAAAAAGTCAATGGTTGGCATATACTTTCAGCCATGTTAGAAAACAAGCCTGGTGTGCTTTTTAGGGTGACAAATCTTTTTCGGGCCAGGAACTTTAACATTGAAAGCATAACTGTAGGTCTGACCGAGCAACCGGATCTATCGAGGATGACAATTACACTTATTAGTGACGAAAGGACGCTTGACCAACTCGTAAAACAGCTTAGGAAGTTGATCGATGTCGTAGAAGTGAAGGTACTCGATGCAGAGAAAACTGTTTATCGTGAGCTTGCTTTGATAAAGATGAAAGCGGAAGACCCCACTACGAGAATGGAGATTACGAATTTTGCCTCGATCTTCAGGGCAAACATNNTAGACATCGGAAAAGAGACAATTACTGTAGAGCTGACAGGAACTCCTGACAAAATAGACGCATTTAAAAATCTCGTCGATCATTTTGGGATAGCGCAGTTGGCTAGGACGGGGGTTTCGGCCCTCCAAAGGGGTAGAGAGCAATAAATGATAGATTCTGAGAGAAAGGTAAGAATATTTGATACGACGTTAAGAGACGGTGAACAAACTCCCGGTGTTTCAGTGACCCCCGAGCAGAAGTTACAGATCGCTATGAAACTTGACGAGCTTGGGATTGATGCTATTGAGGCCGGATTTCCGGTGGTATCTCGTGGCGAAAGTATTGCAATAAGAAGTATAGTAAAACAAGGTCTAAAGGCAGAAATCTGTGGCTTGGCTCGTACAGTAAAGGCTGATATTGACGCCGCTATAGATTGCGGATTAACCTATGTACACACATTTATAGCAACATCCGATATCCATTTGCAATTTAAGTTGAAAATGAGCCGGGAACAAGTGCTGGAAAGGGCAATTTGGGCAGTAGAATATTGTAAAAAGCATGGTCTTCAAGTAGAATTTTCTGCTGAAGACGCAACACGATCCGATCGAACCTTCTTAAACCAAGTTTTTCAGGCTGTCACAAAGGCCGGTGCTGACCGATTAGACATTCCTGACACAGTAGGCTACTCCACTCCGCTTTATGTCGGCAAGCTTGTGGAAGAGGTAAAGGCAACAACAAATCTTCCTATCAGCATGCACTGTCATGACGATTTCGGTTTGGCAGTAGCTAATTCTCTCGCCGGAATAAATGCAGGTGCAGTTTGTGCCCACGTTACAATAAATGGGTTGGGTGAACGGGCAGGTAACGCCTCGTTAGAGGAGTTTGTTATGGCACTTCAGTGTCTCTACAATAGGAAACATAATATCAAGACCGAGTTGCTTTTTGAGACATCGCGGTTCGTGTCGAATACGATGGGAATAATTGTCCAACCAAATAAAGCGATAATCGGCGAAAATGCCTTTGGTCATGAGGCGGGCATCCATACCCACGGCATCATTAATAACCCCCTCACCTACGAACCAATTAGTCCTGATCTGGTCGGTAGAAAGAGATGGCTGCAGGCGGGAAAGCATGCCGGCGCCCACGGCATAAAAGCTATGTTAGAGGATTTCGGTATCAGGCCAACACAGAAGGAACTACAGGAGATTGTCGAAAAACAAAAAGATCTTGCCGATAAGGGGAAGTCTATTACAACAGCAGATCTCTTGTCCATCGCCGGTGAGGTTATGCGTAGCGATAAATTCGAAGAGAAATTCAAACTCTATGATTTTCACATAGTTACCGGGATGAATTTAATACCAACTGCAGTTGTCAGGTTGAACACAAATGGTAAGGATTTCATTGCGTCCGAAATCGGGGTCGGGCCTGTAGATGCTGCCCTCAAGGCGATACAAAAAATTGCGGGTGAAATGGCTAACATTGCGATTAGGGAATACAGGTTAGACTCGATTACAGGGGGTTCGGATGCTTTAGCCGAGGTTTCAGTCAAGGTTGAGGATAAAAACGGCACAGTTGTTTCTTCTAGAAGAGCAGGAGAGGATGTCGTAGTCGCTTCAGTCCAAGCCATGGTAGATGCGATTAATAAAATAATGCTGCGAAAGGTGCTTTATTCTAAGAATTAAAGTTTACACGCTATTTGTAGGTCTGATTGCTAATTGGGACGGTATGACGTTGCACTAGTACGCGGCGATGGAGTAGGGCCTGAGTTAACTTCATCCGCGAAAACGATACTAGAAACTATAAACGACAACAGCAGCCTCAAATTCGCGATAAGAGAGGCCGAGGCAGGTGACGCCGCTCTCTCAAAATATGGGAAGGCCCTTCCTGATTTTAGTGCCGATATAATACGAAAATCACAAGTGTGTTTGAAAGGACCAGTTGGGGAAAGCGCCGCAGATGTAATCATCGTTTTACGACGTGAGTTAGACCTTTTTGCAAATGTCAGACCAGCAAAGTCGTATCCTAAGATCCCGAGTCTTCGTAGCGACGTAGATCTTGTGATCATCCGCGAAAACACAGAAGATCTATATCTAGGGTGGGAATTTGATGCGGATGACAACACCGTTGTGGCACTTAGGGTAACGTCGAAAAAAGCGTCAAGACGGGTTGCAGAATTCAGCTTTAAGACTGCTATGCTTAGAAACAAGAAAAAGAAAGTCGTCGCTGTCCATAAAGCCAATGTCCTGCGTAAAGGAGACGGTTTATTTGCGAGAACATGCAAATCTGTCGCCCAGAAGTATCCTGAGGTTCTCTATAGCGAATCATATGTGGACGCCTGTGCAATGAACCTAATACGGAACCCTCAGGATTTTGATGTCATTTTGACAACGAATCTCTTTGGTGACATTCTATCTGATGAAGCCGCGCAGGTAGTCGGTGGGCTTGGTATGGGGCCAGCAGGTAATATTGGCGAGTCTTTTGCGTTGTTCGAACCAGTTCATGGGGCTGCCTTTGACATAGCTGGCAAGAATATTGCTAATCCGTCTTCTATCTTGTTATCAATAAAAATGATGCTGGAATGGCTGGCACAAAGATACGGCGAGAAGGCTGCATACCACGAGGGGGAACGTCTAGAAGCATCCATGATTAAGCTGCTCGATCAAAACAAGAAGACTATAGATATTGGGGGGAATCTTACTACTTCCGAATTTACCAGGATACTATCCAGTTCCATGTACGAAGGCCAGGGTGCTTAAGCCCCTAGCGATAATCACTTTGAGTAGGCTCGTCACTTTTTGGAGATCGTTTCTGCCAAGCAATGAACATGAAGACAAAAGGAATAGTCATAGCTCCTGTTGCAAATAATACGGGCTGAAATGCCGTTGCATCTATTTTGTAGCCCATCATTTGCAAGAATGGCAGAGGGTAAACCGTGAAGAGCCAGAAACCGCCCAAAATCGCTATTATGACCTTGTTTCTCCTAGCAACTGAAATGAAGCTTATTTTATTTATCTTTTTACGGTCACACGTAATGCATTTAATAGTCGAATAACTTCCAGTGACATCTGCCGGGACGACGCAAGAAGTACAAATTTTATTTTGGCAGAAGTAACATCGCCTGTTAGGGAATTTGGAGCCACATATCGCACATTGCGATGACAATCTAGGTCTGATGATCTAGAGAGGCAGAGTCGATATTAAAATACTTGTGTAGAGCGTGCTAAGGATGTGTTAGGAAAGTACACGCGGTGCGCCCTTACTAAGGACCGAGGAGACACAGCATATATAGAAGAGTTTCGCCCCAACAGGCGTATGTCTGCCAAGAGATGGCTTGATCAGCAGGTAAGCCTTGATCCAATAATAAATCAAACGGTAGCAGTCATCGGTTATGGGATCCAAGGCCGTGCCCAGGCGTGTAATATGAAAGATTCTGGGATTAATGTGATAATTGGCCTAAGAGGAAGCGGTGGGACATGGCAATTGGCTAAGAACGACGGTCACAGGGTAATGGGTGTGTCCGAAGCCTCAGAGCTCGCTGACATAATCCATATTTTGGTACCGGATATGGAACAGGCTGAAACCTACACCAAGAACATAGCTCATCACGTGACCGAAGGAAAAGCCCTGAGCTTTTCGCACGGAGCAGCGATTCATTGGAAGTGGATCGTAGCGCCGAAAAATGTGGACGTGATAATGCTCGCACCCAAAGGCCCAGGCCAACTCGTTCGGGAGTTATATCAAGAAGGTTTTGGCGTTCCTTCTTTGGCCGCGGTCTACCAAGATCACACTAAATTGGCATGGAAACGGGTTTTGGGGATGGCAAAAGCGATAGGGAGTACCAAACCGGGGGTAATACAAAGCTCCTTCAAAGAAGAAGTTGAAACCGACTGGTTTGGTGAACAGGTAGATCTTTGTGGCGGCGCCCAAGCCCTAGTGACAAATGCTTTTGAGACGCTGGTAGAAGCTGGATACCAACCTGAGGTAGCATACTTTGAGTGCCTTCATGAGCTAAAGCTCATTGTAGATCTTATCCAAAAACATGGAATTACTGGAATGTATAACCGAGTAAGCGAAACAGCTAGATATGGAGGACTCACAAGAGGTCATAGGGTAATCCAAGAAGAGTCCAGAAGAAAAATGAGGGAAATCCTGAAAGAGATTCAATCCGGCCAATTCGCAGCGGAGTGGGTCAGCGCATACAGGAGAGAAGGGAAGAACTCGTTTGTCCAATATATGAAGGTTCTTGAAAATCATCAAGTTGAAAAGGTTGGTCAAGACCTACGCAAGATGATGTGGCCACAATGAGGTAAGCAGAGCTCCTCTATCTGACGGTCGTTGCAGTAGAGCTGCATCTGCTGCGGGAATCTATTGGCTAG
>AF_2010_repII_A01DRAFT_1000070_pt1 | contig 11394 bp, 10 predicted proteins | sample AmaForrepliIIA01_FD_9192 | JGI IMG/M metagenome (IMG submission 9192) | reverse complement strand
CAAGCGATTTAATGTTAACAAAAAACATGGTGAGGTCAACACCGCGAAAACGAAAAAGGCGCGGACGACCACGGACCAGGATTCGACCTATGGTTGGCGTTCGCGTGTCCAATGAGACGCGGGCGGCGGTGACTAAATGGGCAGCATCGCAGCAAGACAAACCGAATTTCTCCGAAGCACTGCGGCGCCTGATTGATATTGGACTCAAATCGCTCAATGAGTTCGAGTAGCGCCAATGGCCCTGGTCAATGGAGCGCCGCATTTGAAATCCCCATTAGTCACAGGCGGCGGTGACTGCAAAAAATGAAAATTCCTGCCGACCGAAAATCTGGATTTTTAGCTTTCCACGAAAAGTTATTAGTGGCCTGTGTGCAGATCCGTGTATTGCGGCCCCGGTGACTTGCCGCCATGAAGCAGGATGAGGCTGAAACTCGGTCCAATCCGATTGAAGAGCATTATGGCATCGACCGATAAATACCTAACGAGCTCCTGGACCGCCACGGCAAGCGGAGGTTTTTCTTTCGCTATCGTGGACAGAAATTCAAGCTGCCAGGGAAGCCGGGGGAGGGCGCCTATCATGAAACGTATGCACGATACCTCAAGGCCAAAGAGGACGGTTCACTAGGACGAAATAACGTCGCCTTTATCAATGGCACTATCGGGTGGGTAATCGAAAAATATCTCGCCCACGACCACGGGCTATTGAAGCATTCGGAAAATACGCAAAAGAACTATCGGTTTTCTGCGACATCATCAAGCGGAAAGTCGGCCAGTTCAAAATCGCGGACCTGACCCCCGTTGCTGTGTGGGCGATGCGTGACAGCATCAGCATAACGCACACATCCGTGGCTGACCTATGCGTGACTATCGTAAGTGCGCTTTGGCAATTTGCGATTGAACATCAACGACTGCCGCTTGGACACAATCCGGCGAGGGGCGTTTTCAAACTGCATAAAAAGAAACGGATCACCAAGCGTTGGTCGGATGAAACAATCGCCAAGTTCGATGCGGCTGCAACGCCAGCTGTTCGGCTTGCCCTCTACCTATTGCTCTATACCGGACAGCGGGAGAGCGACGTCATAACGATGCAATGGTCGCATATCCAGGATGACCTGATCGAAGTCAAACAACGTAAGACCGACGAGACGGTATGGATTGCGATTGACCCGAACCTGCGGCGTATTCTGGAACAGACGCCACGCATCAACGAACACATCCTCAACTCAGAACGTGGCAGGCCATTTGCGAGCAGCAACGGATTGGCCAGGGCGATCAAGCGAACGCTGAAAGAAATTGGAGTCGATGACCACAGTGGCCACGGCCTGCGTGTGTCTGCCGCCGGTGCGCTCAAGGAGGCCGGCTGTAGCGATGACCAAGTCGCTGCGATCACAGGCCACACCAACATGAAAACGCTGCGGCTCTACCTCAAGGAAGTGAACCGCCAGAAGTTGGCGCGAGAGGCGGGCGCTAAGCGTGTCGCGGCAAGGGCGAATAGGGGGACGGCTTAATATGCGAAAGTGCCAAACCCCTGAACACATAGGGGCCAAACCGGGCCAAACCTCTTTGATAACATTAGGGTTCCCGTTAAAGGCGCCTTAACCGGCTTGGACGATCTTGGCGCATCATGGTCACGCATCGCCGCCGCCGCACCGTTCTGACCGTCCTCGGTCTCTATATTTTTGCCGCGCTGTTCATCGGCTATTTCGCCGCGAATGCTTTCACCGGCAATCATGGGCTACGGGCACAACAGGACCTCGAGCAACAGCTTGTCTCCATGAAGAGTGAGCTTGCCGGACTAAAGGCCGAACGAGCGCATTGGGAGCGTCGAGTTGCACTTTTGCGCGCTGACAGTATCGATCCCGACATGCTGGATGAACGCGCTCGTGCCCTGGTCGGGTATACCGATCCGCGCGATCTGACCCTCCTCTTGCGACCCCGATAGCAACCGCAACCGGGCATCGGCGTTATCCACCGGACGGTTTGAAATTTTTGGCCAATTTCAACCCGTTTTGCGCAATTCCCGCGACGGTCTCTCGCTTTCGCCGCCGCGCAATTTAAGCTATTGGGAGCTTGGAAAGCCCACCGACGCCCTGTCACAATAGCCGGACGCTTTCGCAGGGAGAACCAATGGCGGTCGCCCAAAAAGCTCCGAGCGCCGACACCAAACCCGTCGCTGATTTCAGCAAGGAGCAGGAGCTCACAGCCTATCGCACCATGCTGATCATCCGCCGCTTTGAAGAGAAAGCAGGGCAGATGTACGGGATGGGGCTGATTGGCGGCTTTTGCCATCTCTACATCGGTCAGGAAGCTGTGGTCGTCGGCATGCAGATGGTCCTCAAGGATGGCGATCAGATCATTACCGGCTACCGCGATCACGGGCACATGTTGGCGACCGGTATGGAGGCCAAAGGCGTAATGGCTGAGCTCACCGGACGTGCGCACGGCTATTCCAAGGGCAAGGGCGGCTCCATGCACATGTTCAGCGTGGAGAAAGGTTTTTACGGCGGGCACGGCATCGTGGGCGCACAGGTGCCGCTGGGTACCGGCCTTGCATTCGCCAACCGCTACCGCGGCAACGACAACGTCTCGGTCACATATTTCGGCGACGGCGCGGCCAATCAGGGTCAGGTTTACGAGAGCTTCAATATGTCGGAGCTCTGGAAGCTGCCGGTCATCTACGTGATTGAAAACAACCGTTATGCTATGGGCACATCGATCACGCGTTCCTCGGCGGAGGTGAACCTGTCCCGGCGCGGCCTGTCGTTCAATATTCCGGGGGACCAGGTCGATGGCATGGACGTGCGCGCCGTGAAAGCCGCAGGCGAGAAGGCCGCGCAATGGTGCCGATCCGGAAAAGGTCCCTACATTCTTGAGATGTTGACCTACCGTTATCGAGGACACTCGATGTCGGATCCCGCTAAGTATCGCACGCGTGAAGAGGTCGACGAGGTACGCACTCATCACGATCCGATCGACATGGCGCGCCAACGAATCCTGGAAAAAAAATTTGCCAGCGAGGACGCGCTGAAGAAAATCGACGGCGAAGTGCGCGATGTGATCAACGAGGCTGCCGAGTTCGCCACTCATGATCCCGAGCCTGAGGTGTCCGAGCTTTATACCGACGTTTATCGCTAGTTCTGGTGTCCGGAAAGCAATAACGACCCATGCCGACCGAAGTCCTCATGCCCGCGCTGTCCCCGACGATGGAGAAGGGCAATCTCGCCAAGTGGCTCAAGAAGGAAGGCGACAAGGTCAAATCGGGCGACGTGATTGCCGAAATCGAAACCGACAAGGCAACGATGGAAGTCGAAGCGGTCGATGAAGGCACCCTCGGGAAAATCCTCGTTCCTGAGGGTACTGCCGATGTCGCGGTCAACACGCCCATTGCGGTCATTCTCGGCGAGGGCGAGGACAAGGGTGCGATAAGGGCGACCAAACCGGTACAACAACAGAAGGGAGCGGAGTCCGCGCCGCCTGCAAAAGCCGAGAAGAGCCAGGCGAAAGTGCAGGAGGCCCCCGCGCCAAAGGCGCCGGAAGCGCCTCAGGCAGCGAGCGATCCCGACTTTCCCGAAGGCACCGAGATGGTCACAATGACCATGCGCGAAGCGCTGCGCGACGCGATGGCCGAGGAGATGCGTCGCGACAAGGATGTTTTCGTGATGGGCGAGGAAGTCGCCGAATATCAGGGTGCGTACAAAGTCACGCAGAGCCTGTTGCAAGAATTCGGCGCGAAGCGCGTAATCGACACGCCGATCACCGAGCACGGATTTGCCGGTCTGGGGATCGGCGCGGCGCTCGCCGGCCTGAAGCCCGTCGTCGAATTCATGACGTTCAATTTCGCCATGCAGGCGATTGACCAGGTGATCAATTCCGCTGCCAAGACCTTGTACATGTCGGGCGGCCAGATGGGCTGCCAGATCGTGTTCCGCGGTCCGAATGGAGCCGCTGCACGCGTCGCGGCGCAGCACAGTCAGGACTATTCTGCGTGGTACTCCCACGTTCCCGGCCTGAAGGTCATTGCCCCGTCCACCGCCGCCGATGCCAAGGGTTTGCTGAAGGCCGCGATCCGCGATCTCAACCCGGTGATTTTCCTCGAAAACGAAATTCTGTACGGCCACTCCTCGCCGGTGCCGAAGCTTGATGACTTTGTGCTCCCGATCGGCAAGGCCAAGATCGTGCGGCCTGGCAACGACCTGACGATCGTCTCCTGGTCGATGGGCATGACCTATGCGCTCAAAGCCGCCGACGAATTGGCCGGCGAAGGGATCGATGCCGAAGTGATCGACCTGCGCACGATCAAGCCGATGGATACCGAAACCATCGTGACCTCGGTTCAGAAGACCGCGCGGCTGGTGACCGTGGAGGAGGGCTGGCAACAAAGCGGCGTGGGCGCTGAGATCGCAGCGCGCGTCATGGAGAAGGCTTTCGATTATCTCGACGCGCCGGTCGCGCGCGTGTCGGGGAAAGACGTGCCGATGCCTTATGCCGCCAATCTCGAAAAGTTGGCACTCCCGTCCGTCGCCGATGTCGTCGAGGCGGCCAAGGCCGTTTGCTACCGGTAGGCCGCGCAATGCCCACCAACATCCTCATGCCGGCGCTGTCGCCCACGATGGAGAAGGGCAATCTGACCAAATGGCTCAAGAAGGAAGGCGACAAGGTCAAGTCGGGCGACGTTATTGCGGAGATCGAGACCGACAAGGCGACCATGGAATATGAGGCCGTCGATGACGGCACACTCGCAAAGATCGTCGTGCCTGAGGGCACACAGGATGTGGCGGTGAATTCCGTCATTGCCGTCCTGGCAAACGAAGGCGAAGACGTGAAGGCAGCAGCGAGTGCCGGCATAAAGGCACCGCCCCCCAAGAAGGAAGAAACGAAAAAGCCGGACGCCAAACAAGCGACCCCGGCCGGCGAAACCAGACCTGCGCCGACAGCTCAAAGCCAGCCAAGCCCCGTTCAGAAAGCCGATAGCACTCGGCCCGCCGGCGCCAACCGTATTTTCTCGTCGCCTTTGGCGCGTCGACTGGCAAAGGAATCCAACATCGACCTCAACCGTGTGCAGGGCTCGGGCCCACACGGTCGCATCATTGCGCGTGACATCGAGCAAGCAAAATCCGGCAAGGGATTGCGCGCGCCGAGCGCGGCCCCGGCGGGCGCCGGGCTCATCGCCCCGACGATGTCGGATGCGCAGATCCGCTCGCTCTACGAAGAAAGTTCGTACGAACTGATTCCGCATGACGGCATGCGGCGCACCATCGCGCAGCGGCTGACGGCATCGGTGCAGACCATTCCGCATTTCTACGAGACGATGGACTGCGACATCGGCCGCCTGATGGCTGCGCGTGAGGAAATCAACGCTTCCGCTCCCAAGAGCAAGGACGGCAAGCCAGCCTACAAGCTTTCGGTCAATGATTTCGTCATCAAGGCGCTTGCACTCGCGCTGCAGCGCATACCGGATGCCAATGTGAGCTGGTCCGAAGCTGGCCTGCTCAAGCACAAGCATTCGGACATCGGCGTCGCCGTTGCGTTGCCCGGCGGGCTCATCACCCCGATTGTGCGCAATGCCGAAAGCAAGTCTCTATCGACGATCTCCAATGAAATGCGTGATCTGGCTTCGCGCGCGCGTCACCGCAAGCTCAAGCCTCACGAGTACCAGGGCGGTACGTCGTCGGTTTCCAATCTCGGCATGTACGGCATCAAGGATTTCACCGCCCTGATCAATCCGCCGCAATCGACCATCTTGGCGGTCGGTACCGGTGAGGAACGCGCAGTTGTGCGCAATGGCAAGATCGAAGCAGCGACCATCATGAGCGTGACGCTGTCCTGCGACCACCGTGCGCTCGATGGCGCGCTCGGCGCCGAACTCATAAGCGCATTCAAAACCCTGATCGAGAACCCGGTGATGATGGTGGTTTGATGCCGCTGGTCCGCATCGACCTGCGAAAGGGCAAGTCAGCCGCCTATAAGAAGGCTATCGGTGACGCTATCTATCGCGCCATGCGCGAGACCTTCGTCGTGCCGGACGAGGATCGCTTCATGGTCGTAACCGAGCACGACGACGATGGCTTTTTCTACAGCAAGACGTATTTGAACATCGAACGCACGGATGAACTGGCGCTGATTCAGCTCACCGTCACCAATTCACGCAACGTCGATCAGAAGAAGGCTCTTTGTAGCCGCAAGGCGGCTCACTATCCTGCTCATGACGTTTCCCCTGTTATGACAGTCATTACATGCCTAATTTGGGTTACATTCAATCGGGTTGCGAAGGAGGCAGACGGGCCTATGGCTGACACGAATTTTGATGTCCTCATCATCGGTTCCGGGCCCGGCGGTTACGTCACGGCCATTCGCGCGGCGCAACTTGGTTTCAAGACGGCGATCGTCGAGCGCGATTATCTCGGCGGCATTTGTCTCAACTGGGGTTGCATCCCGACCAAGGCCCTGCTGCGTTCGGCGGAAATCTTTCACTATCTGCAGCATGCGAAGAACTACGGCCTGAAGGCCGACAACGTCGCCTACGATCCCAAGGCTGTTGTTCAACGCTCGCGCGCGGTGTCGAAGCGGCTGAACGATGGCGTCGGCTTCCTGATGAAGAAGAACAAGGTCTCGATCATCTGGGGTGAAGCCTCGATCGATGCACCCGGAAAGGTTTCGGTGAACGCCTCGAATAGCGAAGCGCCAAAAGGCGCGCTCGGCGCCGGTCAATACCAGGCGAAGCACATCATCATCGCCACCGGCGCGCGACCCCGCGTGTTGCCCGGCATTGAACCCGACAAAGAGCTGGTGTGGACCTACTTCGAAGCGATGGTTCCCGATCGCGTGCCGAAGACACTGCTGGTGATCGGCTCAGGGGCCATTGGGATCGAGTTTGCGTCGTTCTACCGAACGCTTGGCTCGGAAGTCACGGTTGTCGAAGTCTTGCCGCAGATTCTTCCGGTCGAGGATCACGAGATTCAGACGTTCGCCCGCAAGAGCTTCGAGAAGCAGGGCATCAAAATTCACACGAANGCGAAAGTGACCAAACTCGGCAAGAAGGCCGACAGCGTGACAACCACCATCGAGGAAGGCGGCAAGACGCAGTCGATCACCGTCGAGCGTGTCATCTCGGCAGTCGGGGTTGTGGGCAATATCGAAAATCTCGGACTGGAAAAACTCGGGGTTAAGACCGATCGCGGGATTGTCGTCGTCGACCAGTTCAACAAGACCAACATTCCGGGAATCTATGCGATCGGAGACGTGTCGGGACCGCCGATGCTCGCGCACAAGGCCGAGCATGAGGGCGTCGTGTGCATCGAGGCAATCAAGGGCCTCAATCCGCACCCGATGAACAAGCTGATGATCCCCGGCTGCACGTATTGTTCGCCGCAGGTCGCTTCGGTCGGTCTGACCGAGCAGGCCGCGAAAGAAAAGAAAATGGACGTTCGGGTTGGCCGCTTTCCATTCGTCGGCAACGGGAAGGCGATTGCGTTGGGAGAAGATCAGGGCCTGGTCAAGGTCATTTTTGACAAGAAGACGGGTCAATTGCTCGGCGCACACATGGTCGGCGCCGAAGTCACGGAGCTGATCCAGGGCTATGTGGTCGCAATGAACCTCGAGACCACCGAAGAAGAGCTGATGCACACGATCTTCCCGCATCCGACCTTGTCGGAAATGATGAAGGAAGCAGTGCTCGATGCGTACGGTCGCGTGCTGAATATGTGATAGGCCGATTATCTAGCGTATTTACGCCAGATCGCGCCGGCCACATTGGAATAGTCATCAGTCCAGGTTCGCACCGCAGGATCGGGCGTGTTCCATACCCAGGATTCGTCGTGCGCGAGCGAGCCGATATCGTCGTCGTTTTCGGCGGAGATTGCGACGTTGGATGTGAAGACGAAATTGAAGTCGTCGCCCTCATCCTTGTCACGTCGCCAGATCCACGTCTTCAGTCCGTTGGCAGCGGCGATGCCTTCAACCACGCTTTGCAGTTCAAGATGCCGGTTTGAGATGTGCATCACGACGACCCCCTGGCGAGCGAGCTTGGATTTGTAGAGCGCCATTGCCTCCGTCGTCGCCAGATGCACCGGAATCGCGTCTGACGAGTAAGCATCGACGATGATGAGATCGAATTGGCGATCCGACTCCTTGGCCAGAGTTAGTCTTGCATCGCCGATGACTATCGGCACTTGCGGAGCGCAAGACGACAGGAAAGTGAACCGGCTCGGGTCACGGGCAATCTCGACGATTGTGGGATCGATTTCGTAAAAGCGCCACGTTTCATCGGGAACGCTGAGGCACGCAAGCGTTCCAGTTCCGAGACCGATAACAGCGACGTGGAGCGGGCTGCCTTTCCGAGCGCGCACCGCTTCAATAACGCGGCTCATGGCCGATTTGTCGTGATAGTAGGTGATCGGTTTCGGCCGACCGGTTAGCGGTTCGCCATTGTCGTCTTCGAGTTGCTGGGCGCCATGGATGGTCGATCCGTGCTTCAGGATGCGGAAGCGTCCGTCCTCACTTTCGTAGATTTTGTGGACGCCAAAAAAGCTGCGCACCGATTGAGGACGCGTCTCGCTGGTCGGGTAGAGCCAGATCATGGCCAAAGCCAGCGCCACCGCGAATGCCGATTTGAGAGGGTCACGCAGGAAGACAAGCGACGCGGCGGCCAATGCGAGAGTAATGACCTTGAGAAGCTGCGGGTCCTCATCAAGGTCAAAGCCGATATGACGTGAGAACAGTAAGCCGAGTCCAAGGACCACGGCGACGGGCCAGAAGCGCACGCCGAGCTGCGGCCAGTAGGATGGGTCGAGCGGCCACAGCAACCGCTCAAAGGGCCGCCAGCTTTCTTGTCCGAAGGGACGGCACAGGACCGCCAGTGCTGCAAGGATCGGATACTCCGCGACCCATGAGAATGCGTAGGGTGCCACCAGGCCGGAAAACAACCCGCCGATCATTCCACCGAAAGACAGTGAGACGTAAAAGATCGTCAGGTATTGCGGTGCCGGTCGCGTCCGCGCGAGTTCTCCATGGCAAGCCATGGCAATGATGAAAAAACACACAAGATGCCCGGCCAGGCTGTCGAGCAACGGAATCGAGCCAGCGTAATAGAGCAGAACAACGATCCCTGCGATCGCGAATGGCTGCAACAGCAACATGATCCGGTGCGGAATCAGTTGCCGCCGTTGAAACACGAGAATCCATGTGAGCAGGTAGAGCGACAGCGGGATGACCCATAACAAGGGAGCCGCGGCAATGTCGGTGGAGATGTAGGCTGTGACAGCGACGAGCAGACCCGAGGGTACGGCCGATATGAAAATCCAACGGCCGATGACGGGCCAGCCCGGTTTGGTGCCGGTCGCGGCTTTTGGGCGGACGACCGTGCGACGCCGGTAGCGAAGCATCAGTACGGCGCAGCACGCGATCAACACGATCAAAATTATGAAACCGATACTCCACAATCGGCTTTGTGCCTGCAGCGCGAAAACCGGTTCGAACAGAGCCGGATAAGACAGGAGGGCGAGAAAACTGCCGATATTGGAGGCTGCATACAGGAAGTACGGATCCTGTGCGTCAGGGTGACGTGTTTCGGCGAACCACCCCTGCATCAGCGGATTGTTGGCCGCGAGTGCGAAGAATGGCAGGCCGATCGACACGGCAAACAATCCCAGCAACCAGAATGGTGCGGCGGCGCCGGTCAGAGGTTCGCCCCAGAAATCCGCAATCGCGAGGGGAAGGGTCAACGCAGCAACGCATAGCAAAGCAAGATGAACGGCAACGGGGACGTATCGGTTGCGCGCACTCATCAGAATGTGCGCGTAGGCATAACCTGCAAGCAACATCGACTGGAAGAAAACCATCGCCACCGACCAGACGGATGGCGAGCCGCCAAGCCGCGGCAACACCATACGTGCGAACATCGGTTGGACGCCGAACAGAAGTGACGCACTCAGAAATACGGCGACGGTGTAAACGCCGAGGATAAGCACANAGCCGCNCGTTTTCGAACGTNGTCTNGGCGTTTTCGTCACGGCATTAGTGGGGGCGGCAGAATGCCGGGGAGCGCTCGCATTTCGCCGCCAGTTGTATAGATTTCCGATTCGCGCCGCACCTTAATTCAGGAGAAGCCCATGGGCGTCATCGCCTGGATCATTATCGGATTGCTTGCCGGCTGGCTTGCCACCCAGATTCTCGGTGGCCGCGGAGGCTTATTGTACAACCTCGCGGTCGGGCTCGTGGGCGCCATCGTCGGTGGCTTCCTTTTTGAAAAGCTTCGACTCGAAGTGGTGCCGGATTTCTGGGGCAATCTGATTACCGCAACGATCGGCGCCATCGTATTTCTTCTGATCTGGCGGGCGATCCGAAAAGCGTGATCGCGCGACCTTGCGGCGGCGCACCCGCAGCCGTAAGTAGAAGCCATGGCGGTCGTCCTTGATCTTGTGAACAATCCGCGCCCGCGCCACCCGGAAAAGGCGCACAAACCGGATTCACCCGTTCTGCCGAAGCCTGACTGGATTCGGGTCAAGGCACCGGTCTCGGCGGGCTATTTCGCCACGCAAAAGCTTATGCGCGAAAACGCGCTCCACACCGTGTGCGAGGAGGCGGGTTGCCCGAATATCGGCGAGTGCTGGGAGAAAAAGCACGCTACCTTCATGATTATGGGCGACACTTGCACGCGCGCCTGTGCTTTCTGCAATGTCAAAACCGGTCTTCCCGGTGTGCTCGATCCCGATGAACCGGTGCGCGTTGCTGAGGCAACGGCCAAGCTCGGCCTCGCCCATATCGTGGTGACGTCGGTTGATCGCGACGATCTCGCCGACGGTGGGGCGCGACACTTTGCCGACACCATTCGATCTATCCGTGCGCGTTGCCCACAGACCACGATCGAGGTTCTGACGCCGGATTTCCTGCGCAAGGACGCCGCGCTTGAGCTGGTCGCTGAGGCCCGGCCCGATGTGTTCAACCACAATCTGGAAACGGTGCCTTCACTCTATTTAACTGTACGACCGGGTGCGCGTTATTTTCATTCGCTGCGGTTGCTGCAGCGGGTGAAGGAGATTGATCCGACAATGTTCACCAAATCCGGCATCATGGTCGGTCTGGGCGAAGAGCGAAACGAGGTCCTGCAGGTCATGGACGATCTGCGCTCCGCGCAAGTCGACTTCCTCACCGTCGGACAATATCTCCAGCCGACGCGCAAACATCATGAAGTCAAACGCTTCGTGCCGCCCGACGAGTTCAAGAGCCTTGAAGCCATCGCGTACAGCAAGGGCTTCCTCATGGTCGCTGCTTCGCCTTTGACCCGATCGTCGCATCATGCAGGCGAAGACTTTGCGCGGCTGAAAGCTGCGCGCGCTGCCCGCTAACCACTCAATGCCGCAATTTTCCACGAAGCGACGCGTCCGTCACGCCGCCACC
>AF_2010_repII_A01DRAFT_1000067_pt1 | contig 11550 bp, 11 predicted proteins | sample AmaForrepliIIA01_FD_9192 | JGI IMG/M metagenome (IMG submission 9192) | reverse complement strand
CTAACCAACCCCGAGCTGCAGCAGCACACGCTTCGCCAAGGCGGCATGAATTTTGTGCGTGGCGCGCAGAATCTTCTGCAAGATTGGGAACGCAGCGCTAGCGGCGAGAAACCGGTCGGCACCGAGGCATTTGAGGTAGGACGCGACGTCGCCGTCACGCCGGGCAAAGTGATCTATCGCAATCGTCTGATCGAATTAATGCAGTACGCACCAGCGACAGATCACGTTCGGCCTGAACCAATCTTGATCGTGCCCGCCTGGATCATGAAGTACTACATTCTGGATTTGTCACCGCAAAATTCACTGGTGAAATATCTAACCGAACGGGGGTTCACCGTTTTTATGATCTCGTGGAAGAATCCGGGCCCTGAATATCGGGACGTCGGCATGGACGACTATCGCAGGCTCGGCGTGATGGCTGCGCTTGACGCGGTAACTGCCGTTGTGCCCGACGAGCCCGTTCACGCAGTTGGTTACTGCATCGGCGGTACCCTACTTTCGATCGCAGCAGCCGCTATGGCGCGAGATGGTGACGAACGGTTTCGGTCAATTTCCTTATTCGCGGCCCAGACAGACTTCCACGAAGCCGGCGAAATGATGCTGTTCATCAATGAAAGCCAACTCACGTTCCTCGAAGACATGATGTGGGAACAAGGATTACTTGATGGCAGCCAAATGGCCGGTGCGTTCCAACTCTTGCGCTCTAACGATCTCATCTGGTCTCGCACTCTTCATGAGTACTTTATGGGTCAACGCAGGTCGATGATCGACCTTATGGCATGGAATGCCGACACAACACACATGCCTTATCGTATGCACTCAGAATACTTGCGTAACCTTTATCTCAACAATGATCTGGCCGAGGGCAGCTGGCTTGTCGATGGGAAAACAATCGCGCTGACCGACATTCGGGCACCAATGTTCGTTGTCGGAACGATACGCGACCACGTCTCGCCCTGGCGTTCCGTTTATAAGATTCACCTTTTGGCGGCGGACACTGAGATCACATTCCTGCTCACCAGTGGCGGCCACAACGCGGGCATTGTGTCAGAGCCCGGCCGCAAAAACCGCAGCTATCAGGTCATGACCAAAAGTCCCACTGACCAGTATGCGGACCCGGATGCTTGGGCGGCTGCTACCCCGCGCCAGGAAGGCTCTTGGTGGCCAGAATGGGTATCATGGCTTGAAAAGCGATCGAGTGAGCCGGTGCCGCCTCCTCGCATGGGCGCCCCTGCGGCCGGGTACACCGTGCTCGCCGACGCGCCGGGCACCTACGTGCTAAGGGATAACCATGTCCACTGATAACCCGTCGTTTTACCTGCCGCGCCCGCACGGCGACAGGCCATGCAAAGAAATCTCGACGTAACCGGATTCGTTTAGCCCCTGCCGAAACGCACTCATGTCGGACGCCGTCAGTCCGATTCCAAGAAATCCAGCGACCGGCATCACCGGGCCTGATGCGTGCACACCCCAGCGGGCACGTCGTACCGAGGAATGTGAACTCGCGCCCCGGAGGTTCCCAGCCCCGCTTTAAAGATTTTTGGAAAGACTAGGAGTCTCGCACATGCCATATTTGGCCATGCCAAACGGTCAAGTTGTCCTCGTAACAACTGAGCCATTAGACGGCGGTCTGCCAATGCGGACCGTCTATTACGTCGCCGAAGAAGACCCATCTAAGGCTGAGGCCATTATTGCGGCATGCATGGCCCCGAATGAGAAGGTTCAAGCTTATGGTCCGCTTCCAGAGGCAGCGGTGAAGGCTCTTGGATTGAAACCAGGCAGTTTCAAGCACGGATGATTAAATACCGCAAACACCCGATTGCCGGATGGTGCTCGGCGCGCTGAGTGCCTTAGCCGAGGCCATGACGGCCGCACCGTTCGCTTGGGGCCCGAAAATGATCAGGTTATGCGACGCGTGCAAAGCGCAGATAAAGAAGGGCCCGGATGACCCCATGGCCTGATAGCGGCATCGTAGCGGCTTAAACTGTCACGCTGAAAGAGGGCAATGTCCGCTTTGGGTCAAAAGCGGACATTCGTCGGCCCCGAACCCTCAGCACCAAAGATTTTAGGACCGCCTGGTGCCAGTTCGGCGTAGCGGCGCTAGGGGAAGGCCGTGCTTCAACGAAAAGTGACCCGTCTCAAAGAAAAATCAGGATTTTCTTCAAGCTTGCCGTGGGTCAAACGGCTAATTCCCGCCAGCTTTTCCTCCTCGCGGGCGGCAGATGCCCTGTCGCCTGCGTTTTTCTAAGTTTTCTCGCTTTGTAAGGACCGTCACAGTCAAATTGCGTCGCCGCTGGAAACAGGAAAAGGAAAAACCGGATGGTTGCTGCTACTGATGGGGTTGCTCGCAAGTTTGCCGCCTATGTTGACGAACCAGTGCTGGCCGCCGAACCGCGGAAGGGTTTCTTCGTTCGCTTCATGGAAGCACTCATGGAGACGCGACGCCGTCAAGCTCGCCGCGAGATTGCAAAACGCGCTCACCTGTTAGACGATTCTTGGCGGCAACTTGATTTAAAAAACAATTAGAGCCTAGGCCAAGTGCCGTACTTTGTCGGTACGTAAATTGGTCGCATAGCTCGCGAGCACCAAATCCCAGAAGTGAATTAGTTGTACCGATGTTGAGTCGGAGGCACCCGTGCAAATGGCAATCGTCATCGACATCGCGTTCATTGTCGCAGTTTTTCTTTTCGTATCTTTGGTGCGACCTGACCTCCACATAGAGGGGGGCCAATCGCTGCTAGAATTTCGCGACCCGCTAACGCTCATGCCTAAGACAGAAAGCGCAGATGACAATCGGGAAGGAGGCCAATCGCAATGCGTCCCTCATCAAGAGGCGCGTGGCGGAACAGATTGACATAAGGCAGAAGCTCCAACCGTAAAGGCTGGGGCTTCGCGTGCGATTGCGCTGCAGTGGTCATGTATCCGCTTCGGGTCATAAGCAGACCTTCTCGGCTGGAGCGTTATATCAATGTCCTCCATGTGTGTTTCGCCGTTAACATCGGCAAAAATTCGAAGACATTTCACGCGTTCATCGCTAGCCCGTCCACCTGAGATCGCTGCCATATGCGGCTCCTGTTGGATTTGTGAGGTGGATAAATCGACTATAATTGAAACACGATTACATGCGTAGGTGATGCATTGTTGTCCAGCAAACGCGTCGCGCCAACCGCTTTGGGAGAGAAGCGGACATTAGTCGGCTGCAATCATGCTTGCGCGTGGCATCAATACAGCGAGAACGATCGCCACGAGAAAGAGTGCAGGAACATCCGCTATCAAATGGCCCCGTTCGCTCGCATCACTGAAGGCCTGTACGCCCATAATCGCGCCATGAACGACGCTCGACCACACGGTGAACCAGACAAGGCTCTTGTTCGCGTAGGGGTCCCGCGATGCGATGAATAAAAATACGCCGAGTGTCGTGTATAAGCCGATAATCATCAGCAGGTAGTGTGAATGACCATGACCCCACGCCCAGCCGGAAGGCCAAACAAGGGGCAATGGATAAAAACCAAATATGCAGAGTAGGCCGACGACAATTAAAGCGATCCGAAGATATAGCAACCGATTTGCATCAGACATGTTTTCAACCTCCAGGTATTGTAACGGCTAAAGTTGACACATTGGGGGTGCTGTCAATGTTGGCTTTGGGTCGTAAGCGGACATTAGAACGATTAAGAACGTTCAGAGAGTAAGGCAGACGAGCGCGGCAAAATCACCCTTATTTCCGTGAACTCGCCCGGCTGCGTATCCACTTCTAGTGCGGTAGATGAAAAGCGCGCCAACCAGCCCGCCTTCGTTGAGCATCGGGACGGCGATAGAAGATCGTGCGCCGCCAATATCTGAACGAGGGACTGGGGTTCGATCGGTCGCCCGGTCGATGATGTTTATCACCGCTTTTGACTCGCAAAGACGCCCAAACAGCTGACCGGGTTTGGGAGTAAACGTGCCTTCCTTGACAATGAATTCATGAAACGCAGGCGGCACATCAAGCCAAGCCACCGCGTGAACCCGGCCGCTTTCGTACCGAAATACAATTCCAACCTTGGCGTCGCAAACTCGTGTGGCCTGCTTAAGTGTTGTTCGGAACACGGGCTCCAGCTCGCCCGGCGAGTTGGAGATGACGCGCAAGACCTCTGAGGTTGCCGCCAGCTGCCCGAGCGCCTCGTCGCGCTCACGCTTTAGGCGATCAAATTGAGCTGGTGAGTGCACCAAAAGAGTGGACGGGTCGAGCTTGATGCCGGCGTCGGCGGCAAGCTTGGTCTGGTCGATTTCGCTGAAAAACCTTATGCCTTTCGCAGCGATGTCCTTCTTCAGGCGCTCGATCGTCTCCGCGAAAGGGTAAATGCTTTTCAAGACGCGCGCAGTGGGCGCTCTGAGCACCTTTGGCCCAAGCGCACACCGTTTCTTCCCGCGTTTTGCGCTGCCACGGCGTCGTTTCGTGTCGCCCCTTCGGCGGTCCGCGACGAAGGGAAATCCCATGCAAATGTTGGGTTTCGCGCCATGCCGAAGGCATTGGCGCTAGTGCCCGAATGTCCGCTTTGGGTCAAAGGCAGACATATGCGCTGCAAAGACCTATGTCCGCTTTACTCCCAAGAGCGACCGCAAAAGCGGACTCCCGCAAGGGGGCAAGTCCACTTTACCTCGCAAAAGCAGATATTCGTTCGCCGGCGCCGCTACACCCTAACAACGGCGAGGCAGGCCCTTTCTGGAGAAGTTCTTGTTGCCGGGAAACATCAGCGCCGGAGAATGAGCGATGCTCGTCTTTTAACACAGCGCTTCTGGGCCGAATTCTATACAATTCAAGCTAGGTTTCATGCGTATGGACTGACATGCGGAGGGCTTATCGGTTGGCCCGGAGCGTTCATATTCTGGTAGCCTTGAGCTCAATCGCCATCTCCGTCGGGTTGATGGCCTTCCCCGCTGCCGCAAATGACCGGGTCGTCCCAGCTCCGAGTTCTCCCGAGTCCGCAGCTCCGTCCTACAAGGCGTATTTCGTCGAATTCCGCTCGCGACACGCCGCGAGCTATGGCCACATGTATGTGCTCTACGGACAGGTGAATGGGCAGGGCGAAATCATAGAGGTTGATATCGCCGGGCTGCATCCGAAAGGCGATGCTAACGACTGCGCAAATTGCAGTCTCCTTCCGTATACGGTGGGGCACGTTCTGTTTGTGCCGTCCGAAACGGGAGCGAGTAACGGCGATCTCGAGGAAAAATATGTAACCAACCGCTACCGCGTCATGTTGGGCGCTGCTGCCTTTAACACGGTTGCTGCCTACATTATGCAGAAGAAGGCCGAGAAACCGATGTGGAACGCGGTCGTCAGCAATTGCGTGACATTCGGAAATGATATTGCCGCCCACATGGGCCTGAAGACCCCCGCGGCAGCCAATTTGCTGAAACCCGAGATTTACATCGACAGCCTTCGTGAGATGAATGGCGGCGAGCCGCAAGAAGCTCTCAGGTTTGCCGAGCCGATTTCGCCGAATTCAGCGGGACTGCCGCCGCCTTCTGCACCGAACAAGAAGAAAAAAAAGTCGCCGCCATCGGCCATCGAGGTCTCCGGCGCCACGCGCTGATCCACCGGCAAGAGAGTGGACGCCGTTTGCGCCCAGCCAGCTCAGGTTTTGGGGGCTGCTCGGGGAGACGCCGATGTCCGCATTGGGCCATAAGCGGACCGTAGTTCATTCGATGACTTCGTCGGCGCGCAATAATAGCGACGCAGGAACGGATACGCCTAAAACGTCCGCGCTCCGCAAGTTCAGAACAAACTCGAATTTGGTCGGCCGTTCGATCGGCAGGTCAGCCGGATTAGCTCCTCGCAGCACTTTCCCAGAAAGAACGCCGGCCCGCCTGTACAGCCCAAGGAGATTTGGTCCGTAAGCCATTAAGCCTCCTGCCCGCGCGAAATCCGGGAAAAGTGTAATTGCCGGGACGTGATGACGAACGGACAGCTCTGCGAGCATCTTCACGTTTGCTGAAATTAGTGGCGACGACAACATCACCATCGCGTTGGCTCCGCGTCGGCTTGTGGTCGAAAAAGCTGCCTCGAAATCGGAAGGTTGCCGCACTTCCAATATATCAAGTTGGATTTTCAACGATCCCGTCGTCTTCTTGACCGACTCAAGTTGCACGGGTCCGGTGATCGGATCCCACAGTACTGCCAGCCGGGAGAGCTTGGGATTGGTCTCAATCAGCAGCTCGATCCATTTCGTCGTGAAGTCGGGGAAGTCGAGAAAAACACCGGTGATGTTTCCGCCCGGACGCCCCAGACTGGCAGCTATACCACTCGTCACAGGATCAGTTTCTAGATCGATTGCTACAATCGGAATGGTTCGTGTCGCAACGCGAGCCACGTGCAACACCGGAGGACCATTCGCGATGATCATATTCACGTTTTTCGCGACAATTTCTTCGACGAGCATTGCAATTCTAGCTGGATCGCCATCTGCGATACGGACCACAAGCTCGACCTTCGCGGGCGCACTGTAGCCGGACACGCGCAGGCCACTCATTATTGCCTCGATGCGAGAAGGTACCGCCTCTTTGGAGCCCGGGTAGACGAACCCCACCTTGGGGACAATTTCCGGAGTCTGTTGGGCACGCACCGAGAGTGGCCAATTGACCACAACGCTACAAAAAGCTGTTAGGAACTCGCGCCGTCTCATTGCCTCCCCCGAGGCTCGGGACGAGGCATGGTACCGGCTCAAACGACAATCGTTAAGGGACGAGTCCATGTCCGCTTTGGGTCAAAAGCAGACATGTGCAGCGCAAAACGGCATGTCCGCTTACACCCAATAGCGACCGCGAAAGCGAAATTCCGCAAAAGGCCATGTCTGCTTTAGCCTCGAAAGCGGACATGTGCAGCGCACAAGTTGATGTCCGCTTTGGGCCAATAGCGGACATTGCCTATTCGATCACTTCGTCGGCGCGGGAGAGTATGGACGGCGGCACAGTGAGGCCAAGCGCCTTGGCCGTTTTCAGATTAAGCAGGAGCTCGTTCTTAGTCGGCGCCTGCACAGGTAGGTCGGCCGGCTTCTCGCCCTTGAGAATTCGGTCGACATAGCTGGCCGCTTGCCCGTAAGGGGCGATAGGGTCGGCCCCGTAAGAGATAAGGCCGCCGTCTTTCACGAAGCCACTAAGGAAGTACACCGTGGGCAGTCTGTGCCTGGCCGCCAAACTGATGATCAACTTACGATGAACAAGCGCTGCTGGGCTTGCGGTCACGATTAAGCCGCCATTCGCGGTGTGCGCGAAATCCGTAATGGCACGCTCAATCTCGTCTGCGTTGTGGATGTCAATCGGGCTCGTCTCCACCGCGAAGGAGGGCGCCACTGATTGAATAATCGCAAATTGCCCAATGCCTGAGGCTATGTTTGGGTCGCGAAGAACTGCCACGCGCTTCACGGTGGGGACAATTTCCTTAAGAAGCTCAAGCCATTTTCCGCTCATGCCGTATTCAACAAACGTAAACCCGGTGACGTTACCGCCAGGCCGCGCCAAGCTCGCGACATAACCAGCGGCTACCGGGTCGCTTACGTTCACGAACACGATTGGTAAAGTGCGGGTCGCTTCTTTCGCCGCCGACGTGGCTGCGCTGGCACCGGTCAGAATGACGTCGGGCGCAAGCGCGACCATTTCCGCCGCGTATCTGCGAGAGCTCGCGGCGTCCGCCACGCCCCAGCGAATGTCGATCTGTACGTTGCGGCCTTCGGTCCAGCCCAATTGCTGCAGTCCCTGCAGAAAAGTCGCGACACGAGACTTACCTTGAGGGTCGTCCGCGACTTGCCCTATGAGCACGCCAATGCGCCGCATACGCTCACCCTGCTGCGCGCGCGCGACCAGCGGCAAATAGGCAGCAGCCGCGCCGGTAATGAACCTAATGAACTCGCGCCGCCTCATGGCCTGCCCCTACTTTGGAAGCGCATCGTACCGGTTTCAATGAAACTCGTTAAGGGATGACCGATGTCCGCTTTGGCAGACATGTGCAGTGCGTGGCGCAATCTTGCTACTTGCGCGAGGTGTTGTTCTCGCGTCATCAGAAACATTCAGTCAGGCGAACGCCTCAGGGTCGGAGGCTTCCTATTAGTTCGGTGCCGTACGTACCGACGAAGACGGCTGTACATGCAAGAATGATAGCAAGTAAACCAAGCACCGCTCCGCTTGTATGCTCATCCATGGCACACCCCAACTGCGCTGCTAGATCAGAGGTATAGGAGCTAGTGCAGTGGAGTTTTTGAAGTGAACTAAAGTCTAACGAAGAAGCGGAGATGTGCAGTGCACTACGCGATGTCCGCTTTGGGTCGTAAGCGGACAGATACAGCGCACAAGCTCATGTCCGCTTTACCGTTCGAGCATCGAATGGAATACGGGTTTTAGATCGCTAGGCGATGAGCTGATAATTCTTAGAACTTCCGAAGTTGCCGTCTGTTGCTCCAGGGATTCGGCGCTTTGCGAGCTTTGGGCCTGCGCTTGCCCCGACTCTTGGTAGGCTCTTTACCTCGTCGCTGCATGTCCCCCCCGACGGTTCACGACGGTGGTCAATCCTAGGCCGCCATGGCAGGATGTCTGCCTTGGACCCTGAGCAGACGATGCGAGATTTGAACAATGTCCGCTTTGCCCCCAAAAGCAGACATGTGCGTTGCAACTAGGGATGTCCGCTTTGGGCCAAAAGCGGACATCCCATCATTCGATCACTTCGTCAGCTGCGATCAGTAGGGACTGCGGCACGCTAATGCCTAGCGCACGGGCCGATTGGACATTTACGATCAGCTCTAATTTATCCGCTTGCACAACAGGCATGTCTTCAGGTTTGGCACCCTTAAGAATGCGACCAACGTAGACCCCTGCTCGGCGATATGCATCTGTGATATCGCTCCCGTAGGTGATCAACCCGCCCACCTCAGCATATTCGCGACCCGAATAGATTGCAGCCACGGCGTGTCGCATGGCGAGAAGCGACAGCTGAAGACGCCGACTGCCAAAGAAGGGGTCGGAGGAGACGAACAGAGCGTCTGGCCGCTCGCTTGCAAATGCATCAAAGGCCGTTTCGATCTCAAGGCTTGTGCTGGCGCGAACAACCTGGATTTTTAGTCCCTTCGCACGCGCCGCAGGTTCGATGTCCCCTAATGTTCCTTCCATGATCCTTGTGTCTTTCGGATTGACAAGGACTGCAATGCGCTTCGCTGACGGCACAAGCTCGCGAAGAAATTCCAATTGCTTGCCCGCAATCTCTCGGTTGAAAAAATTAATACCAGTCAGATTGCCGCCAGGGTGCGCCAGGCTCGCAACAAGCCCCGCTCTCACTGGATCCTCACCACTGATGAAAACAATAGGAACTGTCGTGCTCGCTTGCTTGGCTGCGAACATTACATTTGGCCCTCCGCTTGCCACGATCACAGCGACGGGCCGGCGAGCTAATTCCGCTGCAAGCGTCGGCAGCCGGTCGTTTTGATTTTCGGCATAACGATACAGAACCGTGACGTTTTCTCCGTCGACATATCCAGTGTCTCTGAGGCCCCGATGAAATCCGCGCAGACGGTTTGCGATAGCTTCTGGTAATCGGCCGTCCAAAAAGCCGATCACTGGCTTCTCTGGCTGCTGCGCTCGCGCAATTAACGGGCACACGGCCGCGCCGCCGACTAATGTGATGAATTCGCGCCGTCTCATTGCCTCCCCCGAGGCTCAGGACAGGCGATCGTATTGCATCAATGAGAAGCTTTGGAAGGGCCCAATGTCCGCTTTGGGCCACCGAGGCGATGTCCGCTTTACCCCCGAAAGCAGACATGTGCGTTGCAACTAGAGATGTCCGCTTTGGGCCAATAGCGGACAATCACTCAGCCAACGGGTCGATGCCGTCAGGTTGTGGGCGGTTATAAAGAATGGACACGAGTATGTTGCCCGGTTCTGATGTTGCATCTGTGCGATAGGCTCCGACCTCACCGCTGACCCCGCTGGTATATTCTGCGATGACTTCCCCAAAGGCATTGCGCTGAACGGCGACTTTTTGTCCGGCTGTGACCTTGTCATTCAGCTTCACCAAAAACTCGACAAACCCGCCACGGGTCGCGAACACAGGGTGCATGCTGTTGCCGACAAAAACCCCTGTATCCTTGCCGGTGCGCCCCATCGGACCGTCGATAATCTTGTGGAGCTTGAGCACATTCATCGTCCCTTCCACAAAAAGAGGGATCATGTCGTGGTCCAAAATACGCGAAGCGCCGATCTCCGGTGTGAATGCCGGAATGCCGGCATTGATGAACGCATTTGCCAGTATGCCGGGATAAGCGGCGTTGTCGAAAATCTGATCAATAGGAAACAGCTCGGCCATAGCGTGGACTTCCGGTAGATCCATTCGCGCAATGTGGAGCGCCGTCATGTCAATCCCGGTCGTCGAGGTATGGAAGTCGATCGCGTAGTCGGCATTCGGTTTGAGTAACCTGTTGAANAGCATGCCGGCGTGCCGAGAAGGCGCTGAAGGACCATTCTCATTCCCCGGCCATTCCCGATTGAGGTCTATCAAATCGATGCCGCGTCCGGAGTTTGGCCACCTCCGCGCCATGCCTTCCATGGCCGGGCGTGACACGTCGAGAACGGCCAATACTGCTCCCGACATTTCAGCCGGGTTAAGGCGTTCCATGACGGTCTGTATCGTGCGAACCGGGCTTATCTCGTCGCCGTGCACACCGCTGATGAGCGCGACACGCTTGCCCGGCTTCATGCCCTTCGCAACTATTGTCGACACATGCCAGTTTTGCCCTGTGGTCGTCTGCACGCCTTGAAAATAGAACAGGTGCTTATTGCCGGGCTCGAGATCATCGATGTTGAGTGAGCTGATGACTTTCTTTCCATCAATCAGGTCTCCCGTATAAATCGTTCCACGCGATGCAGGGGCTGCCTGCGCATTCGCAGGATTAGTGTTGGCCGCGAGCGCGGCAGATGCGCCGATAGCAGTGACCATGAAATGACGGCGATCAAGACCATCCCACACTTGATTATCAAACATCGTGGCGACCCTTTAATGTTGCGGTGCGCGGCGGTGCGCTCGCTTCCATAATCTTCGCGGCGGTAGATTGCTCAATCGATTGGACATAAGTCCAACAACGTCTCGGAACTTGATGTGAAAAATGTACAAAAGGCGATGTCCGCTTTGGGCCAACAGCGGACATTGGCCGTTCTCCTCATTGCCGCAGGCGGCGCCGTTACCGCAGCGAGATGACCAGCCCGTTGAGGTCGGCGGCGACAATCAGCCCAGCTTGGCGGCCCGACAGCGCCAGCGTCGCGCCGTTCTGGTTGGTTAGCACGATCACACCTCCGCCTGGGCCGACCGCAGCGCCCACGCCCGCGGCGCCATAGACGCCATTAACATCGGACGGCCTTCGGATGTTGCTGACTGTGCCAACGAAATCGGTCGCCGAAGCGCCGAAGGTAAACCCCCAGCTCACGCCGCCGATTGCCAGCGGATAATAGCGGCCGTGAAACGCGAGCGTACCTTTCCCGGCTGAGCCGCCAAAAACAAACCCGGCCTTAATCACGTTGAAGCGGATTCTG
>AF_2010_repII_A01DRAFT_1000063_pt1 | contig 11690 bp, 12 predicted proteins | sample AmaForrepliIIA01_FD_9192 | JGI IMG/M metagenome (IMG submission 9192) | reverse complement strand
TGGCAGGAGATATCCTAGGGCGGCGTAAGTTCGAGTTCGCCGCTTGGCTTTCATATGAAAATGGGAAGAATAGATATGAAGCGATCGGAGACGTCGATGAAGCAGTCGACTTTATCAGATTTTATTCCGACATAATGGAAGAAAACGAAGGATTCATCGTTCAAACTAAGAGCGCATCTTCAACGGAGACGAGTAAGAGCGTGATGAAGCCCTATGGCGTGTGGGCAGTTATAGCACCATTCAATTTTCCTGCCGCAATTTTAATTGGGATGAGCATAGGAGCTTTGATCACAGGAAATACGCACCATTCAATTTTCCTGCTGCAATTTTAATTGGAATGAGCATAGGAGCTTTGATCACAGGAAATACAATCGTGCTGAAACCTGCCAGCGATGCTCCTGTGGTTGGATATAAATTTGCAGAGGTTATGGAGGAGGCGGGCTTGCCCGACGGGGTACTTAATCTCGTTACAGGGTCTGGAATCGACGTAGGAAATGCATTGGTTAGCAGTGAGCAAGTGGCAGGTGTAGTTTTCACAGGTTCGAGAAAAGTTGGATACGAGATGATGAAACGACTTAGCAGAACAAAGCCCCGTGCTTTGATCGCGGAACTAGGAGGGAAGAATCCTGCAATAGTTACAAAAAGCGCTGACCTTGACGAAGCAGTCCAAGGGGTATCTTATTCTGCCTTTGGCTATTCTGGACAGAAGTGTAGCGCGTGTTCCAGAGTCTACGTTGATAAAGAAGCAAAACAAGAGTTCATAAAAAAGCTGCTTGAAAAAACTACGACATTGCAAGTGGGAAATCCACTAGATTCTAATACATTTCTTGGCCCACTCATAAATGCGCATGCTTATGACAATTACGAAAAGTATGTCAAAAAAGCATCTCGTGATGGAAAGTTGTTGATCGGGGGTCATACCAATAAAAATGGTGATTTAAGGTACGGATTCTATGTTGAGCCTGCAATTGTGGAGGGCTTGCCTGAAGGTCACCGACTGCTTAGAGATGAACTCTTCGTACCGATATTATGCATAGTAGAGTATGAGAATTTGGAAGATGCCATTCGCTTGTGTAACAGCTCACAGTACGGCTTAACTGCAGGAATCTATAGTGGGAAACAGGACGATATCGATAAGTTCATTCAGAATATCGAGGCTGGCGTAGTGTATATTAATCGGGCCCTGAGTGCAACTACTGGAGCAATGGTTGGATGTCAGTCTTTTGTAGGTTGGAAAGCCTCAGGTACAACAGGTAAGGGTACAGGAGGACCTTACTACCTAACACAGTTCTTGCGAGAACAAAGCCAAACTTTCGCCAATAGCAAAACCAAAGAGAGCGGTTGAACAGATGACGTTTCGCACGATCTTTGGATTCGTAACGAATGATTCATCAGCACAATATCATGCAGTTACCACTAGGAAAGGAGACGTGGTCAACACAACTTCATCCCAAGATATGACTCTGCATTCTTCTCTAATAGGGAGGTAGTATCCAGGTAACTCATTTTAAGTACGTTGGCGGCACAATTTACGACGCTGACCAACAGTGAACTAGACATGGAAGGAACGTTACCAAAGCACCTTTGGTATCTTACTGGGCCGTCAGTTTCGGCAAGGAATTTGTCTTTAGCCGTATGTTTTAACAATGCTTTTTTCTCCTCAGAATAAATAAGGACTGGACCGTACGATACGAATAAACCCATCTCCATAGATCTAGCCAGCTGCTTCTTGCTTCCAGCGAACCAATGCAGAAGAACATTTCTTACATTATACGTTCCCAAAATATCTAATATCTCGTCGAGGGATCCTCGTGAATGTATCGAGATAGGCTTATTCGTTTTTTCAGCATATTTCAGCATGCTGAGAAAGACTCGCTTTTGCCGTTCACGCAAACCTTCTTCATGGCCTGTATAAGTAGGATCAAGACCTATCTCACCAATGCCGTGAATCGACTTTGAATTACGTTCAAGAATTTCAATGAACCCCGCAACATCTTCTGTCAAGGCGTATTCGGGATGAATTCCTCCAAATGGTATCACTTCTGTTATGTGGCTACCGAAAAGCTCCAAACTTCTTGTTAGAGTTTCTAGGTTGACGGTCATCGAACATGCCATAATTTTTAAAGCTTTCAGATTATCCAAGACGTGCTTTATGTATCCTGAATATTCTTTATCCGTGAGATGAATGTGTGCATCTACTAACCTCATCGCCTTATACGGCATTAAAAAAACATCGGCTGTATATATTGAGTTTACTAGGATGCATACACTTGGTCCGATTCTTTTTCTAGCTGGCTTTCGAAGTCTTAAACATTTACACGGTAGAAAATTAGTTACAATGTGAGTACGTTTTTTGAGGCAAGTTGTACATCTTCGGCCTTCACAGTTTTCCGACCGGCGTGAAGGGATAGCTCTACGGCCTGTCTTGCAATCTTTTCTGCGATCCCTTCCAGAATTTTACGCAGCTCATCCGCTGCGTCGTCGCTCACCCTTTCCGCACCTGACTTCTTAATCACTCGATACATACTAGCAAGACCCAGTTCTGGATTAGAAGACATAACGTATTGACAACCAATATAACATGTTAAAAAGCTTTTTTGTTGATAGACCGACTTCCGATGTTCTTACGGTAGCACCTCTATTCTTGCAACTTTAGTCTGAAATCGTAGAGATCATAAAGCCTATTGACCTAACCCTTGTTAGGGTCCTATTACCCGCGACCAGAGAAAATCTAAGCATCGTATCCTTAATTTTCAGCTTCTGACTCTGTCTTCTATCTGGAGTGTAGATCGCTTTTCCTCTCATTGCTATGACCTTAACATGAGGATTCTATGATTATGTGATGCTGCCTACTATCCTCTTCCTCACCCATCCACAAAAGATGGAGGGATGAAACCGAGTAGTCCAACTTATTTGACTGTGACCGACTTGGCTAGGTTTCTGGGATAATCTGGGTTGGCATTATTCCTAAGTGCCAAATAGTAGGCTAGTATCTGAAATGGAACTACTTCAAGCAAAGGATAGACGGGTTCGTCTACAGATGGGATCCTGATAAACATGTCGTAGACATCGTCAGGCTTACTCGAAAGCCCTACTATAGTAGCTCCTCTTGCCTTTATCTCGTGGGCATTTGCTAAGTTATCATCGTAGGTCGCGTCCTGCGGGTTTACAATTATGACGATGCTATTCTTATCGATCAAGGCTAACGGTCCGTGTTTCAGTTCACCTGCAGCAATCCCTTCTGCGTGGATGTATGCAAGTTCCTTGATCTTGAGTGCACCCTCAAGTGCGACCGGATAATGAATAGATCTCCCCATAATATAGACGTCTTTTGCATCCGCTATGCATGATGCAATTCTTTCTATTTCTGGCTCGTCAGCAAGCATCACCTTCATAGCTTCTACGAGTCTTGGTCTAATCGCAGAGTAACCAAGGCATCCGTTACAAACGGCATCAACAACTGTGTAAATCAAAGACAACTGTGCCGTAAAGCTCTTGGTCGCAGCCACACCTACCTCGGGGCCGCAATCAATGCTTAGAAATGAGTCGCTAATTCTAGATAATGAGGATGTGGGTATATTCACGATTGAAAGGATCTTAGCGCCTCTTTCCTTTGCAGTCTTTACGGATTGCAAGACATCTGCCGTCTCTCCGCTCTGAGAAATCGCGACTAGAACTGAGTCACCATCTATAGGATCTAACGAATACCGAAACTCGCTTGACATGATCGATTCAGCTCGAAGTCTTGCAAATTTAGCTAAAATATGCTTTGCAACTAATGCAGAATGGTAACTTGTACCACTTCCTGTAAGGTAAATTGTCTTGGAACTTCTCATGATCCGTACAAAGTTTGCGAGCTTCTCTCTGTCCTGAACTGCCGCGTTCATAACCGTCTCGGGCTGTTCGTGAATCTCTTTTAAAGTGTGATGCGCATATTTTCCTTTGTCCGCTGCGGCTAACTCCCAAGCTACCTGCGTAACAGAACGGTTCAAGGGGTTTCCTTCAAAGTCAAATAATTTCAATTTCTGTCCTTCAATAATCGCGATCTCTCTATTGTCCAGAAAAATCGCTTTGTCTGTGTACTGGAGAAATCCAAGAATGTCACTTGAGATAAAGTACCCATTCTCAACTGGTCCAATGACTAGCGGCTCATCGTACCTCGATCCGCAAATGGTTCCGTCTCCGAAAGCTACGACGAATGCATAAGTACCTTTCAATCTCTTGCATGTTTCAATCATAGTCTGCTTGATGTCTTTCTGGTCTGCCTTGCACTTTTCTATCATGTGCGCAATGACTTCACTGTCCGTGTCGCTCTTGAACTCGTGGCCAAGTTCAAGCAGCTCCACTTTTAACTCCTTATAATTTTCTATTATGCCATTATGAACTACTGCAACGTCATCCGTACATCCGTAATGAGGATGAGCATTTTTGTCAGTCACCCTCCCATGGGTTGCCCATCTGGTGTGTCCAATACCTGCCTGCCCTGGCATCATAATCAGGTTCAAGGATCTATCGACATCCGCTACCCTGCCTACTCCTTTCTTGGTGAGGATCTTTCCATTATCAATGGTCGCGATTCCTACACTGTCGTAGCCTCTGTACTCCATTCGCTTAAGACTCTCGATCAGGACAGGGGCCACATTCAAGCTACCAGTATACCCTATAATTGAACACACAAACCATCATAGATAAGACCGCTTTTTAACGCTTATCAACAGAGCCAAGTACCATTATGTGCTTTATTATACTGGTTCTATGACCTTATTGAGGCTGAATTACTAAAACTTTTTTGCACCACTAAATATAATTATATAGTGGTTCTTAGACCAACTTGTCGTTGGCAGAAAAGACATTAGTACATCTTACGAACGGCAAGGCATTTGGCAAAAAAATCGTTATGTTTGATAAAGCTCAGCAGATCAGAATACTCTCCAATCCCTTGGCGTGGCAGATAATGAGATTGGTCTCCGAAAAGGCTATGTATCCAATAGAAATAGCAAAGAGACTCAGGATCTACGAGCAAAGCGCATACTATTACGTAAGAAAGCTGCTTGAAGTCGGTGCCTTAGAGGAGGTTCGCACCGACCAAATCAGAGGTGGGACGGCTAAGATATATCGAGCCTCAGGCCCTGCGTTCGGAATAGAGATGTCTTGGGGGGAAAGACAGCTAGATTTCCAAAACAATCTCGGTAATGAGCATCGATATGCCCGTAAATTTTTTAGCAATTACGTAGTGAATAACTCCTTCAGGGGTCTGATAATAGTTGGCGCGCCTGATCCACACGGGCCTTACAGATCATCCGCAAGGGATGGGCACTATGCAGTACATCTAGCATTCTTCCTTGGAACCATTAGCAATCTACCTCCTGAATTTATAGTAAAGTTAGATGCAGACGCAAAGGCGGAAAAAGTTCTGGACGCACACGATCTGATCTCCATTGGGGGTCCTGGCACAAACATCGTGACAGCGGAGTTCAACAAATTTTTGCCGATAAAGTTCAACGAGACGAACTTTTGGTCGGGTCTTGTGACCAGATCATCCTCTAAACCCTACAATCTTGATAATCAGGGTTTGATAGCCAAGATCAAGAACCCGTACAATCGGGAAAGGAATGTGATGGTTGTAGCGGGTGTAAGGTCAATTGGGACTAAGTCTGCGGTTATAGCGTTAACAAACTACAGTGAGGACATCCTGAAGAATTATCAAAATGAGGAAGAATGGGCATTAGTCGTGCAAGGCTTCGATATGAATGCCGATGGAAAGATCGACCACGTCGACATCATCTCAGAAGTGTGACAGGTGAAAGTATTTTGCTCACGTCTCAGAGGACCCTGGACCTCGAAACCGATTTACGATATCTGGACGAATAGCCACCAGCACTTCCTCTTCTTTTCTTACGAGGTAGCCTGGCACGTTTACGATTCTATCCCCTATCGAAACAAGTCCATGAACCACGACTTGCCTTGCCTGATGCGGTGATTTTGTTCCGCCTTTTTTCATTACTAGGGTCTGAAGTCTTCTGTCCAGCAGATCTTCGATTCTTAGATTAAGGACATCGTCAAGTGTGGAAGATTCCTTCACAAGATCTAGTCGCTGCAACGATTTCAGCAGCCGGTTTTCTCTTTCGGTTCTTTGTTCTGTGGGCAGGGCAAGCAATGCCCTAGCTTGATTTCTGAATCTGGCCACTTCGGTTTGTGCTCTCCAAAGTTCTCGCTTATTCCTAAGGCCGTATGATCCTATTATATAAAGCTCAGAATTGAGTTGATCAGTCGTCCATATTCTTCTCGGTCTACGATAAGTCTTTCTTGGTTTCCTTGGATCGCCCACATTTCGTCACCTGTCTATTTGCTATTTTTTGTCCTCCTTAGAGGATGGCACTTGAGCTGCCTTGCCTGGCGTCGTGTCAGTACCCGCCGCCGCCGCTGCTGGTGCCGCTACTGCTGCCGCTGGCGAGGCAGCCGTCCCTGGAGCGCTAGGAGCAGCCGCAGCTGGGGCTCCTGGAACTGGTCTTGTAACTTTTTTGACACCGACAGCTCCGCCCTTTCTCCCTGTCGTCCGTGTTCTTTGACCTCTAACCCNAAGCCCAAACATATGCCTGTAACCACGCCAGCTCATGACAGATTTTTCACGTTCTATGTCATTTGAGATCGCAAAATCCAAGTCGGAGGTTATAAGATGTCTNTCCGTTCCTGTTTCTATATCTTTTTGTCTGTCGAGGTACCAACCTGGAGCACCTACTCTTGCTGGNTCCCTNATCGCATTTTCGATCTCGGTCAATTCTTTATCANTGAGAAATCCAACCCTGATATACGGATTTATCTTGAGCGATTGTAATATAACTTGAGCGAGATTATAACCGATTCCTTTGACTTCGCTCAAAGCAACAATTACCTTCTTGCTGCCATCTATGTCCTTTCCTGCAATTCTTAGAATGTACTTGTATTCAGAAGCCGACAATTGAATTGACCAGCTAATTTCTTAAATAAAAACCATACTGGATCGCCTCTATACCTTTTGCCCGTCTTGCAAAATCAGAATGCATTTCACACTTTTGAGTCGACATTACCGCTTGAAAGCTCACAAAATGAAAGCCGTGGACCAAGAGTTACTTCCCGATAATCAAATCTGAACCATAACCTGGACCAGATTGACTGTGTGCCGCGTGCAATCGATTAATCAACTCAAAGTTAGTTAGACATCCGAATCTTGCTATTCTATACACATATATGACTAGGTGAAACTAAGATGGCACTAACTGATATGGTATATCGTCATTGCGGCACCTCGCCGTTAATTCTCGCATTATATGCACGATTAGAACTAGAAGAGGGTATTGTGATTTTGACCTGATAACTTTCTGATTCGCCATGCGCCTTGTGATGAAATTCGGAGGAACAGCAGTCAACTCCGCTGCACGATTAACTGATCTCGCCAACATAGTGAGGGCTAGCAAAAGGGGCGCTGCAAATGATATTGTCGTAGTTGCTTCTGCCGTACGTGGGATGACTGATGATATGATCTCCGTTACGGAAAACATTAAGAGCGGACAGAAGTTTTCTATCGAGAATTTCATGAGAAAAACGCGAGCGTTTCATCTAGATTTATTGCCCAAAACGATAAGTGATAAAAAGATAAGAGCGCAGGCAAGATTAGTGGTTTCACGGCTACTTGACGAATTAGAGGAGGTTTTAGGGGGTATTGTGCTTCTGGGAGAGGTAACTCCCAAGTCGTCGGATTATTTATTGTCTTTCGGAGAACGTCTGTCGAACCCTATCGTTTCCTTCACATTAGAAGACAAGGGTATAAAGACTGAACATCTTACCGGTAAAGAGGTCGGAATCCTGACTGATTCGCGGTTTGGAGAAGCAAGACCACTGATGGACACTACTAAGCTGCGTGTTGCACACAAAATCACTCCCTTATTGGAAGCAGGCATAGTTCCGGTAGTCGCCGGCTTCATCGGAGCAGATCAGTACGGAAATACCACCACCTTAGGCAGAGGGGGCTCAGACTATACCGCTACAATAATAGCTTCAAGCATTAAAGCCGATGAGGTATGGTTGTGGACAGATGTAGACGGATTAATGACGGCCGATCCGAAAATTGTTAAAGACGCACAAGTTCTGAGTGAGGTCTCGTTCATGGAAGCAATGGAGATGGCCCTGTTCGGAGCCAAGTATATCCACCCACGAGCCTTCTACCCGGTGATTGAGTCCAATATTCCCATCCGAGTGCGCAACGTCTTTAACGCTAATCATCAAGGCACTCTGATCACCCAGAGTCCAAATAAAGCGTCACAAAAAATCGTAAGGTCAATTAATGCCATTCGTCATACTGCTCTGATAGATGTTAGCGGGGGAGATATGGCTGGGTCCCCTGGGACAGCTGCACGCATCTTTGATATCCTCGCTAACAATAGAGTAAACATAATGATGATCTCTCAGAGTCCGTCCGAATCCAGCATCTCAATGGTTCTGAGAAAGGGNGACCTTGACAAGGCAACTACTGCACTTGAACTAAATTTGCTTGGCCAAATGATTAAGAGGGTAAACGTAAATAGCGATGTCGCAGTCATCGCCGTTGTTGGATCAGGCATGAGGGGAATAAAGGGAGTGGCCGCTAAAATATTTGGATCCGTTTCAGATCGGAATGTAAACGTGATAATGATTGCGCAAGGGTCATCCGAGCTGAACCTCGCCTTCGTAGTCAAAGATGACGACTGCGAGGAGGCAGTCAGAGCTCTTCATTCAGAGTTTAAGCTTGCAGGTGCTCGTGTCAGAAAGGTAACGGTACCTGGAAAAGGATAAATTCTCATTTTTAGTACGTCTAAGAAATGAGTCGAACTGGAGAAGGAAAGTTGTATGTCGTTGGGGTTGGCCCTGGTCATCACGATCACATGACTGCTAGAGCACGAACGGTCATTCAAGAAAGTGAAATAATCGTTGGTTACGATACCTACGTTTCGCTTGTTGAAGATATGCTTGAAGGCAAAGAAGTATATCGGTACGCTATGACTCAAGAAGTGGAACGAGCAAATCAGGCCATAGAATTTGCGGAAAATGGAAGAGTTGTTGCACTGGTCTCATCGGGGGATCCTGGCATTTACGGTATGATAGGTCTGATTTATGAGATTCTCTCAGAGAAAGGATGGAAGAGAGAAGAGGGCTTATACGTAGAATGCGTCCCAGGAGTATCTTCATTAAATTCATGCGCTGCGCTGGTTGGATCCCCTTTAATGACTGACTTTGCCGTGGTGAGCATGAGCGATCTCCTTGTTCCGTGGGAGATAATTGTTAAACGTGTTGAGGCAGCCGCTGCTGGTGACTACGTGACAGTGATCTACAATCCCGCTAGCAAAAAGCGCATTCACCAGCTAAGAGACACTAGAGATATCTTTTTGAAATATAGAAAACCTGAAACCCCGGTTGCTATAGTCAAAGGGGCCTACAGAGATAGCCAGGCGATCGCTATCTCTACGCTTGAAAAAATGTTAGAACATCAAGATTTGCTCGGGATGATAACTACTGTGATTGTTGGCAACTCTTCTACCCTTGACTATAGCGGGATGATGATAAATCCTAGAGGGTACAGATCAAAGTATGAGCTGGTCAAAAAAGATACAACAGTAGAACCNGCAGCTGCTNCTACTAGTACGTAGGGCAGATCAGAGATGCACCTACACTTACCTTTGGCGATCCATTCTGTTCATATCGACGGCTAGATGAAAGTATGAATCCAGAAAACAATTACTCAAATTTTTGGCTCTTTGCCCTTAAAGTGTCTGCGGATAGGGTCTAATATCTGATTAAGATAAAGGGCAACGGAGTTTTTGAGATCCATTGCGTGGATTTTCTTTGCAATATAATCCCTCTCTAGATCCTTGTAGTTAGAATAGGTTACTGTCCCACCGTACTTTTGCGATCTCTCTATAGTAACTCCGCTGTATTCATGAAATATGACATATCTAACCAACTCTAGTATAGGGTTATTTTCAGCCGCTCCTAGAGGGCAATATGCTCTGTTAATTTTGTTCCTAATGATTTCTTCGCTGTCATGAATTAGGATGCTACTTACCGGATTACTCTTGCTCATCTTACTTAAGAATTCCTCATCACCAAGAGAACCCTCAGATCGTTCAATCTTCGGCGGCTCTAAAAGGCCCGGCAATAGATGGTGATGTACCGAAACCGGGACTTTCCAGCCAAGTCTAGGGAAAATTTCTCTGGCAAGCATATGAATTTTGCGTTGATCCATTCCAGCGTGAACCACATCCACACCCAGTGCCTTAATGTCGACTGACTGCATAGGAGGATACAGGAGCTGTGCTATGTCGACGTTTTCACGATCCGTTCTTCCCATGATAGTTAGGGATCTGATCGTTCTGGGCAAGCTAATGTGTTTGCTGAAATGCATAAGGTTCTTCCAGTAATCACTAGTCCTCTGATAGAGTTCACTCCCTAGCTCTATCTTTATACCTGGACAGAAATATCGGAATGCGTCTGCGTAATACTCTGAGATCTCTTTGATCTTGTCCCAATTCCCGTACAGCTTGTCATTCAGATATGTATGCCAGTCAGCGAGAAAGACTGTACATCTAAAGCGAGCTTTAATGAAATCGTTGATCTTAAAGCCATTAAGAACAAGGCTACCAAGATGTAATACTCCGGAAATTTCCAAACCGATATAATGTTTTGGGGAAGCAACCGTTTCTAAAAGGGTCCTCAATTCGGAATCCGTAACCACCTCTTCTGTGGGTTCCTTCTTTATTAGAGAGAGGCGATCTTCTAAATCCATTCTAGAATTCGGGCATCAAGTATAGCCTATTAATTCTTGCTTTAAGCCTATGGGCAATGTGTCCAGTGAATCCTATTGATAGGACGATATATACTATTGATTGGACATAGACCTGTGTCCGAAATTATCCAAGTCCGCATAAATTTCTCATAACCACAAACGTTCAGCAGGTGCAGAATTTTCCATGCTGCTTTGAGTAATATCGTACCGAAAGAGGTTGGCAGGTCTCTAGGTGCAGCCGGACAAATAGGTCGGAGTGTAAGCCCCAACACGTGCTTTGCCAGTGTCGCCACTGATTGTAACAATTAGAAGAGCAGTGATTATTAGTTCGGGAATTAAGATATACCAACCGGAATATCGAATTCAAAAGTGATTTCCTGGTCTAATTAAAAAAAATCAGAATAAATAAGTTCAATGCCCTCTCGTACCCATATCCATTTACAGTCTTAAGTACCTGAGTTGCTACTGCTCCTGCAATAGGCGGCATGGTCAAGAAATATGTTGTAAAAAGTTAAATCATCTCTTATAAAAAGTTAAATTGAGTTCCTGAAGTATTTGATTGGTTGAAAACTAAGGCAAGAGTTCAAGTTGCGGCTCTCCGTTCAAAGGCTCTAAATAACAAGGATAGTAATAACGGAGTTTCGAATGTTTCACTTTCCAAATACGGAAGACCAAGAATTCGGTACGACAAAAAAGCGGAATCCGAATTCTTTGTAGATAACTCTGCGCTAGCCGGATTCATAGGAGAGCGAATTCTGTATATGGCCGTCAGAGAACTTATCGAAAATGCATTGGATTCTTGCGAGACGCATGGAATTTTACCAAATGTCACGTTATCTCTGACATCGTTGGATCAAACAAATGACTTGTGGCATATTTTATGTGAGGACAATGG
>AF_2010_repII_A01DRAFT_1000062_pt1 | contig 11727 bp, 10 predicted proteins | sample AmaForrepliIIA01_FD_9192 | JGI IMG/M metagenome (IMG submission 9192) | reverse complement strand
CAGGGCATTACACGGTGGGCCGGGATTGAACCTATGACTTCTGCCATGTGAAAGGAGCGCTTCTCGTTTCGACATTTTGTAATTTGTTTGCAGGTTCAATGACGGAACGAACGGAGGAAATGTCGAAATGGGGTTTGATTTATAAGAGTTACTTGGTGACTCTTAATCTGCGGGTCCAAGGTTCGAGTCCTTGTGCGCCCGCCAATTAGCCATTGATAATACAGCATAAAAATATGATTGATCTGAAGGGAGGGAGGTCAATTGCCCTTCGGGGTAACCGTATGGGTAACATCACGACTTTATGCGAGAAAATGCGGACCACCGAAGCATAGTGCCCGTCTGTGGCGGTGATGCCGAATAGGTCTGCTTTCTTTGCTGGTTGGCCAGTTCGCTGTCGCGTTTCGCGACTTGCCGGAAGACGACTTCGAGCAGAACTAGCTCGCCAGCTGCGCTGCGAGGCAGGTGAGCAGGAGGTGTTGACGCGTAACTTCCGATAATGGCGATTATCGGAGGCAAGTTTGAGTCCGCTTTCGAGGGTAAGCGGACGTTGCGATTGCGCTGCACATGTCCGCTATGACCAAAAGCGAAGATGGACCGAGGCCATTCCCCGTCTGGTCTCGATTAGCGTGTGGCGCCAACAATCACAACTATCTGATGTCCGTTGGGCGGGAGATTTCTCTAAGATGTCGGGTTACGGGCGCAGGCGTTCGGAGTACTTCCATGGAACGAAAAAAAGCATCCGAGTTCCCACAAGAACTCTTAAACCTATTCGACCGATACGTGCATGGCGAAATTCATCGGCGCGAGTTTCTTGACGGCGCAAAAAAGTTTACGGTCCGCGGCATAACCGCGACAACCCTCTTCGAGATGCTCCGACCGAATTATGCTTGGGCGATACAAGTTCCGGAAAGCGACAGCCGCATCAAGGCTGAGCCTGTGACCATGCCATCGCCAAAGGGCAACGGGACCATCAACGGCTACATGGTGCACCCGGCGAATGCGACTGGAAAACTGCCCGGGGTTTTGGTCGTGCACGAGAACCGCGGTCTCAATCCGTACATAAAAGATGTGGCGCGAAGATTGGCGATCGCGAACTTCCTGGCATTGGCTCCCGATGGACTGACGTCCGCGGGAGGATACCCCGGAGATGACGAGAAAGGTGCAAAGCTTTTCACTGAGGTCGATCGCAGCAAGATGAGTGAAGATTTTCTGGCGGCGGCAGCATGGCTGAAATCGCGCCCGGATTGCACTGGCAAGCTCGGTGCCGTCGGCTTTTGTTTCGGTGGAGGCGTTGTCAACATACTGGCGGTGCGGATGGGGGCTGACCTCGATGCTGGAGTTCCATTCTACGGAAATCAGCCCAGCGCTGCCGATGTGGGCAAGATCAAAGCGCCATTGCTTGCACACTATGGAGAACTTGACACACGGATTACGTCAGGCTGGCCAGCCTTTGATGCAGAGCTCACCGCTGCGCACGTGCCGCATGAGGGATACGTCTATAGTGGAGCCAATCACGGTTTCCACAACGATACGACGCCTCGTTACGACGAAACCGCGGCCAAACTTGCCTGGCAGCGCACGCTGGATTGGCTAAACAAGTACCTGCGAGCGGCAGGGTAATAGCCTCCGCATCTGTTCGGGGGCGGATTTGCACGTCCGGTAGGACATTCCATTATGTCGCATTTGATGTCGCTTTCGGGGGTAAAGCGGACATGCCGTCTTGCACTTGCAAATGTCCGCTTTTGACCCAAAGGGGACATGGCGCGCGTCAGGCAAAATCGACCCTTGGGCCTCAATAGACACAGCTTCGGCGGGCTCATAGACTGAACACTAAAATCAAACGGATCAGGGCGATTCATGGCCGAGGAGCGCGTCGTCCGGCGGCTTGCCGCCATCCTCGCGGCTGATGTCGTTGGCTACAGCAAGTTGATGGGGGCCGACGAGGAAGGCACTCTCGCCGCTTTGAAACTCTATCGACGAGAATTATTTGACCCCAAGATTACCGAATATCAAGGCCGCATCTTTAAGGCGACCGGCGACGGTGCATTGGTTGAATTCGCAAGTGTCGTCGACGCTGTGCGCTGCGCTCTCGATATTCAGCGCGCCATGGCTGCGCGCAATTCCGATATTCCCGAGGACCGGCGGATCGAAATTCGAATCGGCATCAATGTCGGCGACATAATTATCGACGAAGGTGACGTTTACGGCGACGGGGTTAACATCGCTGCGCGAATTGAACCGCTGGCCGAGCGGGGAACCGTCTGCCTTTCAGATAATGCGTATCAACAAATAAAAGGGAAGCTCCCCTTCGATGTAATCGATATGGGTGAGCAACAACTTAAGAACATCGCACAGCGAGTACGCATTTACAGCGTTCGGTTAAAGGGGGCCCCAGCTCGCGTCGCGCTGTCACTTCCAGACAAACCCTCCCTCGCGGTGTTGCCTTTCCAAAACATGAGCGGCGATCCCGAGCAGGAATATTTCGCTGACGGTATGGTCGAAGACATCATTACGGGGCTGTCGCGCATCAAGTGGCTGTTCGTCATCGCACGCAATTCAACATTCACTTACAAGGGCCGGGCGGTCGACGTGAAGCAGGTCGGTCGCGAATTAGGTGTGCGTTACGTTCTCGAAGGCAGTGTGCGCAGAGCGTCAGGCCGCGTGCGTGTAACGGGACAATTGATCGATTCATCAACGGGTGCGCATCTTTGGGCTGACCGCTTTGAAAGCGCGCTCGATGACATCTTCGATTTGCAGGATAAGGTGACCGCTAGTGTGGTTGGCGCCATTGCACCCCAGCTTGAGCAGGCAGAAATGGAGCGCGCTAGGCGTAAGCCGACAGAGAGTCTCGACGCGTATGACTATTTCTTACGTGGAATGGCAAGCCTTTATGAGCGTAACAAAGAAGCTATTAGCGAAGCTCTTCGACTATTCTACAGGGCCATCGAACTCGACCCCAATTTCGCCTCAGCCTATGGAATGGCAGCGTGGTGCTACGCTTGGCGCAAGATTAACGGCTGGACGGGTGACCGTGCGAAGGAAATTGCTGAAACTGGCAGGTTGGCTAGGCGAGCCGCGGAGTTAGGGCCGGATGATGCGGTCGCCCTCTCGCGTGCCGCCCACGCGATTGCTTTTGGCGCCGCCGACATAGCTGCTGGCACCACTTTCGTTGATCGCGCACTTGTACTCAATCCGAATCTGGCGGGAGCATGGTATGCGAGTGGTTGGATAAGAGTTTGGCGCGGCGACTCCGACATTGCGATCGATCATTTCACGCAAGGTATACGACTGAGCCCACTCGATCCCAATATCATTGGGATGCAGGGTGGGACTGCTTTCGCTCATTTCATCGCAGGTCGCTACGATGAAGCGTCGTCTTGGGCCGAAAAAGCTTTGTGGCAGCAAGCGAATTATCTGACTCTGCTAATAGTAGCGACGGCAAGCCATGCTCTCGGCGGACGTGCTGCGGAAGCGCAGCAAGCCTTGGCTCATTTGTGCGACCTTAATCCAGCGCTACGCGTGTCTAACATCAAAGATTGGGCGCCGTTTAGCCGCACAGGCGATCTCGCAAGGTTAGAGAACGCCCTGAGAAAAGCAGGATTGCCGGAATGACGTGCGGGCAGCCGATCATGTCCGCTATACGGCTTTCCCTTAACGTTACCAAGTGAGCTTACCAAGCTAATCCGTTCGCCGCACACGGGCTGTGCAGCTATATAGGCGCCTCTGATCGGCCTTTTGGCCTGGCCGGTTGATGGAGGAGCCTTTGATTAGACACACCACGCATTTCTTAGGGGTCCTGATTTCGAGCATTGCTATCGGCGCTGCCGAAGCGAAGCCAAAATTCGTACATCAGCAGGCTCCAACGATCTTTGACGCGAATGGCACCGTTGTTGGAAGTAGACCCACCGGTTGTCCTCGAGCATTTTGCGGTTGCGAGGCGTCTTTATATCTTTTTGGACACATGCGAGCTGATCTAAATCGCGCTTCAAATTGGATGCGCTTTCCGCGCACCTCGCCCGCGCCAAATACGGTAGCCGTACGCAATCATCATGTGATGGTGCTAGTGAGCCAAGTTGATGGCAGTAACTGGCTCGTGCACGATGGCAACTCTGGCGGCGGCCTCACGAGAAATCACGTGGTATCCATCCGCGGGTACAGGATCGTAAATCCGCGGGGTTGACCTCTCGGGATCGAATGAACCACGTTGAAAGGCGGTCTGGCCGTCGTTGCAAATAGAGAAACCCCCGGCAATTGAGCCGGGGTTTTAGTTTGCCTGATGTCCGCTTTTTTCCCAAAGCGGACATTGTTTGCTTCATTCCAGTGCTTGGGCATGTGGACGATCTCATCATCCTCCCGGCGGGCATGCGCTACTGGTCGCGCTAACTAGTAAGTTAGTTTGTGACTAACAAATAATCCGTAGCGGGCGGATAAACTGTCCTGTCGATCCGTTGGTGTCCGTGAGAGCGGTGCGACTCACCGCAAGGAGCAATGCAATGATCGACAAGAAATTGGTCTATATCATAGCGGCGGCCCTATTCGCCGCACTGATAGTGTCTCCGGCGCAGGCGCGGTTTGGCGGCGGCGGCGGTTTTCACGGCGGATTTCATGGTGGTGGCGGGTTTGCTGGCGGTCATGCCTTCGCTGGACATGCCTTTATGGGCCGCCCCGGCTTCGTTGGGCGGCCTTTCGCTAGAAACGCCTTCGCTAGGAGCGCCATCATCCGGCGACCGGCCTTCGTACATCGGCCGTTTGTCCGTCACGCGTTCTTTCGACACCGTCATTTCGTAGGGCCGTTCGTCGGTGCGGCGTTCGCTACAGGCCTGGCTGCCTCATGTTGGACTTGGGTCCCGACAGATTTCGGTTGGCAACGAGTTTGGGTGTGCGGTTGGTGATTCAGCCTCACGAATTCACGCAATTACTCCACTAATGTTCGGTGTTCAGATCGGACATAACGCAAAACGCCGGATTGAGCGTCAGTTGTTCTTCCAGCGCCTTGCGGAAAGCATCACGCTCGCGGCACAACTGATCATACTTCGCATTCAATGCCGCCAGTTGCTCCAGTTGCTCTTGTTGCACCTTGGTGGCGTCATCGAGCTCGCGGCGAAGCTCGCTACACTCCCTTTGCAGGCTTGCCAGCTGCTGAGCAAGCGTGGCGAGGAGCTCGAGCGGTGATTTGTCGGACTCATCCATCAGGAGAACTCTGGCACGTTCCGCGGACTGCCGGGTTGTCGTTCTAATTTGTATACGAAACCCGAATGATCCTTAGCCTTGCCCTTCCGGCTGATCGCCGATGACAAATGCATCCAGAGAAATACGGGGACTCCAAGTGCAGAGCACTTCCGGGGTAAAGCAGAAATGCCGTTTTGTGCTGCAAATGGCTGCTTTTGACCAAAGCAGACATCCTGCCATGGCGCGAAAGCGGGGATTTGCCTAAGAATCAGGTCCGCGTGAGCAGGAGCGATTATCGGTTAGCGCCGATAACCGTGTTTATCGGATGTAACCGCTCTCGAAAACAACTACGGAAAAGTCGGGTTGTATTTAGGCGATGCTATTGATACGCGAGCGGGAGGAGGCTTCGCCTAAGGACATGTGCCCATCTGTCGCCAAACTTTCCTGGATTTTCCGGCCGATCTCCGTCCAGGATCCGTGCCTCGTCCAGCAGCAAATGCGCGACGTCTTGCTTGAATGAATGATCGTCGTCACCCGATGATCGGCCCGAACCCTCTCGCCCCGGTAATGCTGTAGGTGCCATTATTCGACCCTTGAGCTGGTTACGATCGGCGCAAAGGAAGGTCGCTATGCGTTATCGAAACTCACTGGCTCCGCAGCGGTGTTTGTGTCGACTGGCAGGCTTCCAGCATTCGCGCAGACGACAGTTGACGCACTTGACTAAGGGCGTGCAGCTCTTCCTCGGCTGCAACGGCAACAGCAACAGCAACGCGCTAGTTCGGGTTCCAGATCACCAGCGCATCAGTCGCACACCAAGTTGCGTAAATAGGTTTGAGAGGCGGAAGGAAACCCTTGACTCAATTAATTTCACAGGGAAGCCTGCTCGTCATTTCCCAGTCACGAAATGTTTGAGGCGTCAAAAAAGTGCCGCCCAAGACTAAGTTTCCCTTTCTGATGGGCCTTTTTTTAATCTGCATGTGCGGATTGATGCTACAAATCATCGAGACGAGAGTCCTGTCAGTCATTTCTTATTATTATCTTGCCTTCTTTGCGATCGCCATGGCGATGTTCGGCATGACGGCGGGATCTCTCTTTGTCTATTTTCGTGAGCATTTATTTCCCAGACACAGACTATTCGAGAATTTAGTCTGGATCTCCTCCGCCTTCGCGATATCGGTCGTGCTCTCAGCGATTATCGCGATCACGACGGTGCTTACCGGGTTCTCGCGAAAAACCGAGCTTCTCATGACCTCGTTGCAGTGGGGCAAGTTGGTATTGATCCTGGCGACTCCGTACGTCTTCGCCGGAATGGCGATCGCACTTGCGTTGACGCGTAGTCCCTGGCCCGTGCCGCTGGTCTACGGTGTGGACCTCGTCGGAGCTGCCACTGGCTGTCTCGTTGTTCTAGCTGTGTTGACGCTCATCGATTCTGTTTCGGCGTGGTTTATGGTCGGTGCTTTCGGAGCCTTGGCAGCGGTTTTTTTCTCGCGAGCGTGCCATGCGACCAATCAAGCAGAGAAGCCACAGTTGACAATTGCGCGGGTCACGGTTCTCGCACGGCCATGGACGCTTGGGATGGGGTTTGCTGTCCTCGCGCTGGGAAACGCGGCAATTCAGCCATATGGGCTGAAGCTCTCAATGGTGAAGGAGCAGCTCGATGATGCGGAGAGAGCCCCGATCGTTCTCTGGAATTCATTTTCGCGCATCGACGTTGGTCCGTTTAAGAAATGGCCGTCTATGTGGGGGCCGTCACCGACCATGCCAGCCATCGAATCTGAGGAACGCATTTTGCAGATCGACGGATCTGCAGGGAGCCCGATCTATCGATTCGACGGTGATCTATCGAAACTGGAATTCTTGAAATTCGACATTACCAATCTGGCTTATTCAATTCGTCATGATGGACGAGCGGCCGTGATCGGTGTGGGCGGTGGTCGAGATCTGCTTTCGGCGAAGTATTTTGGATTCCCCAAGGTCACCGGGGTTGAGCTCAACCCGATACTGGTCAAACTACTGACCGAGAGCTTGCGCGACTACAATCGCCTTGCAGATCTCCCGGGCTTACAGATTTACGTCGATGAAGGACGAAGTTGGTTCGAGCGGTCGGACCAGCATTTTGATTTGATCCAGATGAGTATGGTCGATACTTGGGCGGCGACGGGAGCTGGCTCGTTCTCACTGTCCGAAAACGGCCTCTATACTGTTGAGGGATTCCGAGTGTTTTTGAGGCATCTCACGCCGAGGGGCGTGTTTACCGTATCGCGTTGGTATTCACCGACCAACATCGGCGAGGCCGGCCGCATGGTCAGCGTCGCGGTGGCTGCTCTGCGCGGCGAGGGCGTCGGCGATCCGCAGGCGCATCTGTATCTCGCAGTTACCGACAATCTTGCCACTCTAATTGTATCTCGTGCGCCATTCACTACAGCCGAGCTCACGACTTTGACCACGACGGTCGACGCACTCCGGTTCAGCACTATCATGCAGCCGGGGAGGTCTCCTTCTTCTCCGGTAATGGCGGCAATCCTTGAGGCACGAACTCCCGAAACGTTGGCAAAATTATCAACAACCTACCAGGTCGATTTGACTCCGGCGCGTGATGATCGGCCGTTCTTTTTTGAGCAGCTTCGTATAAGCGATCCAACGGCTTTGCTGAGTGCCATGCGAGCGGACGAGGGTGTGATCCAGGGTAATTTTAAGGCTGTATCTACGCTCGCTATTATCATCATACTTTCGCTGATGTTGGTCTTCGCCACGATACTCGTTCCGTCGCTTCCATCGCTCCGCCATGTCGACTTGCCGATTGCTTTGCTCGGCTCTGCTTATTTCCTGCTTATCGGTCTTGGTTTCATGTTTGTGGAAATGGGACTCATTCAGCGCGTTTCTGTCTATCTCGGTCATCCGGTCTACGGTCTCGCGATAGGGCTCTTCGGCATTATCGTGGCGACCGGCTTAGGTAGCCTCCTCTCATCGCGCCTACCTCTGTTGACAGGTAGACGAGTGTGGCTGTGGGTCGGGCTGGTTAGCATTTACCTGGCCGTATTGCCTTGTTGGCTCTCCGTTCTTGTCAACTTCTTTGCGTCCGCCGCTCTGCCCGTGCGCGGGATGGTAGCGCTTTTGGCGATTGTCCCGGCCGGCGTGCTCATGGGGTTTGGATTTCCGACAGGAATGCAGATCGTCAACTACATCGACCAGCGTCCCACGCCTTGGTTCTGGGCAATCAATGGGATTGCAGGGGTGCTTGCATCAGGGCTGGCGGTCACGATCAGTATCGAGTTCTCAATCAGCGCAACGTTATGGTCCGGTGCAGTTTGCTATTTCCTTCTCGGGCCAATTGCAGTCATGCTGTCCAAAATTGGCATCGAAACTCAGATGAAGCTTGCGTAAATTGCTGCCCAAGCTGGACCGGGCCCTCACAAACCCAAATTTGCGCTCCCTTTGTTACCGAAAAATCCTACTAACTCATTGGAAGGGGATGGCCCCGCCGCTGTACGACGAAATCAAAGGGCTTTTTTAACCCCCCCGTCGATTGGTCGCCTGCGATTTTTTATCAAACAAAAAACTGCCACCGAGTACTCAGCCCGGTGGCAGAAGTGGCAGAACCCAACCAAAGACGCATCACATGTAGCCTGAACTGCAATCGGAAAGTGCGGGGGGTAACTGCTGCCTTCCGATAGCAATCGAGCGGATGAGTCGAAAATGGTCCCCAATGTCTCCCCGTCCGCGACACCAATGTGCCGACAAAGGCCCAGCAAGTCGGTCCGCAACCAGACATTGCGGATCAAAAACCATTTCGCTTCATTACTCGTTCTTGGTCGTCAGCCGCCGCGACAGGTGCTCTGGTAGCTGCGATGGTAACCCTTTGCCTAATTTACCGAATGCGACGGCGCACGCGGGGTCAACCACGATCCGCGAAACTTGCGCCAACACGTCAAGCCGCGCTCGCTCGCCGAAAACGATCCCATCGTCTTCACGGGGGTTGGGGACCCGGTCGGTACGGGCGTAGTATCCAGTCTCTCTCACCCACGTGGAAACAATTCTAGGGACGGAGTTGAGCGGAAAGCGCCTTGAAATTCTCAAGGGGATCGCCCCCAACACAGCTCCGGTGGCGGTGCTTTGGAATGACACTAACCCCGGGATGGCGCTTCGCGCCCGCGAAGCGCAGAGTTCATCTGACAAACTGGGTCTAAATCTCGAATCCATCGGCGTACACGATTTGATCAGTTTCGACGCCGCATTTGCCAAGATTAACAGCAGCCAATTTAATGCGCTGCTTACGCTCGTTGATCCCTTCACACACGAACACCGTCAGCGGATCATAGATTTCGCTGCAAAACGACTTCTGCCTGCTATGTACGAGTCGCGGGAATTTGTAGACGGTGGTGGACCAGCTTCTTATGGGCCAAATCTTCTTGCGCTTCAACGACGTGCTGCCGACTGTATAAGTATGATTTTTACGAGCTCGAAGCCGGGCGATATTCCAGTCGAGCAGCCCTCGATTTGACTATTCCGCCGACAGTTCTCGAAGGCGCCGACCAGTTAGTTGATAATTGATTAGCGCATGAGTCCGTTATTGGCCCTTAGCGGACATCCCCAGTTGCAACGCATATGTCCGCTTTCGGGCCGTGGATTTGGAGTTGACAAACGGCAGCCGCAGTCAAAACAATTACTGGTTCCTGGGCATCCCCGGCAGACGGCGTTGAAGGGAAAAACTCATGTCAAAAGACGCAGCCACGGCTAATAGCACGAGCGTCAACTGGTCAGGCTATGCCGTGGAAACTAATCTTGCCCACCCCCAAGCATACTTTTTCACTGATGTACAAGCGACCTGGGTGGTGCCGTCCGTTAACCCTTCCGCTAGCAATACGTATAGCTCAACGTGGATAGGGCTCGACGGAGACAGCCAAAGCAGCAAGACGGTAGAACAGATTGGAACCGAGCAAGATTACATCAACGGCAAGGCGGTCTACTACGCCTGGTATGAAATGTATCCGAAAGCGCTGGTCAAATTGGATCTCGCGATACAGCCGGGCGATACGATCAGTGCTGAGGTGAAATACCTGGCGAACAACACCTACGAATTATCTCTCGACGATGTGACCAGCGGCCACTCGTTTACGACCGACATCGTGAGCGCGAAACCCATCCGCAGTTCGGCCGAATGGATTGAGGAGAGCACGGGACGGCTCGCCGATTTTCATACCGTAATGTTTACCAATGCGACTGCAACGGCGATGTTGCCCACAGGTAGCCATACGGGTCCGATTAGCGATGCCGCCTGGCAGACGGAAGAGATTACTCTGGTGAGCAAATCGGGCGGCGTTTTAGCCGCCCCCACGACGCTCTCGCTCTCAAACGACCTCAAGACTAGCAGTTTCAGCATCAACGAGGCCAACAGCAACAACGTCGCAACTTTGACGGTGAGCGACGGCGCGCATGCGACCATTGTGGCGCTGTCAGGCGATGCGGGGCAACATTTTTCCCATGAGGCCGGCGTTGCCGACATGCACCATGACTGGGACTGGCATATGGTGTGAGAGCGGGTTGGCAGCCCGGATGAAGCGCGGCAAGTGCGCCGTGGGTGTCGGCAAGCGGACATCGACTCCGCGAGAACGTCTCAACGTCGGCAAACTCAAAAATAGGGTTCAGAGGTCAATTTGCGCCGGGCAATTCCGAGCCGAGGGTGACCGGTGTGGGTCTACGAAGCTCTTTCGCGCCGGCGGCGGCTTGATGTCCTATGGGATTAATCTGTTGGATCCGTTTCGGCGCGCGGCCGGCTACGTCGACCGCATCCTTAAAGGAGCCAGCGCCAACCAAGTACGAGACAAATCATCACCTGAAGACCACCAAGGCGCTCGGAATAACCGTGCTACCGACGCTGCTCGCACGTGCCGACGAGATGGTCGACTAAGTGTCCGCTTTTGGCCCAAGGCAGACATGAGCCTGTGCGCTGGACGTGTCCGCTGGGGGTAAAGCGGACATGACGTACTGCGCTGCGCATGTCCGCTTCTGACCCAAAGCGGACATGCGGGAACGTTTGACTTTCGGCTGGAGGGATTAGGCCGCGTTGAACGCACTAATGGTGACATAGTACCCGTCGAGATCGCGGAGCGAAAACTCTGGGGCTCCAGTGCTGGGATTCACGTGTGGCTCTTCTTCCAGCCGGCTGACAAGAGCGCGCGCCCTCAGCAAAGCTCCTTCAAAGTTGTCGACCCGGAAGAACAAGAGCAGGCCGTTTCCAGGCTTGGCGTAGGAGGGGCTTGTCAATGACGGATGCTCGTGGGCACCTCACTTGTGGAGACAGAGTAGTACCGTTCCATCAGAATCGAGGATTTGCCCAAAATAGTCGTGCGCAGGAGCCGTCTCCAGCAAGCCAAGTAGCGACTGGTACCACCTGAAGCTCTGGGCCACGTCACCCACGCCAATGATCGTCCACGTGCGCTTCATAGGTCCCTCTGCGGCTAACGTTCGACGTGGTGCCGCCGCGTCACTTCCGCATTGATCTAGATCTCGGCTTTGTTGTGCGTTTGGGTCGCGCGGTCAGTTCGGTGGTCGCCGTTG
>AF_2010_repII_A01DRAFT_1000060_pt1 | contig 11781 bp, 9 predicted proteins | sample AmaForrepliIIA01_FD_9192 | JGI IMG/M metagenome (IMG submission 9192) | reverse complement strand
CGTAATCAGTTCGCGATTGGCGGGCGAAGTTGGGTTGACTTCGGTACCCTCACGACGAAACAGGACAATTGCCCAGACCGGTGGGATGAATGCAACCGCCAGCAGACCTATTCCTAGCGGCGGAAGCGGCAGACCAGGGGGCGTCGGCCAGCCAAGCAACCCGCTAATTGTAGCGGAGACAACAATGTAGATCAGGGCCCAAATGGGCGGCGGAAGTTTGAGCATGGCCGAACCAATTTTGGAATTGGTTAGTTCAGTATAGCGCTCAATTGGCGTATCCGCTTTGGGTCATAAGCAGACATTTACAGCGCAAAAACGGCATGTGGCCGAGGACATGTCCGCTAAGGGAAAAAAGCGGTCATTTCCGATTTGCCGAAACAGAAAGACCGCCTTACGGCGGTCTCTCCGAAAATTCACAGTGTTTTGACATGCTCAAGCTTGCGCGGTCCTCGGCGTTTGCACTGCAACTGTCGCGGTCCGCGGCATCAACACTGCAAGTATGATCGCAACGAGAATGAGCGCTGGCACATCTCCCACTAAATGACCGCGCTCAGCCGCGTCTGTGAAGCCCTGGACGCCCATGATGACCGCATGAACCAAGCTTGACCACACGGTGAACCAGATGAGGCTTTTATGAGCGGAGGGATCTCTCGAAGCGATGAGCAAAAAAACTCCCAGGGTCGCATACACTCCAATGATCATCATCAGATAGTGCGAGTGTCCGTGTCCCCATACCCAACCCGTTGGCCAGAGGATGCCCAACGTATATATGCCAAATATAAACGTTAGACCGATGGCCACGAGAGCGATGCGGAGAAAAAGCAGGCGTTTTGTATCAGACATCTTCGTATCTCCTGTACATCAAGTCGTGGATTAAGGTACCAAAAGACAGTCTCAAAGACTTTGACGGGAACTTGATTTGCTCTTGAGATCCGCGTGATTATTTCCTGAGAATTGTCCTGTTTGGGTCAGAAGCGGGCGCGTGCGATGCACTCGCGAATGTCCGCTAAGGCTCGTAAGCAGACGTTTGCGGCACAAGGGCGTTTTACCCCCAAAAACGGACATCCGTCAGCGCGAGCGCCATATCGATCTCACACCCAGCGCCGCACCCGCTCAACGTAGTCTTCATAAGTCGCTCCGAATTGACGGCGCATCTTGGCCGCCTCGAAGGGGGTGTGGATCCACTCAGCGGTGGCGAAGATAGCGACAGGGTTTTGAGCGTGGTTCCTCGCTAATCACGCCGCTGCCCGGTGCATCGCAAGCTCGACCGCGCAGCCGACCGCCATTCGTCCGGCGATTGTTGATGTGCGCGTTAGCCGCGAAAGCAGACATGTGCAGCGCACAAGCACATGTCCGCTTTAGCGGACATGTGAGAACCCGGCCCGGCGACCTAATGAACGCCTCAAGAAGCTTCAACGCCTTGTTCCTTATGGCTATCGGGTGGCCTCCGCGAACGAGCGTGCCGTAGTCCATCCTTTGCGACACAAAAGGAGGCCCATCGCGGGTTTCCGACGACCTCAAAGGAGCACGCCATGTCTTCGAAAAACTCTCCCCCCTGGGACCTCGAACAGGCGATGACAGCTTTTCAGGTCAATCCGATGTGGTACGACGAATATTGGTTGCGTGACACAAACGATTTCACCGGTCCGCAGGTCCGACGGTGCGCCAAGCGTGAGCGGCATCTGGCTATCAAGCACGCCTTCTTCGATTTACTTGCAACGTCTATTCGATTTTTCCGGCTTGCAAAGGCGACGTACCAACGACCAATGTCCGATTTGGGTCAGAAGCGGACGACGTACTTTCTGCACCCCAAGCCACTTGGCGACTAAAAACCGGGCGCAGAAATCGGGTGGGCCCAAGTCCTCAGTCCGGCCATCCTGTTTCGCATCAGAGCAATGGAGGTCACTTATGCGTTTTCGTATCCGCGGCCTGGAGGCCCACCAGTTCGATCATCTTTTTGCGCTCTCAGACATTGAGCTTGCCGCGCAAGGTGCTGTCCGCCGGATCGCCGACGGGCCTCGCCCCTGCCGCATCAGCCTCACCGATGCCAAGCCCGGCGACGAGCTAATCCTCGTCAACTATGAACACCATGCCGTTGCGTCACCGTACCGTATGCGGTTTGCCATCTACATTCGCCGCGGTGAGGAAACCTTCGATGCTGTCGGGGAGGTCCCGGAGCAACTTCGCAAACGCACCCTCGCCGTGCGCGGCTTTGATGCCTCTGGGATGATGACGGGCTGGGAAATCGTCGAAGGGACTGACGTCGAAGCGGCAATAGAACGTCAATTCGCAAACGTGGCTACAGACTACCTGCATATCCATTTTGCTGCCCCCGGATGCTATGCAGCGCGCGTTGACCGGGCGCGGTAGGCGTACAATGTCCGCTAGGGTTAAATGCAAACAGGCATGTCCGCTTTAGCCCGAAAGCGGACATGTGCAGTGCGATGTGAAATGTTCGCTAAGGGCCAAGCGGAACAATACATCATAACATCGTTGATCAATCAGCTCTTCAATCGCAGACCATCCAGCACTGTCCGTAAAGATTGCACACACGGTGAGAGTCTATCCCCCCGCACGTCCTGTAGAAGGGTCTCTTTTCAAAGCGACCACCCAAAATGTATTTGCGCCGACATATCCCGTGCGCGTCACGATATTTGTTGAAACCGCATCCATCAGCTACCTGCACGACAAGGCTGCCACGATTTGGGTAGCGTGAAATGGGCATGCCTTGGACGGTAACAAAGGGAAAGCTGATAGCGACGATTAAAACAGACGAAGGAAACTTGGTCATTCATTCCCCCAAAACCGCATTAGCGGGCATACTCTACTCAATGACCTGGTCGGCCTGCGCCAGGATCGACGTGGGGAATTTCAATACCCTGTGCTTTCGCTTTTTTTGCATTCACGATCACTTCGAGTCTTGTCGGTTGTTCAATCGGCAATTCGCTTGGTTTTACGCCCTTCAGATTTTATCAACGTAGGTGGCCGCAGGATTGACCCGTTTTCGCTGAGTAGCTGATCAAACCACCATCTCGCACGTACTCAGGTTGAGAATAAACTGCCGGCACCGGAGCGAAAAGACTACGGTGTCGAATACTTCGATTTTTAATGGTAGGCGGTGACGGTGTTGCACAGACGAATCATTGCAACAACTTATGCCAGGGTGCGGCGCTAAAGGCCCCATTGAGGTGCAATAAGAACAAACTGCCCTCGCCGCACCTAAAGACCACGAAAGACGAGGATAGCGGTGCGGGGTGCCCCGACCTCTCTTGGGAACGGGGACGGGGATGAGATCGGGGCCGCGCTCTTCTCTTGGGCATAGAGCGGGCTTTTTTTTACCACCCTTCCAGCGATGGCGAATATAACCTCGGTTAGTAACGCCGTTATACGTTGGTATCTATAAGCACTGCAGCGCGCTTATTCGGTTACCCGACCTACCAATAGCCGCGTCTGCGAAGAGTGCACTCAAAAGAACATGTGCCAAACAATCAGTACACCGATCAGGTAACAGACCCAAACACAAAATGCCATACACGATAGCTTTGGCGCTCATGGCGTAGTCATGTTGGCCCCGACCTCTCTGGGGACACTAGGGGGAACGGGATGAAGGAGATCGGGGCCGCGCTCTCTTGGGATCAAGAGCGGCCCCATTTTATCACCGCAGGGGTATCATTGCTCAACCATACGGTCCTCGTGGTTAATGAACATCGGTACCGGGAGTTTCAACATGCACCCCTTGTGGCAGTGGATCATCCTTGCCGTACTTCTTGTGCTCAACGCCATTCCGATATCCAAAATTCTAGGTCGTGTCGGGCTAAACAAATGGTGGACAATCGCGTTTTTGGTTCCTTTCGTAAATATTGTTGCTTTGTGGATTTTTGCTCATGCCCGGTGGCCTGCACTTGATCGCACGATGCAGCAGTGATTGCGCCACCCCATAAAAAAACCGCGCTTGTTAGGGCGCGGTTCAAGACGAAAGGAGGATTAATCAAACGACCCCTGCATTACTGAGGTTAGGTTGAAACAATACAAGCAAATTTCACATAAACATCCCCCTGCGCGCGTCAAAGGTCCTATCGAAAAAACGCATGACCGCGCCGGCAGTCGCGCATTGCTAAAGCGTAACAATTTTGAGGCCGTCTCGTAGTTCGACCGATATAACGTCCGCTTTGGTCCGAACATTTGACTAACCGGCGGCCGCTATGGGGGCTGCCGTTTCTTTTTGTGGCCGGTAAGCCGCCCCAAGCAGCAAGAAAAGGGCCGCAAGCGCGAGCGACCGATTTACAGGACCTCAGTGAGCAGATGGAGCGAGCCTACGAGGAGAGGAACATCAAACTGGCCGATGAGTTGCTTCAGAAAATTGACACAATGGGAAAAACCCTCGGTCCCGAATATGTCACCCTCATCGATAGGCTCGAGCTGCTCGACCCTGAAAACAACAAGCTAGGTGCGGAGATCATGTTCGAACTTACAGCGCTCAACAGACTATGTACGAGACAACCTTTCGAAACCCCTTAAAGACAATCCCGCATCGCTCTCGGCAAGAACTAACTAAGGCGCTCCCAGATCAGGCGATGAACTTGATCTCGTCCTGAAAGCGTAAGTGGAGGCGTCTTTAACGTGAGTCGATCTCCGTTAAATTCAAAGTATCGCTTTTGGTCCGTGCCAACCCAATTCGGGAACGCACTCAACTCGAGGTGATGAATGATAAATCCTTTGGGCACATTAACATCATACGAACCACAGTAGCTAAAATACCCTTCAAAGCCTGATTTGATTTCCTCTGAAGTGGCCTCCGTCAAATTGTTTGAAGCGAACTTAGAACGATCGGAGCGCATTATATTAACACTCATGCGTCCGTCCCGTTGATACATGATCCATCCCGCGGGGTTGGGTCCAAACGAGGAATCGATAAGTTCGCCGGCCTGCTCGATTTTCCAAGACAGAAGTTTCCAAGTCCCGATAAACTTCTCTTTGACAGATGTTGCAGAACGCCGGTTAGTCCGTGCGAGACCACCCCATGAGCTTCCCTGGACAAATTCGATTTCTGCCGGTGTCATTTGTTTGTTCATTGTTGTTCTTCTCTCGCGATTTTACTTTGGGGCCATGGACGCGGTGTTAGTCGCACGCTGGTCGCATAGCTGTGATTGACATCACAAAAAGAATGGTTTGCAGAGATAATGAGGCTATACGTGAGTATAAGGCCCGGCAGCTCGGGCTAGTTGTGCACATGTCTGCTTTTGGGGGCGGACATCATTCAGGAAAAGCGAACATCGAGCTAAAGGAATTTTGGATGATTGATAACAACGACGATTTACCGACAGCGCGGAAGCATGGCGATGGTTGGCGCGCGATGAATTTGCGGATTTACGCCGGAAGTCAGTACGGGCGAGCGCTACGTTTTCGGGTCTTCCTTTGCTCCGCGTATCCAGGAACGTAGTACGGGTTATGATTGCAGAAGCCACGCTTTGCCAGCGCGTTGGGGTAGCACTCTTCGAACGAGCGATACTGGCAGCTCCATGCACCCGGTTGGTCCGACGAGTATACCGCGCACCACGGAGCCTCGGAAGCATTGACGTGTCGTGGACTAAAGCTTGCCAATGCAAGAGCAGCGGCGCCCACCAAAATTGTGCGTATCATCATCTTTCAACCTCCACCGAGGATTAGTAATAAACACCAAGGAGGTTGTCGCTATTTCAATTGTCGTATCCGATTAAGCAGGAGAGAGGCGTTGAACGGCCTAATCTCGCCAGCAATCCCTTAAAGCATTTTAGGCAAATCCGGGCACCGCGCCCCGCATCGGTCATTCCAACTGATTGTTGCCTTCTTCGGACAATCGGCAGTGACTTGGTCCAACCAATCGACGATCTTGCCGTCGCGGCCACGATCTTTGATTAAGCGCTGCACCTGATAGCGGCCGTCGCGGCCACACTTATCACAGGCCACGCGCAGCACATCGAGCTTGCCGATTAGATCACCGAATAGGATTGCGCCGTCGCGGGGCATGGCGATGATCATCGCATAATACGCAATCCCGAAAACAGAGCCGGCTGTTGCCGATCAGATCATCTTGCTAGGGCGAAAAGCGCAAACTCGATGGGCGGCGACCACGATCTGATGGAGGTTCGGCCGCAGGCCGTGGTCGCCTGGTCCGGGTGTAGGGACGTGGGAGCCGGACTGACGCGAGCGTGCGACCCAACCCGTTAATGAATGGTTTCGATTGGGTCCCCTAGAAAGTGCCCTCAAGGACGCGCGTTGCCGCGGGTGCCTTCGGATTTTTGACCTTTATCCAGGTTCTCGACGGACCTGAGCGGTAAGACGAGTTGAGTTTCTTTGAGACAATTCCTTCAAGTCCAAGCTTACAAACCGCTTGAAACATTTTCCTGCCGTCGCCTTCGGTGTGTTCGACATACTGAATGCCGCGACGGGTACGCTGAAGGAACCTAGGACTCGTTTCGGTGTTACCTTACGCTGCGATTGTAACCTGGGGAAATATTATGAACCAAGACAACATCCGGGAAATGCTCGCCGATATCGAAGGGGCGGTGACCGAAGACCTTGCATCTCTGCCCCGGTACCGCAACGACAACGAGGGAGACGCGCCCGTTGAAACGGACCTCGAAAACTTGAAGGCGCAGGTCCAGCGGGTTGCCACCGCATCGACAGAAGAAATCGACCGGATCATTCTCGAACTAAAAGGAGTGCGCGACCTACTGCGCAGTGAAGGGGAACGCTTGAACCAAGAGCTTGACCGCTTCACTAGCATAACCCACGCGGCGAAGACCGCGACGAAATCCATTGGCGACCACCTCAAGCAAAGTGGCGCAGTCAAAAAGCGATAACGAACAACGACGATTTCGGCGGTGCATTTCGGGGCTTTTTTGTTGTCCAAATATGATTGCGCCGTCGCGAGGCATGGTCTTGAAACGCCTTTATGCGCATGGCTCACAGACCCAAACGACTTCATGCGGAATGTAGAGTTTAATTGGTGCCCAGACGGTCGCACGGCAATCGCAACATTGCGCCATTAAACTTGGCTCGCCTGGCACGGCCAAATCGCGCACGCGGTGACAAACAAACAAAAAATAATGTTCCGACATGGCACGCATACGCAGTGGGGCACTCTGAGGTCGGCGCATCAATAGAACATCAGGTCCCCGAAGGTGGCGGTAGAATTTGTGACGAGGTTGAAATTGAGCCCGAGATGGTGAACGGAGAATGAGTGATTGCGCCGTCGCGGGGCATTTTCAGAAAGCGCCTTCGCAAAGCGCGCGATGGCAAGCCGCAAATATGCGAGCGAGTAACTATTGAGTTGCTTAGTGAACGCGAATCTGGCCTATAAAAACGGAGAAGCGAGGATCGCGTGACCGATCCTCGCTCCCGTCAGATCAAGACCTTGATATTGCCGCGTTGCCCGAAAGCGCCGCGGCAATATTGATTTTGACCACGCTGGCGCGACCCTCACGGGATCACGTCTGCGCATCATCAAACGGTTTTCGGGCCGCCGTTTATGACCAGCATCGGCCCCGCTACCGCGTCTCATGAGCCGTCAATAGCAGTACCCGTTGGCTCCCCGAACAAATGAACCTTCGGCTCAACGTCGGGGCGAGTAACCCGCCCTGAGGAAAGGGCTGGCCAACAGCCTCGGTCCTTCGGTGGGGTCTTAAATCGTGCGCGAGCCCTCCAGAAGAGTCGAGTCCCCGGACCGATTAAAGCTGTTGAGAAATCTGCTTGCGTCTGCTGTTACCCCAGTTGTTACCCCGGGGAAATCTTCCAAAACCGATTTAGGAAAAGTTATTGATTTTACTGGTGGGCGGTAACGGACTCGAACCGCTGACATCCTGCGTGTAAAGCAGGCGCTCTACCAACTGAGCTAACCGCCCTCACCGCTCGTTTATCGCTATCCGAGGGCGCAGCGCAAGCACGACAGATTTTTCCGGCATTCCACGCGAAAACGGCGCCTTACGGCGCCGTTTTGATGCGTCAGCGTCAGTGCGCGGTCAGTCCTGAGCCGTCCTCGTCGACCGCGGGCTCGCCCGAGGCCGTTTCGGCCGCCAGTTTGGCGCTCGCCTCATCCCACTCGATCGGCTCGGGCTTGCGCACAAGAGCGCGCTCAAGCACCTCGTCCATGCGGGTCACCGGAACGATCTCCAGGCCCTTTTTGATCGTGTCGGAGATTTCCACCAGATCCTTGGCGTTCTCCTCAGGGATCAGAACGGTCTTCATGCCGCCGCGCGCCGCAGCCAGGAGCTTCTCCTTGAGGCCACCGATCGGCAGCACACGGCCACGCAGTGTGATTTCACCGGTCATTGCGACGTCGCGGCGGACCGGAATGCCGGTCATCACCGAAACGATCGCCGTGACCATGGCCACGCCGGCAGACGGCCCATCCTTCGGCGTCGCGCCTTCCGGCACGTGCACGTGGATGTCGCGCTTGTCGAACGACGGAGGCTCGATGCCGAAAGCGACCGCCCGCGAACGGACGTAAGACGCCGCCGCAGAGATCGATTCCTTCATGACGTCGCGCAAATTGCCCGTAACGGTCATTCTGCCCTTACCTGGCATCATGGCCCCTTCAATGGTCAGCAACTCGCCGCCCACATCGGTCCATGCCAGTCCAGTCACAACGCCAACCAGATCTTCCGCCTCGATCTCGCCGTAGCGATACTTGGGCACACCCAGATAGTCGCCGAGGCTCGTGGCGGTGACGGCGATCGACTTCTTCTTCGAAGTCATCAGCTCCTTCACCGCCTTGCGGATCAACGTGGAGAGCTCGCGTTCGAGATTGCGCACGCCTGCTTCCCGCGTGTAACGGCGGATCATGGTCAGCAGGGCCTCGTTGTCGATCGACCATTCCTCCGGCTTGAGGCCGTGTTTCGCGATCGCATGCGGTATCAGGTGCTTGCGCGCGATCTCGACCTTCTCGTCCTCGGTGTAGCCGGCGATCCGAATGATCTCCATGCGGTCCATCAAGGGCGGCGGAATGTTGAGCGTGTTCGCCGTCGTGATGAACATCACGTTGGAGAGATCGTAGTCGACCTCCAGGTAGTGATCGTTGAACGTATGGTTCTGCTCAGGGTCGAGCACCTCGAGCAGGGCCGACGACGGATCGCCGCGGAAGTCGGCACCCATCTTGTCGACCTCGTCCAGCAGGAAGAGCGGGTTGGAGCTCTTCGCCTTGCGCATCGACTGGATGATCTTGCCGGGCATCGAGCCGATATAGGTGCGCCGGTGACCGCGGATCTCCGCCTCGTCACGGACGCCGCCGAGCGACACGCGAACGAATTCGCGGCCGGTCGCCTTGGCGATCGACTTGCCGAGCGAGGTCTTGCCCACGCCGGGAGGTCCGACGAGGCAGAGGATCGGTCCGGTCAGCTTGTTGGCCCGTTGCTGGACCGCGAGATACTCGACGATGCGCTCCTTGACCTTCTCCAGGCCATAGTGATCGGCGTCGAGAATCTGTTCGGCCAGGTTCAGATCCTTTTTGACCTTGCTCTTCTTGTTCCACGGAATCGAAAGCAGCCAGTCGAGATAGTTGCGCACGACCGTTGCTTCGGCCGACATCGGCGACATCTGACGCAGCTTCTTGAGTTCGTGCGTGGCCTTCTCGCGAGCTTCCTTCGAAAGCTTCGTCTTCTTGATCTTGTCTTCCAGCTCCTGGAGTTCGTCGCGACCTTCCTCGTCGCCGAGCTCCTTCTGGATCGCCTTCATCTGTTCGTTGAGGTAGTACTCGCGCTGGGTCTTCTCCATTTGCCGCTTCACGCGGGTACGGATGCGTTTTTCCACCTGCAGGACGGAAATTTCGCTCTCCATCAGACCGAGCACCTTCTCAAGGCGCTGGGTGACGGATGGCGTCTCCAGGATGTCCTGCTTGTCGGAGATCTTGACGGCGAGATGCGAAGCAACCGTGTCGGCCAATTTCGCGTAATCCTCGATCTGCTGGATCACGCCGACCACTTCGGGCGACACTTTCTTGTTCAGCTTCACGTAATTTTCGAATTCGTTGACCACCGAACGCGCCATGGCTTCCGCCTCGACCCGGTCTCCGGTGTCGTCGGCAATCGCGGTGGCGTCGGCTTCGTAATAGTCGACCCGGTCCGTATATTTGAGAACCTTCGCGCGCGTGGCGCCTTCAACCAGCACCTTGACGGTGCCGTCGGGCAGCTTCAGCAGCTGCAGCACGCTCGCCAGCGTCCCGACCTCGAAGATCGCATCGGTTGCCGGATCGTCGTCTGAGGCATTCTTTTGCGTCGCAAGCAGGATGAAGGTGTCCGACCGCATCACCTCTTCCAGCGCCTTGATCGACTTTTCACGGCCGACAAAGAGCGGAACGATCATGTGCGGAAACACCACGATATCGCGCAGCGGCAAAACCGGATAAGCCCGGGTTTCGCCGGGTTGCAGCTGGGGTCGTGGTTTGTTCGTCATTGCCATTGTCCTTTTGTTGTGCCCCTGCCGATTGACCCGCTGGTGCGGCATCGCGCGGCAGTGCCAGTAGGAGGAGCGAGGAGGCGCAGGGGCGNAGGAAGTGCCAGGCGCGCTTTTCGGGGAGTCGAAAGAACCCTCACTCGGTCGGTAGTCAAATACGACGTTTCGTACGCCACTTCTCTACGGACACTATACGTATGGCGAGGCTAAACCCTGCGCAAGAAGGCCCGCTTTATTCCAGTTAAAGCGAGTCCCTCGCAGGTAACAACCCCACAATTGGGGGGAACCGGTCGCCCTTTCCGGGAAAATTAACGCCGGTGGGTAGCGTGATCAGGCGCTCGCACTGCCAGTCTCGGCAGTCCTGTCGCTGCGGTCCGCATAAATGTAGAGCGGCCGGGCTGTTCCCTCGACGACCTCCTTGGAGATGACGACCTCCTCGACCCCTTCCAGGCTCGGCAAATCGAACATGGTGTCGAGCAGGATGCCCTCCATGATGGAGCGCAGGCCCCGCGCGCCGGTCTTGCGGTCGATTGCCTTGCGAGCAATGGCGCCAAGCGCTTCCTCGGCGAGCGTCAGATCGATCGATTCCATTTCGAACAGCCGCTGGTATTGCTTGACCAGCGCGTTCTTGGGCTCGACCAGGATCTTCTTCAGCGACGCCTCATCGAGATCCTCGAGTGTGGCGACGACCGGCAGACGGCCGACGAACTCCGGGATCAATCCGTACTTCAGCAGGTCTTCAGGCTCGACCTCGCGGAAGATTTCGCCTTGCTTGCGGTCTTCCGGAGCCACAACCTTGGCGCCGAAACCGATCGAGGTGGACCGGCCGCGCGCGGAAATGATCTTCTCGAGCCCCGCAAAGGCGCCACCACACACGAACAGGATGTTCGTCGTGTCGACCTGCAGAAATTCCTGCTGCGGATGCTTGCGGCCGCCTTGGGGAGGCACAGAAGCGATCGTGCCTTCCATTATTTTCAGAAGCGCCTGCTGCACGCCCTCGCCCGAAACGTCACGGGTGATCGAGGGATTGTCGGACTTGCGCGAAATCTTGTCGATTTCGTCGATGTAAACGATGCCGCGTTGCGCGCGCTCGACGTTGTAGTCGGCTGCTTGCAGCAACTTCAGAATAATGTTTTCGACGTCCTCACCGACATAGCCGGCTTCGGTCAAAGTCGTCGCATCCGCCATCGTGAACGGTACATCGAGAATGCGCGCGAGCGTCTGCGCCAGCAGCGTCTTGCCCGATCCTGTCGGACCGATCAGCAGGATGTTCGACTTCGCAAGTTCGACGTCGTTGTGCTTGGCCTGGTGGTTGAGTCGCTTGTAGTGGTTGTGAACCGCGACGGACAGAAC
>AF_2010_repII_A01DRAFT_1000055_pt1 | contig 12205 bp, 13 predicted proteins | sample AmaForrepliIIA01_FD_9192 | JGI IMG/M metagenome (IMG submission 9192) | reverse complement strand
GCTGGCGGGAGAATCCACGCAAGCCGTCATCGCCGCCGGTGAGCGAGCTCCATTGAAACGCAATATAATAAAACACTTGACCGAAAGCGATGGTGACCATCGCGAAATAGACGCCGCGTCTGCGTACGATCAGCGCACCCAATAGCGCGCCGACGACTCCGCCGAGCAGCATGCCCATGACAAGCGACATCGGTGTGCTTGTCGTCAGGAATTTGAGCGCGAGTCCTGTTCCATAAGCGCCAAGGCCGAAATAGGCAGCGTGACCGAACGATAGCACCCCGGTAAATCCGAGAAGGAAATTCACGGACATCGCCGCTAGTCCAAGCACCAGAACCCGCGTAGCGAGCGCGGTATAGCCGCCAAGGGGCGCCATCCAATATGGTGCCAACAGCAGTGCAAGCCAAATGGCCGAAAGCACAAAGAGCTTACGCGTTTGCTCGCCGCTCATGTCATCATGCCTTCCTCACCGAGCAAACCACGCGGTCGGACAAGCAAGACCACCGCCATCAGCACATACATGATCGCTTCACTCGCGGCGGGGAAGTACATCGCAGTCAACCCAGACGCGACCCCGATCAACAAACCGCCGAGCAGTGTGCCGGTAAGGCTACCAACGCCACCGACGATGATGGCTATGAAGCTCGGCATAAGCAGGCCCGTACCCATGGTCGGTTCGAGACCGAGTTGTCCCGCAGCCAACACGCCACTTAGGCCGGCAAGGAAGATGCCTACCGCAAAATTGAGCGAGCGCAGGATGCGAACATTAATGCCCAGGGCCGATACTGTTTCGAGATCGAGCGTGCCGGCGCGGATACGCATTCCGAGCCGCGTATAACGCAACAGGACGAACAGCAACGCGACCGCAAACACCACGGTCGCCACCATGAACAGGCGGTAGCCGGTGATGAAAAAGAAATCGTAGCTTATCGGCTTCGCCAGAAATGCCGGTACGGTCACCGGTTTGCCCTGAGCCCCCCAGATAAATCGCGTGCCGTCCTCGATAATAAAAGCCAAACCGAAGGTGAGCAGCAGGCTGTAGAGCGGATCGCGCCCATAGAGCGGTCGAATCAACGTACGCTCAACGGCGAGTCCGATGAGTGCCGTAATCGGCGGAGCGATCAACAGCGCGCCCCAAAAGCCTACGTAGGGCGTGATCGTGTACGCAATGTAGCCGCCGATGACGAGAAAGCCCCCGTGGGCAAAATTGATCACATTACTCAGGTTGAGAATTAGCGACAGGCCCAGCGCCATGAGCACATAGAACGCGCCGATGATCAGCCCGTTCGTAACGTTAAAGAGCAGGAGTTGCGTCATGTTTGAAACTAAAGGCTCAGCAACTGCCCGGGAAGTGTGAAACTTCCCGGGCAAGTACGAACGTCGTTCTGGATCACGCCGGCCACTTAATCGTGCAACCAGTGTCCGCGACAGGCGGTGCGGTCTTGTCGCCGGGGACAACCGAATCAACCCGGAAGAGGTCTTCGGGATCGTCCTTGCCCTTATTGAGCGCCTCGCCAATGAAAGCCGACGTCATCAACTGATGATCGCCCTTGCGATAATAAACCTTGTTGGGCTGTAGCTTGACGTCCGGAGGGAGTTCGAAATCGTCCAATGCCTGCGCCAGCTTTATCGCGTCGAGAGATTTCTGCTGATTTGCGACAAGCGCAAACGTCATGGCCGAGGTATAGCCAAACCAATGACGCGCCGTCGGGACCTGGCCGCCGTTGCGCTTGCGGATCTCTGCGACGAATTCAGCAACGTGCGGAACTCCCGGCTGCTTCCAGTACCACTCGAACATCCAGATGCCAATGCGCGCTTCGGGCGGCAGACCAGCAAGGGATTCTAACTCCTGCTGGGTGCCGGCGACGTGGATCTGTTTGTCGAGGCCGAATTGCACGATCTGCTTTAGGCAATTGATCATATCCGAGCCCTGCACCAGCAGCAGAAGCACGTCGGGTTGGGCAGCGCGCGCCTTGATAAGATAAGCGGAAAAATCGGTGGTGCCGAGTGGGGTAAGCTCGTTGCCCGTCACCGTGCCGCCTAGCTTTTTCAGATTGGCTGCACAGGCATCATAGAGAGTGTGACCAAAGGCATAGTCGGGAGTGATGAAATGCCATTTCTTTCCGTACTTGTTGTAAAGCAAGTCGGAAACGGAGTTCGCTTCCATCCTCGTCGTATTGCAGACACGGTAGACATTCCAATGGCAGTCTTTGCCGGTAATAGTGTCTGTATGGCCGCCGGACACGACGTGCAGCACCTTTTTTTCTGCAGTGACCTGGGCGATTGCGGCAGCGATACCGGAGTTCACATCGCCTATAATGAAATTGACGTTGTCCCGTTCGATCAGTTTGCGTGCCTTCTGCACACCGGTGCCTACATCGTTGGCCGAGTCTTCGACCAATAATTCCACCTGCCGGCCGAGAATGCCGCCCTTGGCGTTGATCTGATCTACGGCGAGTTTGGCGCCCATGACTTCGTTACCAGCCGGAGCGGCGTACACGCCGGTCAGGGGGTCAACCATTCCCATCTTGATATTGTCCGCGGCTCGAACTGGAACGACGAAGGGCGAGGCGATCTGCAACGCGCCGATCGCGGCTGCGCCTTTCAAGAGCGCGCGGCGGTCGGACACAAGGGAAACGATAGGGTTTTTCATGGCGGTCCTCCCAGGACTCGTTAGATTGTTATGGGTCGGCCAGCTCGGCTGTTTCGAGCCGACGAAAGTCGACAATGGCTTCGCCCCGGCGCAATTTAGGTCATAGCGACGTAAATTCCGCAAGGTCCTTATGTCCGACGCTGGCGCAACTATAAAAGCCATCACACGGATGCGCCGCGACTTCCCCAACGATCCAAAGCGGTCCAAGCAAATCCAAAACATCCCCCACCGACTGCCGGTGGCGCCGAGTCCGCTTTTTTGCCCTTAGCCGACATTCTAATCGCGCTGCTGATTGTCCGCTTTTGGGGGTAAAGCGGACATGCCGTTTTGCACCGCACATGTCTGCTTTTGACCCAGAGCGGACATCATTAGCCGGATAGACACTCCCATGCCCGCGAACGTAAGCTGATTTCGAAATGGGCAGGTTTACGGTTCCATCTTGATGACTGCGCGAGCCGAAAGGCAGCTGGCAGCCATTCTTGCCGGCGACATCGTCGGTTACAGCCGCCTTATGGGCGCTGACGAAGAAGGAACGCTCGCACGCGTCAACGCAATCCGGCGCGAATTCTGGGAACCAAAGGTTGCCGAACATCGGGGCCGTATCGTCAAACGGACGGGCGATGGTGTCCTGATCGAGTTTGCCAGCGTCGTCGATGCCGCGCGTTACGGAATTGAGATTCAGCGCGGCATGGCCAAGCGCAATGCCGAAGTACCGCAAGACAAACGCATAGAATTGCGCATGGGCATCCACGTCGGAGACGTTCTCATCGAAGAGGACGATATTTTCGGCGACGGCGTAAATGTCGCGGCGCGGCTCGAGGGCATCGCCGAACCCGGCGGCATCTGCTTTTCGCGGGCAGCCTTTGAACAAGTTGAGGGCAAAATCGACGCGTCATTCGAGGATGGCGGCGACCAGCAATTGAAAAATATCGCACGGCCTATTCGGATCTATCGCATAAACTTTACAGCGCCCGTACGCTCGGCAACATTAATGCTTCCCGCCAAGCCTTCGATCGCGGTGTTGCCCTTCCAGAACATGAGCGGGGACCCAGAGCAGGACTACTTCGCCGACGGTATGGTCGAGGATATCATCACCGGCCTTTCACGCATTAAGTGGCTATTTGTTATCGCGCGCAATTCGAGCTTCACCTACAAGGGCCGTACGGTCGACGTGAAACAAGTCGGCCGCGAACTGGGTGTGCGCTACGTACTGGAAGGCAGCGTGCGCAAGGTGGGCAGTCGTGTCCGTATCACCTGCCAACTTATTGAAGGAGAAACCGGCGCTCATATTTGGGCCGAGCGCTATGACCGCCCCCTTGATGACATTTTTGCTCTTCAAGACGAGATCACGCTTAGCGTTGTCGGCGCCATTGAGCCGAATTTACGCCTCGCTGAGGTCGAGCGCGCCAAACGGAAGCGGCCGGATAGTCTTGACGCGTATGACCTTGTCTTGCAGGCGTTGCCCGACGTCTATTCGCGGATGCCAGAGCAATCACAACGAGCCCTCCGTCTTTTGGCGCGTGCGCTTGAACTTGATCCCACTTATGCCTTGGCACACGCCTGTGCCGCGCAGTGCAATCATGCAATTTTCCTTCGCGGCGGGCAAAACATCGAAAATCGCAAGGCTGCAGTTCGCCACGCCCAAGCTGCCTTAGCGTATGGTCAAGATGATGCACTTGCGCTCACTTTGGCCGGATTTTCCATCGGGATGGAAGGACATGATCGCGCCGCCGCTTTTGCTGCATTCGAGGCATCGCTCGCAGTTAGTCCCTCATCGGCCCTGTCTTTTATGCAGGGCAGTGTAATTCATGCGCTCGCTGGAGACGCGGAGCGCGCGATCGAATGGAGCGAAAAGGGCTTGCGCCTAAGTCCACTTGATCCTTGGCGTTCATCTGCCTTTCTTGCGCTCGCGCTCGCAAAATTCCACCTTGGCCAAGACCAGGAAGCCGCCGCCGACGCACGCAAATCCGTTCAAAGCAGTCCAGGATTTAGCATTCCTTACGTGGCGCTAGCAGCGGCGCTTTCGAGGTTGGGGAGGCTCGAAGAAGCGAAAACCGTTGCAGCTCGCGTATTAGAACTGCAGCCAGAGTTTCGTTACAGCCGTTTTTTGGCGGCCGCGAATTGTGAGACAAAACTTGCGGCCGCTCTGAGTGAGGCGCTCCGTCCTACCGGACTGCCGGAATAACGTGGTGTTTGGTTGCTCGTAGGCCTGAAACAATGTCGCTTATTGGCCCTTAGCGGACATACGCTCTTGCACTGCACATGTCAGGTTTCGGGGGTAAAGCAGACGTAACCGTTTTGCATTGCACATCTCTGCCCATGTCTGCTTTTGACCCAAAACGGACATTGACCAAAGTTTTGTGGACGAATTTACGAGTTCACGCCTTAACCGACTTTGGCTTCCGGTTCTGCGCCTCAGCGAGACGAGAAGCGAGACGCGAACGGGTCTGATCAAGGTGGTACTTAAAAAGGAAAAAGAGGTCGGAGTGCCGCATTGGAACGGCGCTCGCTACCCGATCAATGTCCACTAAATGACTTTGGAGAGCTTCTGCTTGGGGTACGGTAAGCTCCAATCGCATCGCATTTTCAACAACTCTGAGGCGGCGATATAGCCTGCGTAGACGTTCTCGGACAAACCACCCGTACAGCCTAGGCGCAAAGCCAAACACAGGGAGAACAATTGCCAACGTTGCAATCAGCAACGCAATCGTTCGTCGCGCATAGATAGCCATCCGAAAGGGTAGGTATTTTGGCAGTAGCGACGGGCCGTCCTTATAGTAATCAACGGCAATTTGAGCCATGGGATATTCTGGATCAGTGCTCATGGGAAATTCGCCGGCTCGCTGAAAAAGCCCTGGCCCACCATGTTCTTCTTTCATCGTTTGCGCCAGGAGCTGGACAATTGCCGGATGAACATCGTTACGAATTAAGACTCTGCTCGTGGTTGCGAGAAGCGTGACGTCATTGGGTGGATTGGGTGGATCAATTTCAATCACGCCTTTTGGCAATACCACTCGGACCAGGTCTGGGAAAATGCGGGTGAAAGCCTCTGCCATTGGAAAGTCCATAAGCCGAACGCTAGGATTCGTTAACAACGCTTGAACGGGAGGCGCATCCGGCCCAGCATTAAACCACGCTGCATCAACTCTTCCGTCTTTCAGTGCGCCAACCGCGTCAAGTCCTGCGAAAGGCAACAGTGTCGCCGTCTCCGAGTTGACGCCACCTTTGCTAAGGATGTTTTCGGCTGAGTATCGAGTGCCACTCCCTATCGGCCCTACGGCGATTCGTTTGCCTTTGAGCTGCGACAGACGGTCAACCGGCTCGGTTGAGGAGTAAAAAACCCAAAAAGGAACATTGAAGATAGGTCCTAACGACAGCACCTCCGGAGCATGACTGCTGTCCGGGACATCTCCCGTCACAAAGCCGATATGAACGCCGGATTTTGGATCCTGCAGCAGTCTAAGATTTTCAACGGCCCCAGCAGTCTCGCGCAGCTCTACCGCCACTCCGGCGTGGGCTGCTAATCGTTCCCGATATTGCTGACCGAAATATTCGAAAGAAGAACCTTTGAAACCCGTGGCAATTGTAATCTTTGACGGTGGTGAAGGAACGAAATAATCCACCGCAAGCCAGCTAACACCCAGAATACCAAAGATTGCAGCCAATCCTTTGAATAATTGCCGACAACTCAACCCAAACATAGGTTTCTGTCCTCTCGTAGAGGCTACTCAGCGCCCGCAACTATCGCCCCCATAACCTTTTGGAATTTGCATCCTAAACGGTATCGGCGCTCTCCCCACCATGCTTCGGAAGCTTCACTCAGTGCGTGTGATCGGGGCACTGCGCGTGTCCGCTTTCGGGAGTAAAGCGGACATGAGCTGGTGCACTACACATGTCTGCTTTTGACCCAAAGCGGACATCCGCTGGCCTCACGTCCAACCCTTCCAGTATGTTAGCTTGATCCGATACGAACCCTTGTCGTGCGCCACGGGGGCGATATGAGACGGCGTGAATTTCTTGGCCTTGCTGGCGGTGTGGTGGCATCTTGGCCCCTTGCCGCGCGCGCGCAGCAGCCGGTCGTTCCACTAGTCCGGTTTCTCCATCCTGGCTCACCCGAGGCGAACGCTAGTCTCCTCGCGGCGTTCCGAAAGGGCCTTGGTGAAGCTGGCTATGCCGAGGGCCGTACCGTCGCGATCGAATTCCGTTGGGCTTATGGCGACAACAACCGGCTCCTGGAACTGGCGGCCGATCTGGTGCGCCGTCAGGTGGCGGTCATTGTCTCCCCGATAAGTACCGCATCGGCCCTTGCGGCAAAAGCGGTGACCACCACGATTCCAATCGTCTTTTCCGCTGGCACCGATCCTGTGAAGGCCGGCATCGTGGCTAGCCTCAGCCACCCCGGCGGGAATATCACCGGCATTAACTTCATGGCATCGGAACTGGGCGCCAAGCGGCTCGGCGTGCTGCATGAAATGGTGCCCCGCGCCACCCGTATTGCCCTCCTTGTCAATCCGACCAATCCAGTTCCAGCCGAGAGCATGATCAAGGACGTTGAAAGCGCCGCGTCGGCCACCGGGCAACACATCGACGTTTTCAAGGCCGGCACCAATCACGAAATCGAAACCTCCTTTACTGCGCTCGTGCAGAATGGAGCGGAGGCGCTTGTTGTCGGTGCTGACCCGCTTTTCATCGACCGTCGCGTGCAGTTGGTGACGCTTGCAACGCGTCACCTGCTTCCGACGGTCTACTTTCTGCGCGCATTCGCCGAAGTTGGTGGTCTTGTAAGCTACGGCGCGAGCGACTTTGCTCGGTATCGTGAGGTCGGCATTTATACTGGTCGCATCCTCAAGGGCGAAAAACCAGCCGACATGCCGGTGGCGCAGCCGACCAAGTTCGAGCTGGTAGTCAACCTGCCAACAGCAAGAGCAATCGGTATCGTCGTTCCGCCAAGTCTGCTTGCGCAGGCCGACGAAGTCATCGAATAACCAATGTCCGCTTTTGGCCGTCGAATTCAGCGATTAACGCGCGCGAATTTCATCAGCCTGTCGGAATGGTGGGCTGACGAAGCGCGCAGGCTAAAGGGCAACTAAAATCGGTTTGCCTTGGGGACGTCCGCGCCTTTTGCCGGAGGTTTCAACAATTCGTTTCTCAGGCCGTCATAGCAAGCATTGCGGTCGGTGATGTTCTGCAGCGCACTGCATTTCTCGAAGGTTGGACTACTCACAAACCATATGCTCCCGATAACAAGCGCGGCATATAACGCCACCATTGCAATCTTGGTCCCGCCTTGAAGATCAGGGAATTCCTGTGGTGATTTTGGCCGCATGTTAGGCTCCTTTGCGACCGGCCATCGATTAGGCCCGTTCCAAGTCTCTAACGTGTTGGCAAGTGAAGATGTGTGTGCCGCTGCATATAATTTCGATGGGGAAATAAGGGTTGCTCTATAAGTGCGCTGTAAAGATCGCCAGTGCTAGCGTTGCTTGAAAAAATGAAGGTTGCGGTGATCTGCCATCGGCGAGCGCGCAATGTCGCTTAACGTACCGACGAAAGCGGCGCTTGCCGTATAGTCTCAAGACAGGCTGGGCAGCCTTGCATTCCCGAAGAAGCTGCCCGGCCAAACCCGTGGACTTGCCGCCGGTCCATTGCCCTTTCACCGTAGCGTGCACTCACCACGCAATGGATCGGCGGTCTTCTGTCTTCGGCAAATACGCGCGTCGTTGGATCAAGGTCCAACCGTCCCGCAGCTTTGTTTGATCGCTGGCATTAGCTAACGTTGACGCGTTTATGACGTGTCCGGTGGACTATGGATAAAAGCGGTGTCGCCGTAGCGGTTGGCTTAGCAACCATTAGCATTGTGTCAGCTGCGGTCGTATTTGCAGCCGAGACTGCCAGCACCGGACCGATGCAGTTTATTGAAACTCACTTGGGCTTTTCACCAGACGGTGGTGACGGTTCGATGGAGATACTGGTCGCCGTAGTGCTAGTGGCAATTATCACCATGGCAGGGTTGCGGTTAGCTACGAAGTGATCGACCTCACACATCGGTCCGATGCATTGCATGGTCCGCAATGAAAATGCTCTGGGCGGCGCTTGCCGTCGTCACCCGGAGAGCTCTGAGGCCTGTAAGGTCGTCGGGAGCGCTACACGGTTTTCGGTGCGCCGACACCGCATTAGCCCAACGTCCACTTTCCGCACGCGCTGATCGGGGTTTGCTTCTATCCGTTCATGAGGCAGGTGATGGTCAGTCCGTAACGTGGTCCCCTACGTTGCGGGCTGACTTGTTTTTGAAATTTTGTCGCACATGTCAAAAGACGTTGGACTATGGTCCAACTGAAAGCAGCCGGTGTCGCCTGATAGTGCAGTCAGGCAGGTCGCTTTGCTATCCTTTCTCGACCTGCTGAGGCAACGGCGGCCCGTAACGATCACCATCCGTTGCGGGCCGTTTGTTATTTTGTGATTTCTGCGAGCGGTTCCGTTGCGTGATTGAACTGCAAGTAGGGTCAAAAAACATTGCAATTCTGTAAGTTGCGTCACCATAGCTCAGATGTCATGGACCCGAATGCCAAAAGCAAATCTACCCAAAGCCGCCCAGCGTTTCACTGCCGACGAAATCGTCCGAACCATCGAATCTGTGACGAAAGCCGGACTGACGGTTCACTCCGTGGAAATTACCCACAGCGGTTCAATTAAAATCGAAACCCAGCCACGTCAGGAGCGCCCATCCGCAGCCAAGACTGCACCAGCCACGGCCAACGTGCAGGATGAGGCTCTAAAGAAGAAGCAGGCGTGAAAACGACTGTGGAAACTGACAAGCAATCAGCGCAACTTGAGTTTAAGACAAGCGGAGTCGCGCGTTCTCAACCGCGGTTCGGCGGGGAGTAGGCGGGCTTGTGATCAGCGCTGACCAAGTCTTCTTGGGTCATAGTGCACAAGTTGCGACCCTATCACCGCGCCATGCGTTGCCGGCAATTTCTCCCTATCGCGATTTTGTTACAGCCGGCGGTCTGATGAGCTACGGAGGCAACCATATTGAACAATATCGTCTGATGGGCATCTACATCGGCCGCATTCTCAACGGGGAGAAACCGGAGGACCTGCCCGTACAACAGGTCGCCGAAGTCGAATTGGTCATAAACCTCAAGACCGCCAAAGCTCTGCGCCTGAGCGTCACCCCGTCGCTACTCGGGCGTGCAGATCGGGTGATTGAGTGATGTCCACTTTTGGCCCAAAGCGGACATCCCTAGTTGCAACGCAAATGTCCGCTTTCGGGGGTAAAGCGGACACGGGCTAGTGCAGTACAAATGTCTGCTTTTGACCCAAAGCGGACATCAATAGGGCGAAGCCCCTTCCTGTAGGCCGGGTCGAGGCGCTACGATAATTCCGTCTCCTTGGGGGGGCCGGAATGAGACGACGGGACAGCCTGCTGTTACTAGGTGGCGGCGCAGCCTGGTGCTTTTCGGCGGGTTGGGTGTTTGCGCAACAGGCTGCGAAGGTCCCTCGCGTGGGCGTTCTGGTGTCCGCATCAGAACCCCATCCGTTTGCCGAGGCGCTGCGTCGCGGCTTGCAGCGACTTGGTTATGCGGAAGGCCAAAACATCGTACTCGATGTTCGCTACACGCAGGGACGCAGTGATCGAGCCGCCGAGCTCGCTGCCGAACTAGTTCGAGGTGACGTTGCCGTAATCGTCGCCCATTTTACCCCAGCGGTCAGGGCGGCAATGGCGGCCACCAAAACGATCCCGATCGTGATGGTGGCAGGCGCACCATTGCAATCCGGGTTTATCAAAAGCCTGTCCGAGCCCGGCGGCAACGTGACCGGCTTATCCGGCATGGACGCCGAACTCGGAGGCAAACGCATCCAAGTCCTGCGCGAGCTCATCCCAAATCTCAACTGCGTCGGCGTGCTCGCCACGACGACCACCACAGATCCGTTCAGCCAGCCATTCGTGGCCGACGTTCAGGCAGCGGCCAAAGCCGCAAATCTTCGAGCGTCGCCAGTCCAGATCGGTGGTTCGAGCGAACTCGACGAGGCGTTTTCCCTGATGGCCAAGGACGGGGCGCAGGCCGTCATCGTTCAGGGATTTTTCGGGCCGTTTGCGAGCCGCATTGTGCAGATCGTGAACCGGCATCGGATTGGGTACATGTCGACTGATCGCAGCGCAGTTGCAGCGGGCGGGTTGGCTTCTGTCTCCGCCAATTTCCCGGTCCTGTATGAACAGGCTGCGTCCTATGTTGACAAGATTCTTAAGGGTGCGAATCCAGCCCGTCTGCCGGTTGAGCAGCCTTCCAAATTTCAGATTACCGTCAACAACAAGACAGCTCAGGCACTGGGATTGTCGATTTCACCAACGCTTCTCGCTCAAATCGACGAAGTTATCGATTAAATGTCTTGCATGTCCGCTTATGGCCCAAAGCGGACATACGTATTGCACTGCAAATTTCTGCTTTTGACCCGTCTGCGACAAAGCTCTTTCTGCCTACCGGCCAACGCGAACGGCTGCTTTTGACCCAAAGCGGACACTTGCGGCAGCATTCCTGACTTATCATTAACGCGGTGAAGAAGTTGGACTTCGGTCCAACTCGATTTCAGCGCCCACAACCGGGACAATCAAAATGAGAAATTTCGCGCAGGCAGTGCCGCGTGAACCGTCCTCAGTGGCCGCTCTGGCAACGGGACGTCAAGAATAGCGGAACGCTGCTTGCGTGACGTTTGACGCCACGGAGAAAAAGCTGATGTCGAAGAAAGCAGGGGAACATCACAAGAAGGCTTCAGAACATTTCACACATGCCGCCCACCACTACGAGGAAGCGGCCAAACACGGCGAGTCCGGAAATCACGAGAGAGCGGCGCACCATGCTGCCATAGCACGCGGTCACGACCTTCATGGCACCGAGCACGCTCACGCGGCAAGGAAGGCTTACGCTGAGGACCACGGGTAGGTGCACCATCGAGGGCGCGCGGATCAAGGCGCCATCTCCTGCCCGTTGTTTTAGGTGTTGTGTTTTGTCCCGTTTCTAAATTCCGGCAGGAAGGCGGTTTAACTCCAAACCAGGGAGAGACGGCTGATGTCGAAAAAAGCTGCGAAACACCACAAGAAAGCTTCCGTGTATTTTACCCAGGCCGCCCTTCACCACGGAGAGGCGGCTAAAAACCACGAGGCCGGAAATCACGAGAGGGCGGCCCACCATAATGAAATTGCACATGCTCACGTCATTGACGCCAGAGAGCAAGTTCAAGAGGCGAGGAAGGCTTACACTAAGGACCACGGGAAAAAATAACGCTTAGAGATAGATGGCACATCGAATGTCAAAGTCGGCAGCCGACAAACCAAGTGATTACCTTTCCACAAATCAGCGCCATGTTGGCTTCGACGACTCGGCCCATCCGTACTCTGCGGCCGGTCAGGCCCTTATCGCGTTCTGCCATTGTCGAGCCTCCGATACGTCTTCATGACTTTCACACGGACTCGCATTTCGTCCCGCGCGACCTCGAACAGGCCCATCCAAATGATGAACGGTAAATAGAATAACAGCAGCATTTTTCACACTTCGCGTT
>AF_2010_repII_A01DRAFT_1000054_pt1 | contig 12290 bp, 12 predicted proteins | sample AmaForrepliIIA01_FD_9192 | JGI IMG/M metagenome (IMG submission 9192) | reverse complement strand
CATATATCTATCTAGCTGCAACACTACTTGGATTCAATCTACTGCAGATTGATTTGTCCGACTTGGCAGGTGTAACAGAGGTCACGATTCGGAACAGATGCAGAGATATATTGACTGGTTTTAGAATCACAATAAAAGTCAACCCCGTTATAGCCAAAGTGGGTTAGTGATAGATTCATTTTATAGCTATCAACCATGAAAGGTATAGCAAAGAATCATATCGATTAATTAATAGGGAATTCAATCTAAGATGAATTAACAATAGCCAACTCTTCCTAATCGCAGAGTAAATCAAATCTAACTGGATATTTAACTCTCTGGCGATTTAAGGAGAATATGGTGGTGTTGCAAATTGTATTCTTAAATTTTTTATCTACGCTTTGGAAAATACTGATCTACTAGCTCCTTTAACATATTTTTAGCATCTGTCATGTTTTCTGTACCCACTTCTACTGATCCATGTGGGACAAAACTAATTTTTAGTGTTGTTCCCATAATATACAAATATGAATGTATATAATAAACATTATACACTACAAACCAAGCCAAGCCTATCCAAATTGCTAGCCGAGTCTATCCAATCCTAAGTACAAGCCTGTTGTGTTGAAACTAGAAAAAGCTACAAATCCAGAACCTGTGGAGATACCTATTTTTCATTATTATTGGATGCAACTGATAAAAATATGGTAACGCAGGCTAATTTCAATCCTTTGATGCGAGGTGGCATATGGTCGAAATGATATTTCAGCATCCTGAGGTATCATCACAGATCGAACCCTTCAAAAGAGGTGAATGTAACGGATTTAACGGGTGACTGATATTTAATCATCCCATTCCTCAAGTAGGTCAACATTTGATGGTAATAGGAATCTATCTATTAGATTTGAGAGAAGGAGGATATGCTGAAATTCATCCTGTAAGCTCAATTCAATTAATCAAGTAGTATAGAAGAAGATAGATGTTAGATGTGTGAGTAACAGATGATCTCCAATAATTGTAAAGATGTCTTATATGCTGAAAGGAAATAGATGGAATAAATGTAGATTTGATGTGTCTAATGTTGGTGTTTAATTTATAGCTATTTGGTCAAAGTTAGTACTTGTCGCCCATCCTAAAAGATGAAGACAGCGAAAGCTATGATAACAATATGGGGTATTAATTCCAACATTAGATAAGATATTTTATCAGAAAGGTACTATGTACCTATTTTCCTCCAATCAACGCTCATAATTATTGTTTTTGGATTCATATTCTAGATGCAACTTGAGGTTATTTAAGCTTCACTTTATATAGCATTCACTGCCTTTCACCCCCTTCACTCATCACCAAATCAAATGAAATGTAATGTATTTTCAAGACCATCTGTGAATCAGTTCAATGTGATATGAGCCTGTAACACACTTGGGCATTTTCAGTCCCGACTAGTTATTGTTCATCTTTTTCTTGCCACAAGACGTTACAGTCTAATGACTATAGATTATGGGCATGAGATATAATTACTGAATCTCTTTATCATAATGGAAAAAATAATATTTCTCAATTCTTTTCATTACAAACTGACTACCACACAGGTCTGATATACAATAATTAGTTGTATGTAGTGTCAAGAATATTTTTGCACATAAAATTGAAGAATTCTCTATCTGTCGTCTTTTTCCTCTTTTCTATAACTGATTCAGCATCACTACCTATTATATATCTCAACTTATGTTCTTCCTTAGACGATGTAGCTGCATTGAGTATTACTTTGGCTACTTCTTCTGCTGTTATACCGTCCTCAAGCATTCCTTTGACACGATCTATTCTCGTTTGTAATAATTGACGATAAGGCGAATTTGAATCTTCTGCTTTTTTAGGCTTCTTTATGTTCTCAAAAAAATTGGTTTTTATTAAGCCTGGTTCTATAAGTATAACTTTAATGCCAAACTGCACCACTTCATACTGAAGCGCCTCCGATAATCCTTCTATTGCAAACTTCGTACTTGCGTAGAACGGTGAAAAGGGAAATGCTATTCTACCTCCTATGGAGCTTATATTGACTATAGTACCATCTCTCTGTTTTCGCATTAGAGGCAATACTGATTGTATAACCCTTACTGAACCAAAAAAGTTGGTTTCAAACTGTGCCTTTATTTCCTCAATTGAAAAATTCTCTACTGCTCCGTTAGACCCATATCCTGCATTATTAACTACCACATCGATTCTTTGTTGTTTTTCTGCAATTATATTGATAGCATCTTTAACAGATTCATTATTTGATACGTCAAGCTGCAAAACTTCAAGTGGCAAATTATCTCTTTTAGTGAGATCAATTATCTTATTAGATTTATCAATGTTTCTCATCGTTGCATAAGTATAAAAGCCGTTTTTTGCTAGCAATACAGACGTTTTGAACCCTACTCCACTTGAACTGCCTGTTACAACCGCAACTTTTGTATGTTGCATAATGTTATTTTTAAATAATGACATAATAATTACATATAGAATATATTATTATATACATGTTTTAGCTACCATGATTTATGCAAATAGTTGACGAAAAGGCTACAAAATTAGGGACAAAACAAATTATCAAGGATAATAGTAGCGATTCCTTATTAGGAAAATTTTATTACATCAATTAATTATTGCTGGATAAAATTTTTATTAATAACTTAATGAGCGTTGTTTAAGTCAGTGTCTGCATTTACTCGCTATCGTAATTGATCTTGTCGTCGTGAGCTATCGACTGTTTTACGAATTACAAATTTTAAGTATTTAATATCCATAGTTAGCAACTAAATTTGACTATTATAAAACTATAACCATGAATAAAGAAATAATTACCTGTCACTACTAGGCAATATTACCGGAAAATTATCGAATTCAATTCAACTCTTCAGGTTTGATTTCAGTAAAACTCATAATGTCAGGTACGAGTGGATAAAAATATCTTTGTTTGCCAGTTAACTGATTCAAAATCAGGTTTGGGAATATAGATTGTGTTGACGTCATGTACTCTTGAATATTCCATATTATATCTGACTTTCTACCTTCAATAAGCAAAGCCCACTTTTCTACACTTTATCTTGCCAACATGCTCATCGCATGAATAAAAATATATTTCTCGTGTTAATTCATGTTCGCTGAATTCAGTATCGTTAGACTTTCTTTGACAAGCGCTGCATTTTCCTCCAGTTAGCCATAGATAGGAAGGGAGAACACAAAATATGTGTCACCGCTGGTTGGGACCGTTGCTCCTTTTGGCAATTACGTGTCGTTACTTATTGACAACAGAGGATGTCAATATGAGTATGTTGGGCAGCACTAGTAAGCAAGCAGGCTTTTACTGTCTAGTTGAATATTTGGCAGGTAATGGTGTTATGTTCCATTTATCATCCTTGCAAATTCTGGATCGGGTTCATCTGCCTGCGTTATTTCATAGTTAGCTCCGACAGGTAATGGATTACCCTTTGCATCTTTTTCTTCTTTGCCGCGTATTCGTTTTATCCGAAACGAGCTATGTCCTTTGGTAACTAAGGGATCTATCTGTTTGAAGTATGTTTTATTTGCGTACCATGTGTAGTACCTGTCCTGAGATAAACCCGCATCTATTTCCTTCGACTAGATAAAGGTCATACCTCCAGTATGGGTCATCGCCGCCTTCTTCGCTAAAGTTACCAGGCGTGAATACTGGATGTGTCAACTTTCCTATTTCCCCATCTAGTTGTATCGTTACACTTTCTCCTTTGCGTAAACCCGTCAGTTTGAAAGCGGCTCTTGTTAATGCCTGTGCAAATACCGAAACTTGATGCCGGCGAAGTTTGATGTTACCACCGGAAAGAAGCTATCGGAACCCATCTTATCTCCATCACAAGAGTTAAGAGGGTCGAAATTCCGAGAGATGGAACCCTTACCACAAACTTGGCAGATATTTTTCGAAAATGTGGGTCAACTTATGGCTCATATCAAGACATATGATCAGATAGTTTATGAAACCAGAGTTGATCAAGACACTATTAAAATCAAGCTTTAAGAGAATTGAACTAGAGTGATTACCACAGCGACAGCCGTCGCAGCGAACGTACCCCAGGTCTTTATTTTTTCTTCTAATAGTTCTTTAACCTTGAAATCTACCGTCTTTTCGGACCCTGTGCAATAAAATTGAGAGAACAAGTCTAGCAGAATCCTTCCCCGCTGCATTCCACGGCTTCACCAATCAGAATCAGGCCCTCGGTTTCGCATTCTGTAGTGCGTTTAATCAATATAGGCGCCAGAGCAGTTCATCTAACTTATCTATGGATCTGTGCCAATGCTAACGCTTTCACACTATGCGGATCTACAACATTGTAGAATGTCACTCTCGTGTTGTATCGGTCGGTAAAGTTAGTGTGATAAAACGAAAAAAAAGAAATTATAAGCCCATTATTCTAATTACCTATGAAGTCTTTATGAGCTTCCGAAAATGATCTGCATTCTTAGCAATCTCCTCATTCCAACTTTGCTCTGTATATCCATGTACTTCGATTCCGTGCTTCTCTGCATTTTCTAACAATTCTTCCTCCGTTTCACCCTGCATAGTGTGTGTGCAGGCTGGATCTCCTGCGTCTTTGCAGTTGAGGCTTAAAGTCATGACTATTGGAATACTTGAATAGGAGTTTAAGCCTTGCTATCATCCTTTAAATATAACTGCTATTGACCCCTTCGCCGTTCATTTGTAAACATCTTCTCAAATTTTTAAATGATACCGTTGTGTTCTAAGCTTACACTGTCTAATACTAAAAGAAGAGGGACAAGAAGACCAAGATAGACAGGGCTCTACTGTTGCTGAACAACATTTCCCTGGTCCCAGTTAGAAATACCAAATCCTATGGACCTTCAAACTCCACTACAGAGTAAAATGCATTCTTACCTGAATGATTGAAATTCAGTGATTGTGTAGATATACTCATAATCTTTGTTTTTGCTGCATCAGCTAACTTCCATATGAATCCTCGTGGTAGCTGTACTTTGGCGTCCTGTTCTTGTCCTGTTACTGGATTTACAAAGTTCTCTAACTGGACATCCACAATGCCAGGAATATAAAAACTACTTCTCCTGCCATCAACATTCATATGTATATCTACGGACTGAGGATCCAGATGATATTTTATCGTAGGTGCGAAAAGTGCAAAATGCCCATTTCCCTTGACCCTACCTGAGAATATATTGATTATTGCATCTTTCTGTTCCTGTTCAGTAGCCCTATTTGCTATGAATATTTGATGAGTACCATCTCCTTGATGAATAGCTTTAGGCCATGAATAAGCATCAACCACCTCAAGATTTTCTAAAGTTACCTTACCATAATTTCCTTGTCTAATATGATAACCAACTAAAGCACTACAAAATCCATTAGAAGGGAAGCCTGTAAAGTTACAAGAGCATCCATAGTCACAGTTGCATGTTTCAATGTAGTCTGCCTTGAATGTCCATTGTGGAATTGCTTCTTCGTCCTTTTCCTCCTGAATTGAAGTTTTCAATTGATGTAAAGCCACCTGAGTGTTTGATTGAAGAGGTACAACAATCTACTGTATCAAAGTTACTCCCTTAAAGAGATTGTGGATCGGCCATTTGATAATAAGGAAGATTATCTGGTTAAAAGAACTAGATAGATTGATTCAACATGAATTGTAGAATCAAGTTTGGAGACCAATCGCTATTTGGTCTTTAAGCCCTTCTTGATTAATCTGACAACTGCACCATTATTATTTGCCATTTTGGTTCTAGTTTAATACTACTTATTTCAAAATGCTCATTTATTCAATTCAAGACTGTTCTTTAGATCTTTGACTCTGTTTCTAATAGTCGCATCTGCTGTCTGTGCTGCTTTGGCAAGGTCAATTTGACTCTTTTGTTCACCAGTCCTTACAACAAGGATACGTGATATAACGATATGAAGTTCTATAGTAGCCAACTACCAACGTTACAAAGCAAAGAGAAAGAAATCTCAAAAGGTTACCAGACAAGGAGTTTTGGATTTGGGATAAGTATAAACACGAACAGGAATATGACAGAACAAAAGGCCAATGTTGATAGAATCACTGCCTGCCTGCCTTGCCTATAAGGGATGGAATAAGGCAAATCAATAAAAGTATACATACGTATTCCACGTAATAATGCTTGGCTATAATCGACAGTCTCGGCTGTATAACCAATTTAATTTAGTCTAGTTGATAAAAGTTCTTTTAAGCCTGCGGGATATGATATAGGTCATTTCAAGCGTATTGGCTAAGTATTAAGCTCACACAATTTCTGTGGTTGCCGTATGGTGACTGCTGAGCTGCAGTCTAACTATGGTATTGTCATAGCCCTTTTAGAGAGTAAATTTATTCCAATATAAGAGATTACATTTGGTGACTACATTTAGTGTAGAATGTTTAAAAATGAAAGATGAATTATTCTTCTATTGGTACTAAACAGCTCCACTAAAATTATTAATCTAGCTTTAATCTTTTGTCTAATTATTATAGCATCAGGTGTAGCTTCTTTTCTGTATGAGTTGCCCGTAAATGCATATGATGCTCTAGGTACTCATTTTGCTGCTATACCACTCTTACCCTCTTCCTCTAACTATAGCTCCTCATCACAAAAATCAACTTTGGCAACAGCAACTACAACTACAACTACAACAAATAATATTTCATCACAATCCACTAGTACTCACCAAGTCTCAAACGAAGGAACATTAACAATAAAACAAGTCATAGCAGGTACAGAAAAACCACTTCCAAATTCAAAGTTTAAGATAACCCCAAATCCATTCACATTAAAAGGTTCTCTCACTGTTTATGACAATAATGTCACCTTAGATTCTAATTCTAGTAATGGGATAATACTACTAANAAATGTTAAATTCTCACCTTATCTAATAAACGAAACCTCATCNCCTGGTTTTGGACCAGTATTACTAAAGACAAGAATTACTCTTCATAATACAAATCCTAATCCTATTGTTAAAGTTGAGAATAGACAGTTAAACTCACCATTTACAGGATCTGCTGTAGTAACTGCTCCATATTTAAATGACAGCTCTCTTCGCGCTTTTGTTGCCAATGGTGCTACAATAGCAGGGAGAATTCCTATAAGCAAAGTTGATCAATTACCTTCTGGTTTACTAATAAGTTCTGAAAAACAGGTTGTCAATTCAACATCAACATTAATTCCAATTACGTTTAAAACTTCGCTTCCACCTACAGCTCCAGCATCCCAAATATACAAGTTACTAAAAATTCCTACATATCCTGCTCCTGTCAAAGATATTGCTTCCCAAGTGATTTATGTTTCGCCAGCTTTTCTAGTTCATCAAGCGGGTTCAAGTAATAATACTTTTACGTTAACTCCAGTTATTGCAAAGATATTCCCGGGTATGACTGTAATACTCAATCACAATTCCACAGTAGGATCCAACCTAGCTAAGGTGGAGAGTATTAGAATGAAATTTGCTGGGAACGCTAATAATATAGGGTTTAGTTTTGGCGTCTCTGACATTATACCAACTTCTTTTAGGTTGCCTAGAGTTCCTGTTGATAGTTTGGCATTATTTGTTAATGTTGGATATATAGGAGAAACTGCAAAAATAAAAGTGGCTAACTTTTCAGATCCAAATTCGTTTGCAACATCACCTGATATCAGCATACTTGTGAGCAAATCATCGCCACAATTGAATATTTCTAAACTCCCAGACGGTTGCCCTGATGTTAAGTTGTATTCGTTTAATGAGTCTGATGCTAAGTGGCAGCAATTGGATAAACCAATACGATCAGCAACGCTAGATACTCACGATGAATGTGGATATATATTGCAAACACAACACTTTTCAAAATTTGCTGTTGGCGGCATCAGAGAACAATAGAGTGGAGTAGCTGGATTGTAATGTCTGGAATAATGTTTAAAGTTTGATACTCAATACTGGACCCCAATTAATTCATGCCAACTTCTTCTTTGTAGATATTGTCGGTTTGTCTGATCCTTCTATGTCAACCAGGATTCAGATAAAGAAAATCGAAACACTAAACAAAAGTATTATGAATTGTTCTACGTTTAGGTTAACTCCAAAAGATACTATATTGGCTATTCCGACCGGCGACGGGATGGCTATAGGTTTTCTTCAAGGCCCTGAACTTCCGCTACAGCTCGCTATTGAACTTCATGCGAAGCTTGCAAAATACAACAAAAGCAAAATCCCAGCTGAGACAGTTCTAGTGAGGATAGGGTTGCATAGTGGGCCTGTTTTTGTAGTTAAAGATATCCTTAACAACAAAAATGTGTGGGGCCCTGGAATTATAATTGCAAGAAGAACAATGGATATCGGAGACGATGGTCATATACTATTGAGTGCTAGAACGGCAGAGGATCTGAGAGAAATATCAGATCATTACAAACAGATAATCAAACCATTGTATAATTATACTACAAAACATAGTCAAAAGTTATTTCTTTATTCTGCATATGGAAAGGGTTTTGGTAATCCCAAATTGCCTATCAGAGGTTCATATCAAATGAGCAGTGCTGTCATTGATAGTAGTGGTGGCATGAAAGATCAACTTAAGAATACCCAAAGACACATAATTGCCACCGCTAAGAATACCATTTATCCATATTTGGATGTAAGTATCTCTATCGAGAGTGCAAGAACCCTCTTAGTACATTACAAGAGGTTATATGAAATTCAGAATATCTCTGATGAACCCATTTATGAAGTAATACATGGCATAGCAACAGATATTGAAAAAACATTTGATGATCTGAATATTAAAGTATATGATGAAGAGAATATACCACTACAGATATCCAGCATACCTATTGATAAGCCATTCCAGAAAGAGTTTACGACGCTCTTTAATAAACCAATAATGAAATCAGATAAAGAACGTCGATATTATGTTCTAGAATATGAAATTGAAGAACAAGGCAAGTACTTTGAAAATTATTTTGGTACTGATTGTGGAAGATTTGTAGTAACACTCGAATATCCCCCGAACATGAGTACGCCCATAGCTTATGAGGTAAACCTGGAGACTGATGAAGTAGCAAAGTGTAAGATACAACCCACTGTAGAGAAAATGAAAAAAGGCAACAAGCGCAATAATAATTATAAGCGCAATATTGCAAGGTGGGAAAAAAAAGAAATTATCAAAGGCCAATCATTTAGGTTTGAATGGAAATAGAACTAACTAACTTAAGTAATCTAATTGAAGTGCCATGATATATTTCTCTATGGATTACTAGATGAATAAATGAGAAGACTTTGCAGAAAGACTAATTATTGTCGATAAATTCTGTGATAGCCATGGCCTTATCATCATCCAATACATGTGGTTGCGTTCTTGCTGATTTTCGATTTTCGCATGCCTCCTTAGATTTCAGTGTGGGTGATCGCGTGACTATCTCAGATGGAACTCCAAACATCGGTAGTAATTCTATTGCGACTATTGTAGAAATAGACCTTATCAAAAAGTCAGTTAGACTCATTTCATAGAAGTAATATGTACTATCTCTTGCATGAAGATAGGCACAAATCTATCAGATTCGCCTTAGAGCCTATCCCAAAATTATCCTTCTATAAATAATAATACAACACGTCATAATAATAGAACCAGGAGTTATTAGGACAAATATCTTCAATAGTGTAGTTGTTGCAAAAAAACTCATCCAATTCTCCATATTCTCAGGTGAGACAAAAAGTGGCCTCAACCTTTGAAAGAATGATGAAAAATGCATCTTCTCCTGAACTAGTAGCTAAGGTAGTACTTGAAGCTATTACAAATCAAAATCCCAATCTTAGGTATTTAGCTGGGATTCAGAAACATGGTTGGATGCTAAAAGAAATAGGTCTGATGAAGAGTCCAACAAAATGATGAAACAAAACCTGATGTAAAGAGTTGGATTGTTATCTCCTATTTAAGATCAATATAACAGATGCTTATCTGATTTCCTCAATATTAGATTCGATTCTAACTTGATTCTGCCTTGTTACATAATTGACTCTCCTTTTGTAGCTCCTCTCTTTTTGGAAGTCAAATCTTTTCGTTTTACTGCTCCAACCTTTTGTGAAAGGCTAATTATAAGCATCCTGGAGGAAGCCAATACAAATGTGGTATGAAATACTGCAGGTGGTGTGAGTTATGATGGATTGAGATGGTCCAATGAAGTTGCTTCCAGACGATTGCTTTTAATTGCGCGATTTGGTTTGCAGTATCGAAGAGCTTTTGGGTTCCTTTGAATTAGAGATGCTTGCGATAAAGGATTCTATTTGCTCCATATCCACGCCCAATATTTTCAACCTCACTTCTTTTGTTGTCAATCTGATATGTGTTCCAACTTCACTTACGATCATTCCTTCTTTCTTTGAACTCAAAGAATAGGATTCCTTTAGAGCATCATTTTGGCGCGCCGAATTTTGATCCACTATTGGTTGGCGCGTACCTGTTCCTGTACCACTAAAGATAACTATACAAGTTCCCAGGTTGATTTTCTAAGTTAACTTTTCAATTATGTTAGCTGCTTCTGACATTGAAAATGCTTTGAGTGTTTCAGTGCGTCCATTGCCTAAGCTTCCAGTTCTATACAAGACTGACGCTATTGCCTCATCATTTGGAGCTTCAACTATTGCTACAATGTCATGCTTTCCAAGTGTATAATATATCCCATTAGATTTGCCGCCCGCCTTTTCGATTGCAGTTTCAAATGATTTACTTCGTTTTATAGTCTCTTTCACATTCTTTATTCCTTGTTCTGTCCAATTGTACAGTATTAAATAATTTGGCATTGTTGTTATTCAGCAAATATTCAATTATATAAGTATTCTAGCATCAGTAGTATCGTTATTGAAGAAATCAAGAGCTGAACATAACAAAGTTTTGATGCCCCATGAATATGCACCAATGCTCATAGATTCGACAATCGACACAGTCGGCAGGGAAATATGTCTTTATTATCCAAAATGAAAGCGAGAGAGAATAAACTCTTATTACTACGGTACATCAAGTGATTCTAATCCTATATTTGCTCCTGACTTATCGTACTACAAGTTACAGACGCATTAGCTTGAACCAAGAAATTATATAATCACAATTCATCATGAATTTGGTAAGAAAAAGTCTTATTGGTTAAAAGAGTCTATTTCTATTGGCTTAGTTAAGAATATCCTGGGAATAACTCCTAAAATTGTGAAGTTCTATAGTGTTTTCATTTCTTGTTATTTAACATATTAACTTCACTCTTTCAGCTCTATCAGCAATGAATTAACAGTACTTAATAGTAATGATCATAACAACATAATCTCACCAGCTCAACCCCGATATATCCCAGTCTCGAACTTCAGTTCTTTTTCGTTCCGTATCATACGCATATGTCCTGTTATCTTCATCTACTACTGTTTTGTGAGAATTATCACAAAATGGTTGATTATTACTTAAACCACACATACATATCCATATGCTCTGTTCTCCAATCTTAATCTCAAAGGGAAATTTATCTTCCTTCTTCACTAATCTAGCCATCTATTAAAAGATATAATGAAAATGTGCTATTATTCTGGATGTCCACTATCTACACACAATGTTACACACTGTACTACAAAGTATAAGATCTGTTGTTTTATGTGGACGTCCTAATTAAATAGTCATTAATAACATACTTCAATAATGAGCCTTCAGGAACTGGCGAATACAGGCCAAATGGTTACAAGCCATAAGGTAAAAAGAGCTGTGCTTACAGCTCTAGCTGATAATGAAATGATGAAGATTCTAGCTTCAGCAATGAATAAGTCAAAATCTGTCAACGAAATTTTAAAGGATACTAATATTTCCCATACAACCGCTTTTAGAAAAACAAAGTGGCTTCTTAAAGAAGGTCTAATAATAGTTGATAAAATCATAATCACTCCGGATGGAAAGAAATTTAGTCTATACCTTAGTACTGTAAAAGCTATTACCGCTAGATATGAAGCTAATAACGTTAGTGTAGAGGCTGAGCCAAATTCTGATATCCCAAGGAAACGGGTTGAGAGGTTTTTCTCAATAGATTAGAGCTACTAGTATCTAAATGGATTTGCTATTTACTAGTCCAACTCTTTCATGATCCTATCAATCAAATAATCGATTGAAACTGGCTTTATGATGAAGCATCCTAAATTAATAGATGGATGAATTTCTCTTAAAGCAATCTCGATTTATTTCTCCTGAAGACATGTAGCAGATTTTGACATTGATATCGATTCCCAAAATTCTTTCAGATAAATGGAATCCATCAATGTATGGCATATTAAT
>AF_2010_repII_A01DRAFT_1000053_pt1 | contig 12495 bp, 13 predicted proteins | sample AmaForrepliIIA01_FD_9192 | JGI IMG/M metagenome (IMG submission 9192) | reverse complement strand
AAGAGTAAGGAAATATAAAAATATGATCAATGAGGGCGCGACCACCCAACCTTGCCCTCACCCAGTGGTTTAGATGTGATTGCGGACGACCGGGTACGTTAGGTAACCATACAATCAATACACGTTCTCTTTCATTCGTGTAAATGGTAAGTTGTACCCTGTTATACAGGCATGATAAATCGTACTACAATCCAGAAACATACCGGTTCCTCGCCATCACTCTAAGATGCATTGTCTAATTCTATGCGAATACGTCATGACAATACTGACAATCAAATGCTCAATTACGGAAAGCCACCCAATAGTAGTTTGTCCTTTTAGGTCACCAGTAATATGTATAAATTATATCATTGGTTTAAATGGGCGTCTTAAGTGTTGAATAAAACGCTTACCTAGAGTTCGTGAAATCTAGTTATGCTATTCTTCTTTGTCTAATAACAGATAATAGTGGCTTAGTTCATTACTAAAAATAGATATATAATTGTGAAAATAGATAATGTTTGGACTCCAAGTGCTTCATGATCAGCAGGTAAGGTTTGACGAGCTAGTACCCGTTAGGAGCATTATAGCACATATCGACATAGTATCGTAGACTGTGACCACGAGGCCTTTCAAGATTATTATATGAAAATCGAAAAAAGTGACAAAAAAGCTAGAAGGTGGGATGCAATCTTAGTGGGAATCGGTATGACGGTTGGTTTTTCTTTCATCGTAATGAAAATCACGGGTTATTGGCCATGCCATTTGATAAATCTCATGCACATACAACAGGTATCTTGTGATAAATCTATACAGGAAAATGTGTCTTCGATAGCAAGTTGGCTCCAACACGTATTCTTTCCTCCTCACTTCTCACCACAATTTCTTCGAAATACCTAATTATCGTAATCTCCGAAATGGTCGGTATGGCGACCCGCTTTCCTTCAATCATATCTAGCAACATAGCAGGAAAGTTCGCGCCCGCTAACGCGGTGAATATAGTCCCTCCTCCCATCCTTGGGTTCACTTCTATAAGCTTTAGTTTTCCTTCCAAAGATTCCTTCATCTGTATACAACACGGTCCTCTAATTCCTATATGCTCTGCAATCTCCATGCATTCTTTTTCCAACGGGTGATCTTTTAGTACCTTACCTTTAGTAGAAATACCTGCCTTTGTTTGCATTCTAATTCTGGGTACTGCGATCAACGGTTTTCCATCTAGGTCGGATAGAACATCTACAGTGTATTCTGTCCCGGGTAGATATTCTTGAAATACAAGATCCTCTTTCTTCGCTGTGATGTAGCTGAGATCGTCTTCGTCGTCGATTTTGACTATTCCGCGGCTTCCTTTACCGAATCTGGGTTTAGCGAGCACGGGTAACGCTTTAATCTTTTCAGGGTCAGAGGTTGTAAATGGGAGCGTAAATTTGTTAGAAAGTGTTTTATACGTTAACATTTTATCGCGACAAATCTCCAACTTGTCTCTGTCGCTTACAATTGGCTGAGCCCCTATTTTCATAAGTTCTTTCCTGTTTTCACTATAGGGATAAATATCAAAACCCGATGACGGCATCAGAACCTCAACTCGATACTTTTTTACTAAGTGAAATAATCTTTCTACGAATGAGCGGTCCTCGGCCTCGGGAATTACCTCGTTTACATCGGCCATAAAAAAACCTGCAGATAGGGAGCTTGAATCCGTAGCGATGATTTTCCCAGCAAAGCCGGCGATTTTTAGAGATTTAATGGTATTAATTCCGGCAGGTCCGGCTGCACCCGGGACTAGAACAGACGATGTCAAAAACCTAGGCAAATGGCATAACCAATTATTACAGACATATGAAGTACATAACTTATAAGTATTTATGAAGCTAAAGTGTGTCAGTATTATCAAGTTAAAATTTTTTATAATAAATATCCATTACAGTTTTTATGAACCTTCAAGAAGATTATCACGTACACAGCAATTATAATGATCATTCGGCACCCGATCTCACGATTCAAAATGCTGTGAGACGTGCTGAAGAGTTGAAACTGAAAACGCTCGCCTTTACTGAACATATAGGAAGGGCTTCAGATTGGGTTCGAGAATATTTACGCGAAATTGAGTCCATTGGTAGGGATACGCTCGTAAGAGTTATCTCAGGGTTTGAGGCGAAGATCTTAGTTGACGGTTCCATTAACTGTCCAGAAGAATACTGTGATTATTTTTTGATAGCAAGTTTTCACACTGCCTATCATGACAAGGGTGTCTGGCTAAATGCGCTTACGAGGGCCATTGAGAATCCTAGTGTAGATGTCATTGGGCACATAGCTCCAGAAGTGACATTCAGAATTGAAGAAGGGGAGGTCGATGATTTGGCCTCTCTCATTGTTAAAAATAAGAAAATAGTTGAGATTAACGCGAAGTATCATAGGCCGCCCAGTAGATGGATTGTCCTGTTCAGGAATAAGGGTGTGAAATTCCATCTTGGTAGTGATGCACACCGGCTGGAGGACATTGGACAGTTCACAAGAATTTCGGATTTAATCTCGCTAGTAGTAGGTAACCATCCTTCTTATTAGTTCCATTAACACCATGTTCGCTTGCGGTGGGTGTCGAAGAAAAATATGATTCTGATTTTCTTAGTGAAAGACATTAATACCAACGTTCGAGTGTTCTTCTGTAGGACATTTTAATTAAAGGATGTTCTGTCAAAAGATTGTACCATCATAATAGATGGTTTAACATAGAAAAACTGCAGCGGTGAGCGCAAACGGAAGGCAATTTATATAGATGCTGGGATAGAATATGTTAGTGGGTGATCCTGTTGCGGCTGCAGCGTTAGGACGTACGTTCCAAGTTAGAGCACTATTTTCAAAGTATGAAAATGTTAAGGAATCAATTATTTCGGATTATATCGCCTCAATACCTGAAGGCTTTTCTGAAGCTGTCGAAAAAGTGGCAGCATTTCAGAGCGGTACGATGGGTACCGATTTTGTCCTAAGTAATAGAGCCAAGATGCAGATGTTGGTTGAAAAGTTTCATAGGGAGGCGGGTACGTTGACTCCGGGAATAAGTAAAATATTAGGATTACTAAACGATCCAAGAACTATATTTTTTGTATCTGTCCATCAACCTAACTTATTTCCGTATGGTGGAGTGTTTAAGAAAATCGTGCTTCTGCAGACTCTTAAAAGGGCACTTGAAGAACGCAAAACTGATGTCAGAATCATTAATTTTTTTCTTATTGTCGATCACGATTTCATGGATGATCTCTATATACGTATGGCGGAGCTACCCAGCATCAGGCACTCTAACGGAAGGCTGGAATTGCGCATACCCCTTAACGAGTCGAAGAGGTGGCAACTTGTTTGCAATGCACCATTACCTGGAAGGACAGTATTTGACGGTTGGAGATCCCAAATTTATTCATGGATTAGGAATTCATCGTCCTCGCTACGTACATCTACGGATAAATCTGCGGTTATGGACAACTTCGAGCATTTTTGGCGTCTAGCAGAACAATCGTACTCAAGATCCAAATCTTATTCAGACTTTAATTCATTCCTAATATCACAGCTTGTTAATATGGAATGGGGTTACGACACTTTATTTGTACGACTGTCAGAGATGTCGCCAGTTTTCGAAGACGGCTTCAATTATTTGATTTGTAACTTCGGGAGATATTCGGCGATGCTGAATGAAACCGAAAAGATGTTCTTGCGCTGTGGCATCGATACGGGAGTCAGTCCTACCTCATACCTGAATGCGCCGTTGTGGCTGCATTGCAGCTGNGGCAGTAAGGGTTCGGCAAGAGTGCAAAGTGACAGGCAAGGACAGATGCTGCTAGTAGGTAACTGTATTTCATGTAAGAGAGAGCTTAATGTTGTCTTGGGAAAACACGGCCGGATGATGATACCAACAGAAAGACTTAGCGACTTATCACCTCGGGCAATACCAATACTACTTCTGCTCTCGCGTGACCTCGGCGTTACCTGTTACGCTTCGGGTACAGGTGGGAGTACAGGATACTCACTTGTCGGGCTGATGCTTTTCAAAGAATTCTCTCTAAGGATGCCTACAACAGTCGTCTGGACTTCAAGAGACGTCTACCGGGGAATAGGTCAAGCAGAATCTCTTGAGATACTAAGAGTATCTAGCGAATCAGATATAACTAATTATATCAATATCCTAAAGCAAAGAGAATTTGAGTACAAGAATAAAATAGATCCGTTAATAACAAAGCGCACTCGTCTTGTAAAAAATGCTGGATCGATAGACTTAGTACTTTCGAATATATTTAAGATAAAGCAAGAGCAACGGAAAATACGCGAGCTTTTGAGGATGGCTGAGAAGGTTAAAAAAGCGATTGAAACGAAAGCTTCTATTATAGATTACGTCATAAACTTTGGGATAGCGAATACGGAAATATTATGGCGACGACACCTTTTAGAAAATGATAATTTAGCAGCTCCCTTAGTTATGCCGCTATAGTGAATGGACTAGCGGTGTACTCAGACATTTAATCTCGGTTTACTCAAAATGAACGCGAAGGTTTTGGTCACGGCTGTAGGAGGTATCGTTGCGCAAGGAATTATGAAGTCACTGAAACTTGCAAATATGTCGAAGGGCAGCCCGGTTAAATATACAATCATCGGAGCTGATATGAGCGCTCAAGCGGCGGGGTTGTATAGATGTGATAGTGGACTTTTGCTGCCTCCGGCTGACTCCGCAGAATATGTGGACTGTGTTCTGAAAATTGCAAAGGACGAGAAAATAGATGCAATCTATGTTGGATCCGACGAAGAATTATTAGTCATTGGTAATGCGAAAAAACGCATCGAAGGTGAAAGCGAGGCTGAAGTTTTGTCAAGCCCAATCGAAGTACTCATTACTGCGAGAGATAAGTGGAGAACCTTTCTCTTCTTAAGGGAAAACAATCTTCCAGTTGCTGAATCTGCACTACCTGGCGGAGATGACAAATTCATGCACGAATTCGAGTATCCTGTTGTCGTGAAACCTAGAGAAGGTTACGCATCAATGTACTTTTGTTTAGTTCGTTCTAAAACTGAAATGGAGAAGGCAGTTTTGGATATTCAGAGAGCGGGCTGGCATCCAATGCTCCAGGAATACTTGAACGGTAATCAAATGGAGTTTACTACTGGAGTAACAATCGACAGATCCGGAAAATATGTAATGTCATCCATAGCTATCCAAAAGACAATAAAGAATGGCCAAACCTACAAGGCATTTATTGATGATTATGGCAAAATTCGGAAATCATCCGAAGAAGTGGCCCTGAAACTAGGTGGAAGGGGAGCAATCAATATACAATCTAAACTTGTGGGAGAAACACCGAAAATATTCGAAATCAATCCACGTTTTTCGGCAACATGCCCAATGCGGTCTGTGGCAGGAATAAACGAGCCAGATATAGTGTTCCGAAACGCCGTCATGGGCGAAGAGATCGAAGTTAAAAACTACCGAAAGCTATTTTGTATGAGGTACTGGAATGAGGTCTATGCTGAACTACCTACGTATGAGAAAGCTCTGAAGACGTGTAGACTAGCCGACAGTAACTCATTTACGTTGGATTATTTTTAAGAATTTTGATCCAAATTAAGATTCGATTTCTGCTGTAAAGGTCTATTACCATTTCGAGACTCTGATTACCTCAAATGCTTCTGCATGCTTTGTATTTAACTGGTAGCCTCTATATGCAGATCTTCCAATAATAGCATCGATCCATAGATGGCCACAACGGATCTTTTGTGATTCAAAACAGTCTAGAGCATTTTTCTTTATTTCCAACGTGTCGGTAATATCGACATATAACTGCGGGCGGAATGCATTTTCAGTTATGCCGCCAGGTATAGTAGTTTCATACATGAACAGGTCGGTTAGGTCACGGGAAGCTGCTATCACCGCCTTTGTGAGTGCTTGATGGTCCTGATGAGAGTCTCCTATCCACTGAGTAAAAACCACTCCTGGATTGTACCTGTTAATGATTTCGTCTATCTTGGTCACGAAACGTCTCCCGAACACGATTTCGTCAGGAGCTAAATCTAAAAACTCCGGGGATTTACATCCCATTACTTTTGCTGACATTATTGATTCGTTTCTTCTTTCTTCTTTCTTATCCGTCTTGACAAAGTTGGGGAGCGTGGCGACAACTAAACTTACGTCGTATCCTGTGGCAGCTAGTTTTGCTATCGTCCCTCCCATCCCAATTTCTAAGTCGTCAGGGTGCGCGCCAAAAGCCAGGACAGAGTGCTCTTTACCCATCATCTTGATACCTCATTGTGTGTAGTCCGTCTTTGGGTATCTTCGAGCGTCAAGAGCTGAGCCCTCTCGCTACTGTCATGATTGCCAATGCTATTAGTTCCTATAATTCCTTTATGCCTTCGATAATTTCTATCTATTTCGATAGCGGCATCTAGTATTTTGCTTCTTATACCCTTTGATGATTCCAGAAACATCTTCGTATCTTTTGGAAGGCAATGGCCTCCTATTCCTTCTCTTGGTTCTAATATCTCAACATTCCATTTAGTATTTAGAGCATCTCGTAGTTCTGGAAAGTTTATGTTATTTGCTTGACAATAAAGGTAGAGCTCTTCGGCAAAGGCTATCTGTAGATATCTGTTTGCATTTTCAGCGAGTTTAGTTGCTTCAGCAATCTCTATGTTCGATACTGGATGTAAAGGAATTCTCAGGCTCTTACCAAAACTGTGCGCGTTAGACGAGTATACTTTTCGTTCATCTTTCCAAATACCGCCAATGCCATTGTAAAACTGCAAACCCTCTCGAAGACAACACTCGAACACTCCACCTATAACTCGCAGCTGGTTTACACCATGTTCCTTTTCATCTAGCGCATACCACCTATGAGGGACATGAACGACGTGTAGTCTGTGATTAAGTATCTCAAACACCCTATTTGATGTTCCTTTTGGAATGGTGCTCTCTATTGATACCAGCGCACCGTCTTTTCTTGCTTCCCTCGAAATTTTACGTGCAATAGACAAGAGCCCATCAATTTGTGGTGAGAACATATCGGCAGCTTTGTGCGTTGATACACAAATCACGTATACGTCAAACTCATCACTATAGAAATCAGCTGCTCGCGCTATTCCCACGGTCCTCTCAGCCAGCTTCATTGCCCTGTTATTGATATCATATCCGTACGTATCAAAACCACTTTCTTTCAGGTATTTCGCTGCAGCTAAGCCTAATTGTCCTAATCCGATGACAAGGACTTTACGAGAGTTCATTATAGCACTTGTAACTATATACCATAATGTCAAATAAGTATAAAAAGCTTTGAGAATTTCCTATTCGCCTGGGCTAGCACGATAGAAATCTCTAGCCCTGGAGCCTGTTAATGCTCGATTTTCTAACGAAGAGAATAATAGCAAAAACCGTGCCGTCACGAGTCATTCGAACAGTAATAATTACCGAAGGTTACCATGATATACTAGTAAAATTGGATTTCCCACAATCTTTCTTTTTTTGGTTTCAAACAGGCTGAAATTTCTAACTCCTCAAAATATTTGAAACCACATTCATCTAACACGTCTTCAAAATCATAACGTTCAGTGGTAGTTTGACTTTCTTGTTCTAGGCTTCTTCGGAGAGCTGCCTTTATTGCAGCAGAGTTTGTTCGCTCATTACTGTAAACGTACCATAGGTTATGTGCACCCCTTAAGCTAGACAACGTTTGATAAGTTTCTTTTGACATCTGTGTGTAGTAGTGATTCATAATTTGGGAGTTAACATCTTCCCATGATGGTGTCCTCCACGACGCGATCTGTTCAAAACCATGTGCATCAAACTCTGTTGCTATGCTAATGCCCTGATCCAACGTCGTGACAATCACTTCAGCCTTCGCAGCAATAGCATCGCGCAAATCAGTTCCAGGCTCCATCCAGCCCAAGAAAACTAAATCGAATATTTTGTCAATTCCCCAATGTGCATCAGCTATTCTGACATAATCGGGCTTGGGTAGATTACAAACGTAAAAAATACTCGCGCTATTTTCAATGCCTATTGCATCCGGAATAAATTCACGGATTTTGGTTAGAAAGTCGCCATTGCCACAACCAATCTCACAGTAGCTAGGATTATTCGAAACAGCCTTGGCTATTGCTATTACACGCAGTACGTCGATTTTTCTGTAAGCAAAATACGTGCCTCTTAGCAGTGGGAAACTATATCGTTCATGATGAGGGGAGATGGAATATGTTCTGAAATGCTTTAGTGATTGCGTAGCGAGTTGCAGATCTTCCAACTCAAATGGCATTTTCTAGGGCTTACAACCTGGTTAGGATATTTTTTGCTTACTTTACAATAAATTATAAGACTACCAGCTTGGGCATTGGCCAGTTTATAAACCGGCGCGTTTATAAACTATATAAATTATTTGATCCTCTAAAATCAAAGTCACGTTAACAAAAAGAGTTTCTATTCATATCAATATTGATCTCTAGACCTGGTAGGGCTATCACTGGACATGTTCCCATGAAGATAAGTTAGTAGAAATGCTCTTTTGTCGTTTATAGATGTCCTTCTCTTCGCTCTTTGATCACGAATTTGCATATTAAATCTCCTTTAGCGGCTCTATGGGTCGTTTCTATGTCAGCTCCAAGAAGCTTTTCAAATAATTCAGTCTCAGTCGTACATGCTTCCCAATGGTTCTCTGCTATATGTATAATCGGACAGTTGTACTCTAAGAGAACATGTTTTCCAAAATTCTTTGGTTCCTTCTTAGACTCAGCCATATATCCTTCCTCATCTCTAATTTTGGCCAGTTCCTTGACCTTTTTATCAAATTCCAAATCCCTGAGACGCTTATAATATCCGTCAAAAAGTTCACTCTGACGTTCGCGTAGAACCTTTTCAACACCTTCCTTACCCATATTTCTTTCAATAAAATCAAGTGCATGTGTTGCAATTGCGCTGTATGATTTCGGGAAAATGGTTTTGCTTTGGCTCGTAAGTTGATACAACATTCTCGGCCTGCCGACTCCTCCCCGAGTTTCCACACTCGCCACTAGGCCCCTCTCTTGTAAAAGTGCAAGATGTTTATGAACCGCCATTCTAGATATTTTCATGGCTTTAGCAAGTTCTTCCAATCCTGCTTGCTGCATAACTTTAAGGTAATACAACAGCTTCTTCTTTGATTCACCAAACCCATCAGCAATACCGTGAGAGTCGGTTGTCCTCGGCTTCTGCAATTCTAAATATGTATATACCTCGCGAACAAATAAACTGTTCGGTTTACAAATTATTACAACGATTCTTTATGCTATGATATTACTAAATGATCAAACCTGTATGATAATTCACTTATAACTAAGGTATAACGATAGATTGATTGGCATATTAGTACTGCTCAACTGACTAAGCTTTTCTACACTATTCAATATGCAAAGTACGAGGGCTATAATACAAAATCAGTGCAATCTGCACCGGGTAAGTCATTTATGTCAGTTCCTCCTACTTCTGTTAGCGCGATCTCGTACCCCTACGTTTGCGGTTACAGATCATACTTTATAACTGCTATTGGCACTAAACAAATAGCCTAAAATATCTATTTCAATGGAATTGAATTACTAAATGAGGCAACAGCGAGGGATCTTGCAGTCAACACAAAAAATAGACACACACAAACACGTACCTCTCAGTTACCCATTCGTAAAATGGGCTGGGGGGAAGAGTCAGATAATATCTGAGTTAGACTCACTAATTCCATCCGAATTCGATCGGTACTTCGAACCATTTCTGGGTGGTGGTGCGATGTTCTTTCATATATCTTCGAAAAATATTCAATTCGCTTCGCATCTATCAGATATAAATGAAGATTTAATCAATGCATACAAGGTTGTGAAAGACGACGTAGAGGTATTAATCAGACTTCTAAAGCAATATGAGAAAGAATATAACAATTCACGCCATGAGTACTATTATCGATTAAGGGCAAAGATCAAATCTCTAACCGATGTTGAAAGGGCGGCGAGGTTTATCACGTTAAATAAAACTTGCTATAATGGGCTCTATCGTGTGAATAGTAAAGGCATATTTAATGTGCCGATGGGACGATATAAGAACCCCGTGATCTGTGATAGCGAGAATCTTCGTAAAGTAAGTATGCTTTGCGTGATTCTAATGCTAAAATAGAGGCTATTGATTATGAAAGCATATTGCGTGACAAGCCAAGAGAAGGAGATTTCATATATTTAGATCCTCCTTATGATCCACTGAGTGATACGGCGTATTTCACGCACTATACACATCGTGGCTTCACAGTTCAAGACCAAAAGAAACTTGCAGAGATTTTTGTAATACTTAACGAAAGAAAGTGCAAGGTGTTGCTAAGTAACTCTAATACNTTGCTTGTCAAGAAACTGTACAAGCACATTGCTAAGCATATCAAAGAACTGAGAGTACTAAGATCTATCAATAGCAAAGCCTCAAAAAGAATAGGTCACAANGAGTTGCTCATCCGTAACTATTGACTCTAAAAGNAGTTGTACCCAAAACAGGACATCAGGAATCATGGTCACAAGTGCTCAAGGAGTTAATACTACATACGGCCCGANGAGGTACATACATAGTCGCAAGGATAAAATACTGTAGTCATCTTAAATGTCATGATGAAACGAATCCTTCTCTATTCAATATTGGGAGGGGGAGCTGCAGTAGTTATAGTATTTTTCTTGNTATCATTTTTTGTAGTAGCCACACAAGATTATGCAATTAATGTAGATCCGATAAAAGACAATCAGTATCTTTTCAGTACGGCTAGAGTAACAATTACAAACACGGGTAAACTTCCTCTAACAAATATTGTGGTCAATTATGGGGGTAATGCTATCGATAAGTTGGCCTCACTTGCACCTGGCGAAAAAGCTATGCTTTCGCCGCCTGAAAATTCTACAATAAGGTCAGTAACCGTCACAGCGGATCACGGCTTAACTGTTACCAAGGATTACAGAACTCCTCTTAAAATTCCCGGCATGATGGGGTCCTAAGAGATTCATTGTAACATCTATTTTTTGCTGTCGATATACGATGTCATATGTATCAAAGATAAATGAATTTGAAGGATAACGTCCGAACTGATTGTGAATTTGAAGACTCACTAATACAAACATGAAGTGACCTCTCTCTCTAATAGTGTTATAAAGTATTCTTGGGGGTTAGAATTATGTTGATTATATTACGATAAGGTACACAATTAGTATAGTTATTTAGGCAGTATTCTACTCGACAATTGGGTTTACTCCTGGTCCCACGCCTTGTTCTACAGATTACGACCGTTTCCGACCGAACCGGACTGTGAAATGAAACTACATATTCCTAGTCAAATAAAACCCACAAGAATCTCAGACGCGATTATATCTGTTTTTTTCAATTTCTAGCACCATGTTAGCGAATGTTGACCTCTTAGGTATAGAGGTTATATTGGAACTTCTTCCTGTATTAAATGAACAACGGGAAAATGGTACGGACACACGAAGGTATAGAAATCGAGTGGCGTATACCCACAGTTAGGACATTTCTTTCTTAATCGGGTTTTTATTCCGACCCAATCAATCTGGTTTCCACAGTACGAGCAGACTTCCGGTCTTCGAGATTCCTTTTTGTCTATCAATATTGGTTTTCTGCAGCCACCACAATCATAAACTTCCTTATCTGAAATGCTTAAAAGAATCTCCCATCCTATGCGAATACCATCGGCGATATTATCACCGGTTGGTGGTATCTGTGAGGGATGGATTGGCTTAAACTTATCTATATTGGTAGCCTGAGAAAATAGCACTTTAAACGTTTCTTAGATAGGCCCCCTCCTCGTCTAATCCGCCCTGTTTTTTATACATATACACTCGACTCATGAAAGATTGAGAGTAGTCGAGGTTCAATGCCCGATCTGCACGTTTGGGAATAAACTGTATCCGCCTTACTCATCCAACTATAAGTTTAAACTATCGTCGATCCCATGTCGGGACAAGGGCTATCAAGCGGATTTTAAATGTCTGGGATGCTTTCAATCTAATCGTATCTATTGGTGTCATGATTAGCAGAAGCAGAATTGATTGATTATCTCCGTTAATTGGCTGATATTGTGGTATCATTGCATAATTTGAGAGCCCCAGAGGTGGTTTGACCATTTGAGTCCTTTGAGGGAGGCAATTGTGTCTAAGAGAAGAGAAAGGTTGACTATTCAATATTATGATAATTACACGTTGCTTGGGGTTAAATACGAAAGCTCAAATAAAAGTACCAAGTGACTAAATTACAAGTTGTATAGATCAAGAACTGTGGCTCTTTCTATCCCAGTCCTACAGAACATACTACAAGACATCATTTTTCTAAAGCCGATCTATGATTTGATTCGGTATAGATCTCTTCCTTCCTACGACTTGTACGACCTCACTCCAGATTGCATCGCTGACTCCATCGATTGACTTTATATTTTCAAGGAGATCAAGTAGTTCTGCGTTGTCCTTGATAATTATTTCCGCTCTCAAATC
>AF_2010_repII_A01DRAFT_1000050_pt1 | contig 12553 bp, 11 predicted proteins | sample AmaForrepliIIA01_FD_9192 | JGI IMG/M metagenome (IMG submission 9192) | reverse complement strand
CCCGGTTGGTCGTGATTTTGCCGAGCGTCTAATCATCTCCGATGAGCAGCGCACGAAGGCCCGCGAAATTCTCGAAAGCGNCGGAATTACGCTGAATGGGGGATGACTAAACCCACGCTGAAACAACTAGCNTCTAGGGCGAAATAATACAGGAGGTGCAAGTGAAGACCGTTGCTCGCTTCGTCACCGTGATCGNCTTNGCAGCTTTCTGCATGGCTGCGACTGGTTCTGCTCGCGCCGAAACGAAGATCCGTTTCTCGCTCGATTGGATTCCGGGATCGGTGCACTCTCCCTTTTTTATCGCCTTGTACAAGGGTTACTACAAAGCGGAGGGGCTCGATGTCGTCATCGATCGCGGCAAGGGTTCCGTTGGACTTGTCCAGCAGATGGCAAGTGGTGTCTATGACATGGGCTACCCGGACATCAGCGTCGTCGAGGATTTTGACTCAAAAAACCCCGACAGATCCTTCCCCGTGGTGATGATGGGTTATGAGCAGGCTCCGGCAGGCATTGCGTACCTGAAATCAAGCTCGATCAAAAAGCCGAAAGATCTCGAGGGCAAGTCGCTGGGAGCCGCCGCCCATGACGCTAGCTTCAAGCTGTTTCCGACGTTCACGCAGCATGCCGGCATCGATGAATCGAAGGTGAACGTCAAATTCATCGACCCCAAACTGCGTGAAACGTTGCTGGCGAAGCGCGAAGTGGACGCCATCATCGGGCAAATCTTCAACACCATGCTGGAACTGAAGGCGAAGGGTGTGAACCCCGACCAGGTCGGCACGTTCATGTACCGGGATCATGGACTCGACCTTTACGGCAACGGCGTCGCGGCATCGCCGACTTTCCTCAAGGAAAATCCTGATGCGGTGAAGGGCTTTATCCGCGCGACGATTAAAGGCGTGCAGGACATGGTCAGGGACCCCGAAATGGCCGTCCAGATGACCTTGAAATACGAGCCGCTACTTGACGCGAACATCGAGCGTGACCGGCTGAAGCTTGCTATGGAGTGCTGTATCGTCACGCCGAACGTGCTGAAGGACGGCTTCGGTGACGTCGACAAGGCCCGGCTGCAGCGCGGCATCGAAATTGTCGCGCAAGGCTACAAGCTACCAACCATTCCGAAGGCCGACGAGGTGTTCAACTCGTCGTACCTGCCGACGGCAAAAGACAGGATGGTTAAGTAGCGCCATCCTGTGCCGACGGCGAGGCGGAAATGAACTTTATTGAAATCGCCGATATCGATCTGATCTATGGCGATCGTTCCGGTGTCGACAAGGGTACCGCGACGCTTGCATTGTCCAAGGCCCATCTCTCGGTTGGCCGCAACGAGTTCATTGCCCTGGTCGGTCCGAGCGGCTGCGGCAAGTCGACACTCCTCAAGCTTGTCTCGGGACTGGTCAAAAGCTCGCAGGGTTCGGTTCGCGTCGGTGGCGAGGAAGTGACGAAGCCACTGAAGAACGTCGGCATGGCGTTTCAGAACGCCACCTTGCTGCCGTGGCGCAATATCCGGGACAACGTACTGTTGCCGCTTGAGATCGTTGAGCCTTATCGAAGCGAACCGAAGAGCGAATTGAAGCGCGCCCGCGCGGACGAGCTGCTGGGGACCGTCGGCCTTTTGGAATTTGGCGACCGCATGCCGTGGCAGCTCTCTGGCGGTATGCAACAGCGCGCTCAGCTCTGCCGTGCTCTGATCCACAGTCCCTCGATCCTGCTGCTAGATGAACCCTTCGCGGCGCTCGACGCCTTCACCCGCGAGGAATTGTGGGGGGTATTGCAGAGCCTGTGGATGCACCGGAAATGCACAGTGATATTAGTGACTCATGAGCTGCGGGAAGCGGTCTTTCTAAGCGAAACGGTACACATTATGTGCGCGCGCCCGGGGCGCGTGATCGCGTCCCGACCGATCCCGTTGCCGCGACCGCGAACGTTGGACATGACCTTCCAGGCCGACTTCGTCGATCTCGTGCACGAATGCCGTCATCATATCAGCTTGGGAAAGACGTTATGAACAGAGCACAAGTTGAACGTCTNGCGCCATGGATCACGGCTCTCATCTTTCTGATGTTGTGGTGGCTGGTCGTCAAAATATTTCACATTGAAAATTTCGTCCTGCCGTCCCCCATCGAGGCGTTCACCGCGCTCTACAATTTCCGTTATCCCCTCATGATACACGGGTTGGCTACTCTCGGCACCACCCTGGCAGGCTTCGCCTTCGCAGTTTTTTTCGGACTGGTGCTAGGCATCCTCGTTGGCTCGTTCCGACTCGTGTACAGTTCCCTCTACCCGTTATTGATCGGCTTCAACAGCGTGCCCAAAGCGGCGCTGGTGCCGGTGCTGGTTATCTGGTTCGGCGTCGGCACCGATTCCCGCCATCATCACGGCATTTTTGCTGTCGTTCTTCCCGGTGGTGGTCAACGTCGCCACTGGATTTGCAACCATCGAGCCGGAGCTTCTCGATGTGTTGCGTGTGCTCGGCGCCACACGGCGTGACATGATCGTGAAGATCGGCATTCCGCGGTCGCTTCCCTACTTCTTCGCCTCGCTGAAGATTGCGATCACTTTGTCATTTGTCGGCACTGTCATCGCGGAGATCATCGCGGGCAACAATGGCATCGGCAACGTGATGCTGATCGCCAGTTCCAACTTCAACGTACCGCTCGTCTTCGCAGCGCTTATTGTAGTCGGCGTGATGGGCGTCGGCATGTACGCCATCTTCGCGCTTCTGGAAACGCGCTTTACTGGCTGGTCGGTCCGCGGCGGCGGTCTCGAGCACGCGGTTGGTGGTTGAACCTGCAATGAAGCGTTTATGCGGACCTTGATCCTCTTCCGTCTTGAATAACGACCATTCGGCTCAGGGGAAAATAAGTCTTTCCCCATCAGTCGCTGAGACATTTTTGACGCTTTTGCCGGAACGTTTAGTTTGTTCAGCGTATTCTTCCATTGGCGGGCATGCGCAGACCAAGTTGCGATCGCCATACACTCCGTCGATACGATTCACTGGACTCCAATACTTGTCTATTTGGGCGCGCACTGACCGACCATTAGGGAAGCAGCCTATCTCCCGCGAATAACCATGCTTCCAGTCAGGCGCGATCAGATCGGCGATGGTGTGTGGCGCATTCTTGAGGGGATTGTCGGTTTTCGACAACTTTCCGATCTCAATGTCGCGGATCTCTTCCCGGATCGAAATCATGGCGTCACAGAAGCGATCGATCTCGGTGAGCGATTCCGATTCTGTCGGCTCGATCATCAGCGTCCCTGCTACCGGAAAGCTCATGGTCGGCGCATGAAATCCATGGTCGATTAAGCGCTTGGCCACGTCATCGACAGTCACACCGCTCGAATCCTTGAGCGAGCGAATATCGATTATGCATTCATGTGCAACACGATTGTTTGTCCCTTTGAATAGAATTGGGTAGTGCGGGCTCAGACGATGGGCAATGTAGTTCGCGTTCAGAATCGCGTGCCGCGTAGCTTCGGTCAGGCCTGTGCCGCCCATCATCAGTATATATGCCCACGCAATCGTGAGGATTGACGCAGAGCCATAGTGCGCGGCCGAGACCGGGCCCACACCGTTTGAGCCATCGAAGGTTTGCGGGTCGGACGGCAGGAATGGCACAAGATGCTTCTTGACCCCGATCGGACCCATGCCGGGACCGCCGCCACCATGTGGGATGCAGAAGGTCTTATGCAGATTGAAGTGGCTGACATCCGCACCGCATTCGCCCGGCTTGCAAAGGCCGACCATCGCATTGAGATTCGCGCCGTCAAGATAGACCTGACCGCCCGCTGCATGGACAATGTCGCAAATAGTACCGATCGCTTCCTCGTAGACGCCATGGGTCGAGGGATAAGTGACCATCAAAGCTGCGAGACGATCCGCATACGTGTCGATCTTGAGACGCAGATCATCAACATCAACATTGCCAGCCGTGTCGCAAGCAACGGCGACCACTTCCATCCCCGCCATCTGAGCCGAAGCGGGATTTGTACCGTGCGCGGATGTAGGAATAAGACAGACCGTACGTTTCATGTCGCCGCGACTGCGATGATANGCGCGAATCGTAAGCAGNCCCGCATATTCGCCCTGCGCACCAGAGTTTGGCTGTAGGGATGCGGCGTCATAGCCCGAGATGATGCAAAGNTTTTGCTTCAGATCGGCTATAAGATCAGCATAACCCTGCACTTGGTCGGCAGGTGCGCATGGATGAATCCGCGCAAAGCCGGGCCACGTAAGCGGCATCATCTCGGCGGTAGCATTCAACTTCATGGTGCAGGACCCGAGTGGAATCATGGTGCGGTCAAGCGCTAGATCACGATCAGAGAGCCGGCGCAGGTAGCGCAGCATTTCTGTTTCGGACCGATACCGATGAAATACCGGATGGCGCATGAAATCCGATTTGCGCGCGAGCGAAGTTGGTATCGCATTGTCTGAAGCGCGCGCCAGGCTATCAAAAGAGGGCAACGGTTTGCCTTCGCCAACGAAGGCGCGCCAGACGCGTTTGATCACATCGGGGCTGGTTGTCTCGTCGCAGCTGATCCCAATATCGCCTGCAAACGCCCCGGTTTTTGGATAACGGCGCAGGTTGAGGCCAAGCGCGAGTGCCCGCGCGATAATCGTATCTTGATCTTGCCTCGCGGCGACGGTGACGGTGTCGAAATAGCTCTCGCTGGTGAGCTTGAAACCGAGGTCTTGTAGGCCGCGTCCGAGGATTGCTGCCAAACTAGCGACCCGTCGCGCAATGTGCTGGAGACCATCAGGGCCGTGATAAACGCAGTACATTGAAGCAATGATCGCTAGCAACACCTGCGCGGTGCAGATATTCGATGTCGCTTTCTCTCGACGAATGTGTTGTTCGCGTGTCTGCAGCGCCAACCGGTATGCAAGATTGCCATGGCTGTCGATCGTTACACCGACCAGACGTCCTGGCATCATACGCTGATATTCGGAGCGCGTAGCTATATAGGCTGCGTGCGGGCCGCCATAGCCCATTGGCACACCGAACCGCTGAGTGGATCCGACGGCAACGTCGGCGCCCAATTCGCCGGGCGATGCGACCAGCGTTAGCGCCAATGGGTCGGCAGCAAGCACGGTGACACCGCCGGCTTTCCGCACGCGCTCGAAAATCGGACGTGGGTCCTGCAACGCACCGCTGGAGCCTGGGTATTGCAGTAGCATGCCGAATACCGCCGAAGGCTCTAGATCCCGTGACGGGTCGCCAACCTGAACGGTCCAGCCAAGCGGTTCTGCGCGTGTGCGGACCACAGCAATCGTCTGCGGATGGCAATCGGCATCGACGAAGAATGTCGCTGGTCGTCCAGGCGCGATACGCCGTGCCATTGCCATGGCTTCGGCGGCGGCGGTGCCTTCATCCAGCAGCGAGGCATTGGCGACGGGAAGGCCGGTAAGGTCAATGATCACAGTCTGGAAATTCAGGAGCGCCTCGAGACGACCCTGACTGATTTCCGGCTGATATGGGGTGTAAGCGGTATACCAAGCCGGGCTTTCCAAAACATTGCGTTGGATCACCGGTGGGAGGATGGTGTCGTAATAGCCTTGTCCAATCAGCGAAACCATTTCGGTATTGCGCGCCGCGAAGACTTTCATCTTTTCCAGCAATTGGGTTTCCGAAAGTGGAGCACCCAGCTCAAGTGGATCTTTCTGACGGATGCCGCGCGGCAGCGCCTGATCAATCAATGTATCAATCGAGGTTAGGCCGAGAGTTTTCAGCATGTGTCTGCTTTGCTCGGCGGACACGCCTATGTGCCGCTGCATGAAATAGCTCGTATCAAAAGTCAGCGTCATGATTTCGCCTTCAGGTAAGCTGAGCGATGTATTGTGCTTCATCCATGAGGGTGGCGACGTCAGCAGGATTGGACAGACGGATCTTGAATATCCAACCGCCGTCCATTGGTGCGGTGTTCACAAGGCCCGGGCTGGCGACGATCCCCTCGTTAACTTCAATGATCTCGCCCTTGAGCGGAGAATAAACCTCCGATGCGGCCTTAACCGATTCCACCACCGCAACGACGGCGCCAGGCTCAACAGTTTTTCCGGCCGCAGGGAATTCGACGAACACAAGATCGCCGAGTTGTTCCTGCGCGTAATTGGTGATGCCGACCGTCGCAATCTCGCCCTCGAGACGAAGCCATTCGTGATCTTTGGTAAACTTCAGCATAAGATTGTCCCATGTGATTGATTTATCGCCGGTAGCGATGTGCGACGAAGGGAAGATCAATGATCCTCAACGCAGCGCGCTTGCCCCGCACATCGGCGTAGATCGTTCGCCGTGCGCGCGCGGTCGCTGTATCCACATAACCCATTGCGACGAAAGCATCTGCGCTTGGACCGAACCCGCCAGATGTGACGATGCCGATCGGGGTCCGCGCTTCTTCGTCGGCAAAAAGCGGTGCACCTCTCCGCACTGGAATTTTGACCACAGGCGTCAGGCCAACCCGTAGACGACCTGCCCCCCATTTGAGTTGCGACAAGATCACATCAGCACCGGGAAATCCGCCGGCACGTTCACCGTTCGATCTCCGAACTTTCTGAATCGTCCAGCCAATCGCAGCTTCCACAGGCGTCGTCTGATCATCGATATCGGAGCCGTAAAGGCAGAAGCCCGCCTCGAGTCGCAGGCTATCGCGCGCACCAAGACCGACCATCGCCACGGAGGGATGTTCTAATAGCGCGCGCGCGATCGGTTCTGCGGCGCTTGAGGGGATGCTGATTTCGAACCCGTCCTCGCCGGTATAGCCCGACCGCGCGAGGATGCAATCGGCATCAAGAACGGGCGCAGACCGCACATCCATGAAGTTCATGAACTTTACGATTGGACACATGGCGCCGATTGCAGATTCGGCCGCAGGTCCCTGCAAGGCAATTAGTGCACGGTCGTCGCGTCGCTCGACGAAGCAGCTCATGGCAAGTGCTGCCGTCAGCAACGCTATGTCTTCGTCCTTCCGGCTGGCGTTCACCACTAGCAAGTAGTGATCGCCGCAATGGCTGATCATCAGGTCGTCGATAATTCCACCGACTTCGTTCGTGAATACTGCATAATGCTGACGACCTGGCGCGAGCCCGATGACATCTATCGAAATAAGTGCTTCAAGCGCCTGTGCGGCATCGCGCATGCTGCCTGACTTCGGACGCACCTCGACCTGACCCATGTGCGAAACGTCAAATAGCCCAGCCGCATTCCGCGTATGCAAGTGTTCCTTTAGGATGCCCAGTGGGTATTGAATCGGCATGTCGTAGCCGGCGAAAGGGGCCATGCGCGCGCCCAATTCACGGTGCAGCGCATGCAGTTGGGTGGTTTTGGGTGCGGACAGTTCCGCTTTCTGAGGTGCGCTCATAATGTGCACGTCAGAAGGAAACTTTGTTCAGGTCGCGCCAAAAAACTGAAATTGAGAAGACCAAACGGTCAAGCATCCATGGGCACCTCGTCAGCGACATGCTGAAGTCCGGTGCCCCCCTCTGTATCTTTGCCTGAGAACGTTATCCCGTCGGCGGACGCTGCGCGTCACTTTCCAGAGTAGTAGACGCCGCGTGGTTCGTTTGCCTGAGAGTTTCCGGGGGCGGTTGCTCCTTCGGCGTCGGCAAAAAACCGATCTCTCCCGCGCGACTGAGCTTTTGTAGTCTCTTTCTTGACCTATTGTCTAGATCACACGCGCAATTTTGGCACAGGAACGATTACCCTACCGACCCTCGTGTGACAGCTCTTTGGTTCCCAGCAATCAGGTTTTATACGTTTCGACATCTTTGACTGTCGCGATCTGTGATGCCGTAAGCGTGACCACTTCAGCGTCGACAAATCCGGCTCCCATGGAAAGTGAGTCAATCACCAAACGGGCGGCTTTTTTGCGTCTTCCTCCGAGTCAAANCTTTCAAACCAATATCTGTGCTTGTCCCCTCTTAAGTATCTGCCATTTCCCGCACTGAGAATCGGACTCGAGATCACGACCAGGGCTCGGCTTGGGAAAAGATTGCAGATTATCTTTAAAAGATGGCGCATCTGACGTTTCGTTGATGGCTTCTACAGATCATGCCACGCGGCGAACCCACGGGTCAAAGGTCGAACGGACCAAGTCATCGACTTATCGCGAACGATTCTCGCAGCTCTTCAATTCCACAATTCACTGAACTGCGAGGCCACCACCAACGGATACGGAACATCGACGTCGAGAATACCTATCGCTCGGGCAAAGCGATTCATGCCGGCGACAAAATCCGGTGTGAGCTTAGCGGCGTAATACGGCGTGTCGCGCCGAACCAGGGTGACGATATGTTCTGCCTCGCCTGGGAAAAGCGCCGCGCCGACTTTTGACGCCAGTTGGGCATCCGCGCGGAGCGCCTTTTGCGCAGCAACAATGGCGCGCACCGCAGCAGCGGCCTCGTTCGGACGGTCCTTGATGAGCCGATCGGTCGTCGCCAGGCTCGCCATCGTGTAGTTGAAAGCCTGCGGAGGACCATCGCCCCGGCGCGCGTCAATCACCACGACGCCGGCGCCAGACCGAACGGCAATTTCTGCGCCCATGCCGTTGGCCCAGAAACCGTCGATCAACTGCTCGGCCAAAGCGCGCGCCGCCACCACGCCGATATTGATCTTCTTTCCAACTGATCCCGGCACGGTGACGATCTCGACACCATCGCGCTTCATGTCGATGCCGCTATCGGCCAGCATCTGGCGGAAGGCCATGCCGACCCACGGCGCTGCTCCGATGCGACGACCCTTCACGCAGCTCAGATCGTTCCGCTCGGCACCGATATCTGAGCGCATCACCAGAAACCAGTAAAGGCCCTGCGACTGCGCGCACAATAGCCTCGCCCCCTCCCAGCGCGGGAAAGCCGACAATGTCGAATGCGCGGAGCCGGCCACGATATCGACGTGACCGTCCCGCATCGCCGCATATGCTGCCTCGACTGGAGCGATCAGTTCGAGTTCGGCCTCGACGCCTTCCGCGGCCAGATAGCCCATCGTGACGATGGCCTCAGCCGGAAGATAGGACGGGGAAATGAGATCAGGAACTGCAATTTTCATGAACAAACTTTAGAAATTCGGAGCGCGCAGACCGTTGCCTTCCCGCTCCGCAAATTCCTTAGCTACGGGACGGCGAGTACTTTTGCGCACGCGCCTCGACCGCCGACCATTCCGGACTGGTCAGCTTGGCAGAGCCGATAAACTTGTTGGTGAACATCTTGTCGGCAGGCGGCAGATTTTTCACACCCATATAAGTTTCCACCGTCTGTCGCGTCTCGTTGACCAGATTTGGATCCATATAGCCGAGGGCGACGTCGCGGAAGCTCGGCACCATGCCCAGTGACGTGCTCACCGCCTGGCCGTACTCGATCACCTTCTGGTTGGTAACGCTGCCGCCCTGAAATTCCTTCAAGCTTTCAATGTGCAACTCCACCGACTTTTCGGGATTGAGATAGACGTATTTCAGACCTTCCATTAGACCTTCGACGAACGCCTTGCAGACCTCAGGCCTCTTTTCGATGGTGGATGCTTTGCAGGCGACGACGTTGCTGTAGCATTTGACCCCGTAGTCTTCGTANAGGATTCCGTTGATTTCGAGGTTCTGCGCCCACAGGCTTGGCGCAATGCTGCCGAAGAAGTTGCCCTCGGCCTTCACCTGCTTCTCGATCAGCGCCTTGATCAAGGCTGCCGCGTCCATCGTGACCTTGTTGACCTTCTTGTCGTCAATCCCGGTGGCCTTGACGAAGGCCGGCCACATCTGGAAGTCGCCGCTACCGACGTCGAAGGCAACGGTCTGACCCTCGAGATCCTTCGGCTTGGTGATGTTATTTTCCTTGAGCGAGAAAATTCCGACGGGGGAACGCGGCCAGACGCCAGCAACCGCTATGAGATCGAGTCCGCGGCCCGCACAGTTCATCATTACGCTGAGATCGAGGATGCCGAAATCGTATTGGCCTTGATCGACCGGTACGCACACTTTACCCGAGCCGAAGCCACGGTCGATGGTCACATCCAGGCCGCGTTTTTCGAAAAAGCCCATTTTCTTTGCAACAAAGGCATAGCTGAACGTGCCGAGTGGCAGCCAAGGCAGCGTGAGCTTGATCGGGGTCTTGGCACCCTGCGCCAGGGCCGCAATCGGCTTGTGTAGTGCGCCCCCAAGTCCGAGGGCACCGGAATACTTCAGGAAAGAACGTCGATCGANTGTCATCGGACCTCTCCTATGGATTCAATTGAGAAAATTCGGTTGCGTCTTCAGTCCGGCAAGTAGTGCGCGCGGCAGCATCACGTGAATTCCACGATTGCCGTTCACGAATTGGGTGACATGCATGTCGGCAGCGATGCTGCACAGCCGATACGCGTCATGGAAATCCATGCCATAATGCTTTTCGAGCAGCCCGATCATCTCTCGCATCGCGACCCGAGCCGCGTCATCGAGGTCCTCGTGCACCGCCATTGTCATCAGGTGGGTTGGCGTTGAGGCAATCGGCCAGTTGATCGACATGTCACGCCGCGCGGTCAGACGGAAACGGCCGTCAAGGCTGGTTTCGATCGCCGTTTGATTGATCTCACCATGGCCCTGGGCAGCATGTCCATCCCCGGCGCTGAACAGAGCGCCATTGACCGCAACTGGCAGGAAGAGGCGCGTCCCGGGACGCAGATCCTTATTGTCCACGTTGCCGCCGTGGCGCAGCGGCGGACGGCTGTCGAGGCGCCCCCATTCGCGCGGCGGCGCGACCGCGAGTTGGCCGAAAAACGGCGCCGTCGGCACTGAAATGCCAGACGCGACCTCGGCCATTCCTGTGTTGAGATCTATCGGAATGATTGTCGTCCGCTGTGTCGGCTTTTCGTTCCCGAACATTCCCTTGAGCGGACTAACGATGTTGTACCCGTAAGGCTGCGTTAGGCAGATCTCAAGGATATCGATCTGTAGCACGTCGCCAGGCTGTGCACCCTTCACGGCAATCGGGCCGGTAAGAATGTGCGGGCCGGTGCCGCGCGGCGCCCGCTCGAAGATTTCTGGAATGGCCTTGGGAATCCAGTCACGGGGTACATCATGCTCTGGATCGGCGGACACCGTATTGATCCAGAACTCCTCGCCGGACTCGACTTCAAAAACCGGCGCCAGCGAGCCGTCGAGGAACCCGAAGTGAACCGTCTGCGCTGTGGCCTTTAGACGTCTCATCGTTCACCTATACAGACGCGACCGCTAAAGCCTGGTCTCGAGAGCATCAATCGGCGCTTGCCAGTAGACAGCGCGTTTCTCCGCCGCTGCAATGAGGCCATAGAGCACCAGGCCAGCGATACTGAGTATGGTGATCGCACCAAGCATTAACGCCGTATCGAGCAGGCCGCCCGCCAGCTTAATCAGGTAGCCGATGCCCTGCTGCGAAGCGACGAATTCCGACACGATCACGCCAATGATCGCGAGCGTGATCGAAATCTTCATGCCGCCGAAGATGTAAGGCAATGCGTTGGGCAGCCGAATCTTCCAGAAGATCTGCCAGCGTGATCCCATGAAGGTCCGAGCCATCTTATCAATATCCTCGTCGACAGACTGGAAGCCCATCGCCGCGTTGATCGTCATCGGAAAGAAGGCAATGAGGAACGCCAGCAAAAGACTCGACATCGTTCCAGTACCGAACCAGACGATAAACAAGGGGGCAATCGAGACTTTGGGAATCACCTGCGACACCACGATCATCGGGTAAAATCCCTTCCGAACTATTTCGGAATAGGTGATAAGCACGGCGACGATAATGCCACCGACAACTGACAGCGCGAAGCCGAGGATGGTGAGGTAAAGCGAGGGCCAGAGGTGATCGAGCAGCAGGTCATAACGACTCACCATCACCTCAACAACTTCGGATGGCGGCGGCAAGACGATGCTGCGTACGTGCATCAGTCGGACGGCAGCTTCCCACGCCGCGAGCAGCAGGAGTGTCATTCCAAGCGGCCAAGCGGAATCTTTCGCCGAAGTCTTCAGCTTAGCTAACATGGCTCGCCTCGATCGATTTTCGGAGGTTACGGACGTATTTGTTAAAGCCTTCTTCTTCGGTGATTCCAATTTGGCGCGGCCGCGGTAAGTCGATCCTTACCTCGTCGATTATAGTCGCCGGGCGGCGTCCCATGACCAGCACGCGATCGGACAGGAAGGCCGCCTCGCGAATACTGTGAGTCACAAAAATGACGGTCTTGCGGTTCGCCTGCCAGATGCGCAGTAGCTCGACGGCCATGTCGTCGCGCGTAATGGCGTCAAGCGCGCTGAACGGCTCATCCATCAGGAGGGTATTGGGGTCATGAATGAGCGCGCGACAGATCGAAGCACGCTGCCGCATGCCACCTGACAACTGACGCGGCAGAGCGTCAGCGAAATCCTCGAGTTTGGTCATCTTAAGAAGGCCCATTGCGCGGTCGAGATACTGCGCACGAGGCAACCGCAGCAATTCAATTGGGAAAAGAACGTTGTCGATCACGCTGCGCCATGGCAGCAACACCGGGCTTTGAAATACCACGCCGACGTCATTGCGCGGCCCGGTGATCGGCGAGCCAGCCAACACCAGTTCGCCAGAGGT
>AF_2010_repII_A01DRAFT_1000048_pt1 | contig 12769 bp, 11 predicted proteins | sample AmaForrepliIIA01_FD_9192 | JGI IMG/M metagenome (IMG submission 9192) | reverse complement strand
GACCCCGAGAAGTATTCTTTGTATTCGTATTCGTATTCGTATCTGTATTTGGATTGGCAACTATAGGATATGCTAATATTATATTGATTGCACTATTTGATAACAGCATAAATAATGTCAAAATGCAGCTAGCAATTATTAGTTCTGTATTTGTATTCATTAAGATTGTCACATATATATTCTTTATAAGTAGTCAGTCTATAAATATCATAAAACAAAAATAAAATTATTCATAGATAGTTTGTTATAATAATTTATTGCTGTACGATTTGTTTACATCAATTTGTTGATGTTCGATCGAATTATACAACATATCGTTGGGAATTCGATGACCAGTATAACTATACAAGGCTTTTGAATTAATGTGATGGCTGCCNCGGATGTTAAATATGATGATACCAATTCTTAAATTATATTTTAAATTACTGATCTAAATAACTAAACAAATCAAATATTTACAATACAATTGAAATTGAATGTTAACCATACTGTAAACCAACTTTGCAAGTACCTAATGCAACATTATAACAAACACAATCATCTCTAATCTTAACATCATAGAATGAAATGGGATATTCCATATTCGATCCTTCACTGTTTGGGATCAATACATTGTATGGTCTATAAATTATTGATTCTGAATCTGAGGGATCGTCACATGAGCCATACATTAGTTGTGATATCTCTATCCTATATTTTATAGGATATGGAAAATTGCCCATTTTATTCCACCATTCTATTCCCGTAAAGGGAGTCCTACCTTCGAATACAAAATCTTTGATATTCAGTAAAGGTAAATCAAATCTTTCAACTTGTTTGGTATTTTGATCCTCCAAGATATAGATAATAGATTTTTTCTGATGGGTAATAATAATTTGACGGAGGTACGCGTGACCAAGCGTAGGTAATACTTGTTTGAACCTATATCTATTTACACCATTAAATATAGCTTCAAAATAATTTTGACTATCAAACTGACAGATAAGATTTAGCTCGATTGCTATATTCTGCATGTTGAAGATTTCAAGAAGATAAAGCATCCATGATTTATCTGGTATTTGATTACCCAAATCTTCTAATATGGTTATGACGTCAGATATTGCAGTAATTCCCTGTGGAGCTATTGGCTTGTTTTTAATATCAAGAATCGAACAAAATGCTCCTACCCAAAAATGCAATGTAGTAGAGTTATTATTAAGATTGTATTTATTTTATATTGATCATTAAACTTGAGTGGATGGCTATTTCTATGAAATGAAGATAATAGTAATTCTAGATTATGGATTCGGATCTGTTTTTATGAATTGGTTTTAGATTCGCTTAATTAATAATAATCATCATATCAAATAATAATTGTATCAAACCTATGTTATAGATGACAGACAAATGGTTTTTGCCAAATAATATAACAATTTTGACAACGTTGCCATTATATCTGCTTATTAAACGGATTATATGAGCGAATTCAAGCTCGAATTTGTAGGTAAAGAAGTCAAGGATATGTATGGCACATTCGTGGGTAAGGTGGTTGGCGTTATAACAGATATTGATGGTTCAATCGAATCTGTGGGTGTGGATTGCGGATCATCTGGCCTAAATCAACTAGCGTATGAGCAATTATTAGTTCAGGGGGATTATGTGATATATATTCCAAGATGGAGACTTGATGCACAAAACCTATTAAGACAAAAGAATCTTACTTTACAGAGAATAAAAGCACTACAAGAAATGGTTGCAGCGAATGATTTGATGAAGGATGATGCAGAATTGGTTTATATAAAATACCAGAAGAGATTACGAGACCTTGAAGAAAAAGAAAAAACCATTATTGAACTATTGCAGGAGAGATTAAATCAATTGGATGCAGAAAACAAAAGCATCAAATCGGTATTATTCGACGCAAAGCTGCAATATAGAAGTAGTGAGCTAACAGAGGAAACATATCAACAGATCAGCATACATACAAACGATTTGATAGAACACATTAATCTTGAGAAGGCTGAAATTAATAATGTCAAAATGAGATTAACACAACAAACCTTGGACAATGTAGATTTGGCAATTAATACCTCACATCAGAAATCGCCAGGCTCTTACACAGAATCCTCTTCCAAAATTGAGACAAGTAAACAAAATGATACGGCCCACATTATAGTTGCGGATGAAGGGAACAGAACAGAACAGAAGCCAGTTCAAGACAATACTAATAATAGTGAATCTGACGAAAACAGTTGGCTAAATCACGTTATCCAAAATGAATAAAAAACAAAATCTTTGAGAAAAAGGGTGGTAACTTATTTGCCCTGTTTCAGGGGCGTCTGTAAAAGTTCACCTATTTCATTGTGCATCTTGAGGAAGTTTAATCCTTTTTCTGTTGTTTTATATGTTTGTGAGCCTTCCAAATATTCTAATAGATTATTTTCAATGAGTACTGAAAGATATTCCCTTAGTTGTGCATAGCTAAGAAAGGCTTTGTACATTATCTTTGTCTTTGTAGCGCCTCCATTTGCAGCCTCTAAGATCATTGCTACTATTTCTGTTCTACTTCTGTATTTCACAATTTAGATACGCTGGATTTCTTTATTTTAATATATTGACACAATCCTTAGGAACAAAGTTCTAAACAAACATTACATTATTGATCGGGANGACTACAAAACACATGGGTTAAGTTATAAGTAATGATTATACATCACAATGTTTTAAAGTTATCCACAGCTTATAGTGAGAAATGTCTGAGCCCGATTCTGACGAATTGTCAAAAATTTACAAAGATAGTGAAAGAATCAAAATAACCCTTACAGGCAAAAAATTTGAAAAAATTAGGATAAAAGCATCAGAAGATCAAGAACAGTTCTGGGGAGAACAGGCAAAAAATCTAATTTGGTTTAAGGATTGGGAAAGGGTACTAGATTGGAAAAACCCTCCTTTTGCGAAGTGGTTCGTTGGCGGTAAGTTGAATGCATCTGTCAACTGTATTGATAAACATATAGACTCTAGTATAAAAAATAAGGCAGCTATAATTTGGGAAAACGAGAACGGCGATACTAAAACACTTACTTATTTCCAACTATATCATTTTGTTAATAAATTTGCAAATGCATTAAAAACTCTTGGAATAAAAAGCGGAGATCGAGTAATAATTTATCTCCCTACGATCCCAGAGATCGTTATTGCAATGTTAGCCTGTTCAAGAATAGGTGCGATACATGTCGTAGTGTTCTCCGGATTTAGTGCTAAAGCATTATCTGATAGAGCTAGGGATGCAGATTCTAAAATAATCATAACCGCAGACGGCACATTTAGAAGAGGTAAATTTATCGAGCTTAAAAAAATAGTAGATGAGGCAGTACCATCGATACCCTCAATAGAACACGTAATTGTTGTAAAAAGAACTTCAAATGATATACATATGAATGACGACACAGATGTATGGTGGCACAAAATCATTGAAAGAGCTGAATCATTTTGTAAACCCGAGATGCTGGATAGCACACATCCTTTATACATCCTTTATACATCAGGAACTACGGGTAAACCAAAAGGTGTTTTACACAGTACAGGTGGTTATCTTACACATTTGTACGCAACAGCGAAATGGGTATTTGATTACAAGAGTACTGATATTTTCTTTTGTACTGCAGATATAGGATGGGTTACTGGTCACAGCTACATGGTGTATGCACCACTTATGCATGGAGTGACAGAATTGATGTATGAAGGGACACCAGAGTATCCACAGCCTGATAGATATTGGGCATTGGTTGAAAAGCATGGTGTCACAGTTTTGTATACTACCCCTACGGCTCTAAGAATGTATATGAAATTTGGAAACAGTATTCCTAGTTCATTTGATCTATCATCTCTTCGTTTATTGGGTACTGTGGGAGAACCGATTAACCCAGATGTTTGGACATGGTACTTCAAAACTATTGGAAAAGAGAATTGCCCTATTATTGATACCTGGTGGCAAACAGAAACTGGTGGAATTATGATAAGTACCTGTACTGGTCTAGATTCTGATATACCAATGAAGCCAGGTTCTGGCACATTTCCTGTTCCTGGAATAGACGCAAGCATAGTTAATGAAAATGGAGAACCTGTAGTTTCCAATAAGAAAGGATATTTAGTGATAAAAAAACCGTGGCCGGGAATGTTAATGACACTTTGGAAAGATGATTTAAAATATCGGAACACATACTGGGAAAGATTTAGTAATGTTTATTATTCTGGGGACTATGCTTTATTAGATACTGATGGCTATCTTTGGCTATTAGGAAGATCAGACGACGTACTCAAAGTAGCAGGACACAGATTAGGCACAATGGAGTTAGAAAGTGCATTTGTATCACACAAGTCAGTTGCAGAAGCTGCTATTACAAGCAGACCAGATGAGAAAAAGGGTGAGACAATAATTGCATATTTAGTTCTTCGTGCGGATTACTTTGAATCTGATCAGCTTCGTCAAGAGCTTATCGATCATATTAGAAATACGGTAGGTCCCATTGCTACGCCTGAAGAAATTTACTTTGTGAATAAGCTTCCAAAAACAAGAAGTGGAAAAATAATGCGCAGATTACTTAAATCCATATCTACTGGCGAAGAGGTAACAGGTGATATAACTACATTAGAAGACAATACATCGATAGAAGAAATAAGACAAGCATACAATAACATGCACAAAGCAATCGATAAGCAGTAATCATAGACTTGCTATTGTAAATAGACAAATAAAATAAAAATTAACTTGCAGACCGAAATAATGAAGATCAAGAAATCTTTAAGGAGGGCTGAATATAATGGGATCATATATTGCCAAAGCGTTTATACACTATTGGGGTCGGTCCTGGATCAGTAAAATATATTACAGATATTGCAAGGGAGGCAATCTACAAGTCACATTATATTATTGGATACAAGTACACTATATCAGCTGTTGAGAGTATGATAGACAAAAATAAACAAGAAGTTTATGTGATCACTCTGAAAAATCAAGAACAACTATATCAGCACATATATGATAGAATGAAAGACGATGAATATTGTGCTGTATTATTTACCGGTGATGTAAATTTTTCCGAATCTGAGGTTGTTGATAGATTATTAGAAATTTTTGGTGAAAAAAATGTTGAAATTATTCCTGGCATAAGTTCAATTCAGATTGCAGCAGCAAAATCAAAAGTACCATTAGATAAGGCACACATAGTTACTTTTCATGTAACCACAGATATTGAACAGAAAAAGGAGGAATTAGTTAGATCTATAATTCATAGAAAACATATAATCCTATTACCTAGGCCGTGGCCTAGTGATTCAAAGAAGAATTTTATGCAATCAGAAATAGCGATATTTTTAAAAGAGAATGGAATAGATACCTCAAACCTAAATGTCTGGGTTTTTGAGCATCTAACTAATGATAATAAAGAGACGATTTTCCGTGGCAAAGTTAGTGATCTAGAAGGGAGAAAATTTAGCGATCTCTCGGTAGTAGTAATTGATCAATAACATGACAAACTTTCTTTCTTGATATTATAGGTTATAATAAAACTACAAATAGTATATTTCAAGCTTTTAAAATTTCATTTTATTTTAATTTTTATAAGACTAGTCCACAATTCATAATTTGTTTCATTTCACTTGTATTATGTTACTATTCTAAACATAGCGTACCGCACTAGTATTGATATGAAGCAATGCGAGAGGAATGTAGACCTCCAAATCGCAATATTGTCTGCCATTCTATTATGGCTCCTATTAATAGGACGACTATTACAATCGAAGATTCTATAAGTAGTGGAATTGCATATTCTTTCCATGATGATTTTCTCTTTATTAATTGATAAAATAGTATTCCACTTCTAGATAATGCTAAACCATAAGCAAAAATTTCCAAAAGTCCAAACGGTGTAATCAAGATTAATAACGGCGGAATATTCTTGATAAGAGGAGAAGTTAAAGCAATTGCACTAAATACCATTCCTGTTGAAAAACCAGAAAATATTCCTAGACCTATCCCAAGTACAGGAATGAACATCCCAAGTGCCAATCTAACATTATTGATAAAAATCCCAAATTGATTAATATCCTTTATTTGTTCTGAAAATTGTTGTTTTAGAATATTTGTTTCTTTGATGCTCATATGAATTGATGCACCTGCAGAATACGCAATTAGAAAAGCGGATATACCAAGCGCCAGATAGATCAGACGGTATTTAATACTAAAACGCAATACTAATCATAGTAGTATCTTCATTGTTATAATTAGTTTATCAATCATGGAAATGTAATTAAAGAGGATATTCATAGAATGAATAGCCATTACCTTGGCTTTACAAAAAGAAATTCTTAGTGCATTAACGCTGGCCATTAGCAAGGGTTATCAAATTCATCCTGACGCTTTTGCTATGCTTAAGAATCTAGAAATCAATGCTTCTGAAATTATAGGGGATATAATCAAAACTAAGCAAAAAGGGGACACTTTGATTGTATTAGAAGACATACAAAATGTCATCGCAAAATACAAAAGCAAAAGCAAAATTACAAATGTAACAGTTGACCCTCAATTAATTTATGATGATACAAATTATCATTCATCCCATTCTGATGAGCATGAATATAGAGTAATTTCCGATCCAACATCTAAGATTAATACAAATGATGGTGTTGAGGGTTACACTGCATTATTTAGAAGCAGATTTGAAAAATTACTTCATATTTTATCACTACGTCCTTCTAGTAAAAGAATTACAAGAATTGCATCTTTAAAGCAGACGGCTAGATCAAAGTCGCATAGTACTAATGAATATCGGACTGTAAATTCTGTTTCAGTAGTTGCTGGTTTATTGATGTCTAAACATTTTAGAAAAAATGGCCTAGAAATGGTAATTGATGATTATACAGGAGTATTAAATGTGAACGCAACTAATGAAGAATTAATGAAACAGGCATCAATACTTGCACTTGATCAAATGGTCATGTTAGAACTTGAGAACCAGAATAATAAAGCAACGCATAGTTTTGTTATAAAAAATATAGTTTCTCCAGATATTCCAGATCACCTACCTACCAGGTCAAAATCTGAGAACTATGTGGTATTGATTTCTGACCTACATGTCGGAAGCAGATATTTTATGGAAAGAGAATTTATTAAATTCTTAATTTGGCTCTCTTCTGATTCGGACGATATAATAAAGAAGATCAAATTTCTATGTATAGCAGGAGATCTAGTTGATGGTATTGGAATATTTCCGCATCAGGATAAGGAATTATTAGAGACAAATACTGATAAACAAATTATACATGCAATTGAGTTACTTACCAAAATTCCAAAACATATCAAAGTATTTATAATCCCTGGAAACCACGATCCGGGTAGAAGAGCTCTTCCACAACCGGCCATTCCAAGAAATGATTCTAACAAGTTGTATTCATTGAATAATTTCACTATGCTTGGAAATCCCAGTCTTATTGAATTAAATGGCGTCAAAATATTAATGTATCACGGACAGGGTTTAGATGACATCATAGCTACTACGCCTGGTTTGACATACTCAAAACCTGCAGAAGCAATGAAAGTATTGCTTAAGGCAAGACACTTATCACCAATATATGGAGAACATACTCCAATAGCCCCGGAAAAGGACGATATGTTGGTGATAAATGAAATCCCAGATATATTTCATTCAGGACATGTTCATGTCATAGACGTTCAGAATTATCGAGGAACACTGGTCGTTAATTCTGGGGCATGGCAAGCACAAACCAATTTTCAGCGTACAATGAATATAGTTCCAACTCCAGGTATTGCGATCCTAGTTAATCTTGCTACACTTAGGCCTTTCCAAATGGATTTTAATCAGCAAACAATAATGTAGAGAGGAATTGATCTTCTCTTAGTGCAGAAGTGATAGTAATTGATGGAATACTAACTTTAATTCTCTGAGATCTACCGTATCTACCTTGGCTTACTACGTCACTCCTTATTAGACCGAGCTGATCAAGTTCACTGATTATTTGAGTTATACGACGCTGAGTAAGGGGTTCCTGTTGGATTCGTGTACAAAAAGATGAATAAATTTCGTATACTTCACCAGTATTTCCATTTTTTGATTTAAGAATCGCAAGTATTAGTATTTTAGTATGTGTAGTAGAATTTTTTAAAATTTCATAATTTGTATCTTTCTCGATTTTTTCTTGTGATAGTCTAATGTGTTTTTCTTCAACCTTGAGTGCTCTTTCTCTTTCTGCAATTTCAGCAGCAACTCTAAGTAAATCAATTGCGCGCCTAGCATCACCATTTTCTCTTCCAGCTATAGCTGCACAAAGATTTATGGCTGCATTTGAGATACAATCCTCGTTAAACGCAACTTTAGCCCTATTTAATAAGATCTTTTGCAACTGCTCTATAGTATATGGATTAAATACCATTTCTTCTTCACTTAGGCTACTTCTAACCCTAGGATCAAGTTTATCTTTAAACGTAAGGCTGTTGGATATGCCAATCAAGCTAATGAATCCTCCTGTAATTCTTTCATTTGCTCTTGTAAAATTATATAAAATGTCATCGCCATTTTTATCTACTAACGAATCAATTTCATCAATTATCAGGATAACATGCAATTTATTCTTGTTTGTTATAAAATCCAATATTCTATCCGTTGCTTCACCCATTGATAAACCCGTAAAGTGAACATGGAATTTTTTTTCTTCTTTGTTAATACCCATATTTTCAGCAATTTCATACAGCACTTTATAGCCTGTATTTGCGGTTTTTGCATTTATGAATGGCATCAACACCTCGATTCCCAGATCACTTGCTTTTGTAAGAAGACGTTTGGTTACATTTTTAACCACTGCGGTTTTTCCAGTACCAGGTTTACCAAATAATAGAAGATTAGATGGTCTCGCACCCTTTAACACTACAGATAATGTTTGAGCAATCGTTCCTGTTTCGTCATCTCTAAATGGAAGTTTTTCAGGAACATAATCAATTGTAAGCGTTTTACGATTCTTGATTAAGGTTTGGCCAGCTGCGGCTTTTTCAAAAATGCTGTCAAGTATATCATCACTCATCCAATATCACCATTATTACTCACACCCCAGTCTTTCCATTGTAAGTCTGAGTTGTTAATATAATATTAACATGATATTAACAACTGCTTTTAAACACGTTAATCAATATTAATCAATTAATTAATCAAATTAATTATTATTACTATCATTGTCTATGAGATAATTTTTGCATATGAAACAATGGGGTGGTGGAGCCAAGAATGATCTATTAGATGTTCTCGCTTGTTAACAAGCGAGAAAGATGCGGGATAAATTCCTCCTAGTAACCCCATTATTTCCAGTGGAGTGTTAACATTAGATAAGTGATGTTAATCGTTCCAGAGTAAACCCCTTTATTTCCACTGGACGCTAAAATTGCCTGATTATAAAGTTATTATTAATCAACAGTTGATATACCTCAAGACGTACTTTGATTTGTTAACTTATTTTGGTTTGTTTTGTTAAGTGTTAACGTGTTAAAATGCTAGAAAAGTGTTAACGTAGTCAATCATTATTTATTATTTATTAGATTGTTTGCTATTTCATATATAATTATCGTATAATTATTAGATAATTATTGCATAACCTTAGATATTCTAATAATTAAAGTAAATTACTTTATCTTAACATTCGATATTTTATGTACTAGTCATGTGCGTAAACGGTAGATTTACCATCAGATAAAGGATGATTGTGAGTTTGCAATCGGCCCAAGTCTGTTATATTATATCTAAATGGCTTGTGATTGATGTCACGATCAACATACTTCAATTCGTAGAGCTTTTTCATAATACGCGAAGTATGTTCCCGAGTTTTTCTTATACCTCTTTGTATCTCTCTAGATGTCAGTGGACCGTTTAAAAGCAGCTTTAGAATTACCTCTAATGTATCACCAGCATGAAAATCTTCCTCTACCGTATTCATTCTATCGAGGTTAGATACACTGATTATATTGTCAGGCTTTGACAATTCATTACGTTCCTTAAAATATTGTGACCTTTGTTGTGATGTCGAGTCATTTGGAGCGTGATTAATAATCTTATCTGGTTTGTGATTTATTTTTGATTCTAGCAATTCGGTCTTGATTTTCAATTCGTTAACGATGCCTTCGTATTGGTCTAGTTTACTTTTGTATTGATTTATAATAGTATTAATGACTTCAATATTTGCAAGATTATTCGCCTTAAATTGTGATTTAACCTTATAATACAACAGCATTGCTGCTGCCCCTGAGAGGAATGATATAACAGCATATATCACTATGTTGTTATCAAAAAACTCTAACATCACACTATATAGTGATTTAACAGTGATTTAATCTTATGTACTGCTGCTCAATTAAAGTTAGAAAGACTGGAAATAAGCTGGTCCATCTTGGATATCACAGCATTTATGTCAACATCACGTATAGAATCACTATCAGTCTGACTTATTATTCTCGCAAGACGATCTGATAACTCATTAATTGTATCGAGTGCATGCTCGTCTAATATATCAATAATCATTAATAACATTATACTGTATAAGACTCCAAAGATCTTATCCTTACACTGTCTGATTTGTCTATAATATGCTCCTGAACTTATGTCATCTAATAATTTTTGTTTTTCTTTCATCTTAGAAATTATATATAATTGTCTTTCAGTAAACAAAGAATTCTTAACAATGTGTTTCAAAAGGTCATTAAAATGCGAATCTGTCGTAGCCATTTACTATACAAATTTGTATACTCATTATAATATTAAAGCCATATTCTATTAGGACAATGATCTTATCAAATGAAAAAATCACGAGGTAATAATATATTACTAAATGATACTGCGCAAGCAATGTGAAGAATGAAATTGAAAAATACATTCAACAACAGATTAAAGAACTTGGTACGATTTGCTTTCCTCTTATAGATTCGGAAAATGTTACAAATGCTGGCATTATTGCCGCAAAAGTGGAAAGGTTGGGAGCATCCGCAGTTCTGATAGGTGGGTCTTCGGTAGTTGATCAGATCGAGTTGGCTAAAATAGTATCTGATATTAAGATAAATGTTAAAATACCAGTAATATTGTTTCCTGGTAATATTACGGGGGTAGTTCCTAAGGCTGATGCCATATTATTTACTTCGTTGCTTAACTCTGAGAATCCCTATTTTATAACTGAAGCCCAGGCATTGGGATCTATGTCGGTTAAACGATATAATATTGAGCCATTGCCGACCGGATATTTGATAATCGGTGAGTATACTACTGCCTGGTACGTAGGCAAGGCGCGAGGAATACCTTTCGATAAAAATAACTTAGCTGTAATGTATTCCTTGGCTGCTCAATATTTGGGAATGAGGTTTTTATATTTGGAAGCTGGTTCTGGCTCTACTCGGAATGTTTCGTATGAAATGGTAGCTGCAGTAAGGAAATATTATGAGGGGATAATTATTGTTGGTGGTGGAATCCATAATGCTCAAACAGCGAAAGAAATAGCAGATGCTGGTGCAGATATAATTGTTATAGGAACTATGTTGGAAAAGGAAGACTGGGAGCAGAAGTTTTCCTCAATTATTAATTCATTAAGGCAGTGAGGTAATACTTTTCGTGACTATAGTAGAGGATTCTGAAATTTATCTAAAGGATATTCAAATGCCAAAATATTATCTGAATAACCAGCGTAATATTTTGAGAAATATCGAGAATAACTTCGAGCTTGCTACTAGAGCGCGCAAAAAGGGATTAGATGTTTCAGATAAAGTTGAATCCAAAATTGCTTATGATTTGTCAGATAGAGTTGCAAAAATGCACAATATTGATATATCAAATCGATTGCGTGTGTTGCTCACAAATACTAGCAAAGAGAAGGCAACACTCAAGATTGCGGAAGAAATTGCTTTAGGAGAATATGGTACTGGCGATCTTAGAACCAGATTAGATAATGCTGTTCGTGTCAGTTTAGCAGTAGTCACAGAAGGTGTAACTGTTGCTCCATTGCAAGGAATCTCTGATGTTCAAATAAAAAATAACATGGACGGCAGTAAATATCTTTCAATATCTTTTGCTGGTCCTATCCGATCAGCAGGAGGCACAGAGGCAGCATTGACGATGCTGATAGCTGATCATGTTAGAAAGGTCGTCGAGTTAGATAAATATATAGCAAACTCATATGACGATGAAATAGGAAGGTTTCTTGAAGAATTACGAATCTATGAACGTGAGGTAGGGAATTTTCAGTTTAAGGTGTTAGACGAGGATGTAATAGGGTGTATAACTAATTTACCTGTTGAACTAGATGGTGTAGATACTGATCCAGTAGAAGTCGTCGGTCATAGAAATATGAAAAGAATCTCTACCGATCGAGTTCGTGGAGGTGCATTACGAGTAATGAACGACGGCTTAATCGGGAGAAGTAGAAAATTACTCAAAATTGTTGAGCTATTAGGATTAGACGGTTGGTGTTGGCTGGGAAATCTCAAAGGTGCAATCCAAACAGGTAATGAGGATGCTGTAAATCATAGAATGTCTGAGGTGATTACAGGAAGGCCGGTACTTTCGATGACAAAGAAAATTGGAGGTTTTAGATTAAGATATGGTAGATGTTATAATACTGGTTTTGCAACTGTAGGAATTCATCCAACTGTGCCCATTTTATTGAATCATGCTATTGTGGTAGGAACACAAATTAAGATGGACGTACCAGGAAAGGCATCTACGATCGCGCTTGTGAATGCTATCGAAGC
>AF_2010_repII_A01DRAFT_1000047_pt1 | contig 12871 bp, 10 predicted proteins | sample AmaForrepliIIA01_FD_9192 | JGI IMG/M metagenome (IMG submission 9192) | reverse complement strand
GCCCTGCCGCTCCAGCCATGTCTCGAACTCCGGCGCCGGGCGGCGGCCCAACAGATCGCGCATGGCGAGCGCATCGTGGAATGAGGTGCTCTGGTAGCCCAGCATGATGTCGTCGGAACCTGGTACGCCCATTACAAAATTGACACCACTCGCGACTAACAGGCCGAGTAGTGTGTCGGCGTCGTCCTGATCCGCCTCGGCATGGTTCGTGTAACAGACGTCGACGCCCATCGGCACGCCCATAAGCTTGCCGCAGAAATGGTCCTCCAGTCCGGCGCGCGTGATTTGCTTNCCATTGAACAGATATTCCGGGCCGATAAAGCCAACGACAGNGTTGACTAGCAGCGGCTTGAACCGGCGCGCAACCGCATAAGCGCGCGCTTCGAGCGTTTGTTGGTCGACGCCTTGATGCGCATTGGCTGAGAGCGCGCTGCCCTGTCCGGTCTCGAAATACATCACGTCGTTGCCGACCGTGCCGCGGCGAAGCGATATGGCGGCTTCATGAGCCTCCGCCAGGAGAGCGAGATTGATTCCGAAGCTGCTGTTGGCTGCCTCAGTNCCAGCGATTGATTGAAAGACGAGGTCAATTGGCAAGCCCTTGCGAATCAGGTCCAGCGTGGTTGTTACGTGCGTCAGCACGCAGCATTGCGTCGGAATCTCGAGCTTGATCCTGATTTCGTCGAGCATGAGTAGCAGCGCGTGCGCTCGTTCAGGGCTATCGGTCGCTGGATTGATGCCAATGACGGCATCCCCTGAGCCTAGGAGCAATCCATCGAGAATGCTGGCCGCGATTCCGCGTGTGTCATCAGTCGGATGGTTTGGCTGTAGCCGCACGGACAGCCGGCCTGGCAGGCCCACCGTGTTGCGGAACCGGGTTACCACCGAGCACTTTGAAGCCACTACCATCAGGTCTTGCAGGCGACTGATTTTGCTCACCGCAGCCGCCATCTCCGGTGTGACGCCGGGCGCCAATGTGGCCAGCACGGGCGTTGTCGCTTCGTCCGACAAGAGCCAGTCACGAAAACCGCCAACGGTCAGATGCGCAACAGGTGCGAAAGCCGACCGATCATGCGTGTCGACGATGAGGCGAGTTATCTCGCAGGTCTCGTAGGAAACAACGTGCTCGTGAAGAAACGTCGTAAGCGGCAGGTCAGCCAGCACATATTGCGCGGCGACACGTTCCTCGCACGTGTCTGCGGAAAGGCCGGCCAGTTGATCGCCACTACGTAACGGTGATGCCTTAGCCAGTAAGGTCGCAAGGTCNCGGAATGTGTAACGGTGAGCTCCGATTGTCGCACCGTACATTGCGAGCCCCGAAGGTTGACTTGGCTGAAGACTATATATCGAGAGAGGCCGCTGGGAACACGGGCGAGACAGAATCCGTAGACGCCGACATGCGGCGTTGAGCTCCTCCTACCTCCGATAAAGAGGATTATCGGAGCCAACTAGACCCAGATTGTCATTGGCAGCCCAGTGCTATCCCGTGCGGTGGTTTCAGTTAGACTGCGACCTCTGCCCGCAACTAATCGTAACGCTGACCAGCAAGCGACTGCCGCGTCAAGAGTATCTTCTGTCGGCACGCGCTGTTCTCGACCATTCTTTTCCAAGGCGTCGAAATCCGGAAATACGGCAGCGAGCAATTCTCGCCGCTCTAGCCGTCCTAGGGCGGAAGTTTTTCGATGCACCATTGGTCTTCCGCCGAGCTCAGCAAAACAGACCTCGGGATGAACTTCGAAAGTTAGGTTGCGGAGCTGTGGGCGGGCCTGGAGAAGAGCATCAACCTCACGAATTTTCGGAAATATTGCGAATGTCTGCTTGCTAATCCCTTTCGCCTGCGGGCCAGCGGCACGTGAATTTGCGTATGCTTGGTGCCAGGACGCCGCCAAGAGGGCGGACCGAACTGGAGCAGGAAAAACACTGCTGCCTCTCGTTCTACCAAGAAGGCTCCGTGCGACCCTATCGCAGGTACGCCCGCCTGGCTCATACACATCGAGAAGGCCTATTGGGATATCGATCGCGACAGCTCTAAGTTTGGGATGCTCATGAAAGAGGTCAGCAATACTCGCAAACTTTTTGACGACTGATTTTTTTGGGTCCTTAATAATAACTGCCCAGCCCCCAGGCGTACCGTCCACACCGGCAACGCAAACTGCCGGATCACTATGGGTATTTCTTGCCAGCTTACCCAATGCCATTCAGCTATTTCTGCATAGTTGTTTGTGTTCGCTGGTCAGCCTCCGACGAAGCGATAAGCCGAGTGAGAGTCTTTGCAACGGTCTGGTTGGAGGTTAACCGGTTTTAATGACCTCTGTCTGGCAGCTTAGCCCTGCGCATAAAGCTCTTCGAGTCTTTGGGCGAGCTGATTCAGCTCCCACTCTCGCGCTAGTGCGGCCGCTTTGTGCCATGTTGGTTTTTGGCTCCGGAGACTCGCCAACGGGGCTTTTCGGTTCATCGTGGCGAGGGATCTGAAAAGTCGCAAGCGATCAGCTATTGCAGAAAATCTGCCGGCACCAAGTGCGGCTTCGAGGCCGCCATATCTTTTTAGTAGTGCTGAAGCACCGGCCGCGCCNACGCCCGGTGCGCCCGGAATCTTGTCGGAGGGATCGCCACGCAAGGCGATGAAATCCGGGACCTGTGCGGGGTCGACCCCATACCGTGCGCGAACCTCAGCGGGGTCTATCCGCGCGATTTCGCCTGCGCGGAGGGGATAAAGGATTGTGGTGTGGTCCGATGCGAGCTGGAACGTGTCGCGGTCGCCACTCGCAACGAGGACAGTACCCCCACGCTTCTCTTCCGCCGCAGCGGCGGTCGCGAGAAAATCATCCGCCTCAAAGCCCGGCGCCTCCGCATTCTGAAATCCGCAGGCGGCAACAAATTGCGGCAGCACGTCAAGCTGCTCGAGCAGCGCATCGTCAAATTCGCGACCACTTTGATAAGCTGGAAATTTCTGATGCCTGTAGGTCGGGACCTCTAACGTATCCCAAGCGACTAAGACGGCGCGCGGCTGCTCATCGCGATATAAACGGAGCAGCATATTCGCAAAGCCGAGGATTGCGCCGGCGGGCTTACGGCCACGTCTGAGGATCGTTTTCGGAAGGGCGTGATAGGAACGATGCGCGAATGAATCCCCGTCGATAACTAGAAGCGGGCGGGGGGAAGGCAAGGCGGGATGGCGAGCGTTTCGCCCGCTCACTGGCCGCGTTCGCGTCTCTGGATCTGGGGACGGCTTCCGTCGCCGGGATGGTCTATCGCGAAGTACAATCCAGGCCGGGGCGTGATCGCTCGCGCCTTTCATCCCACGAACCTCGCGGTCGACACCCGCGCTGACAAGACGATCTGCAGCTTTCGGGTTTAGCAACAGGTGGTCGATGCGGAGGCCGGCGTCGCGTTCCCACCGGTTTCGTCTGTAATCCCAAAATGTGTACATCGGCTCATCGGGATGGATGGTGCGGATGGCATCGATCCATCCCTGATTAAGGATCCGACGAAACAGCGCCCGAGGCTCCGGCTGGACAAGCGCGTTGTCGACGTAAGATTTGGTTGGATAGATATCGTTATCGGCCGGCGCGACATTGAAATCTCCGGCAAGTACGACCGGCGCGTCTAGGCCGTAGAGTTCGGCAGCATGCGCCAAAAGCCATTTCATCCAGATGAGCTTGTATTTGAATTTCGGCCCCGGCTGGGGATTGCCGTTAGGCGCATAAACTGTCGCGATGAGTACGCCGTTGACGGCGGCCTCGATATAACGGCTCTGCGTATCTTCAGGATCCCCGGGAAGCTTAGTTCGCGTGACGACAGGCTCACAATCGCGACCTAAAATAGCGACGCCATTCCACGACTTCTGCCCGCGCCAGATTGCGCCATATCCGGCTTTTTTTATTGTCGAGATCGGAAATTCGGAGTCTGCCGCTTTCAATTCCTGGAGGCACGCAACATCCGGTTGGGCTCGGCGGAGCCAACCCAAAAGATTGGTGAGCCGCTTTTTGACGTCATTTACATTGAAGGTAGCGATTTTCAAGCGGCCACCGTCGGTGCAGTACGATTGTTGCAACACTCACGCGAATATCTCCAGCCCATACTCAAAATTTATGTAGGGCCGTGAGCCGCATTGTGAGCTAGGATGAATCGGATCTAAAAATTTGGGGGCGAGACATGAGACTATTCTTGTCAAGGCGAGTCATTCTGATCTCGATAGGAGTGGTCTGGTCAGTTGCGTCGTTTGCTCAAACAGCTGATCTCATCCTTACCAATGGAAAAATAGTCACTGTCGATGATCAGTTTCATATAGTTCAATCGCTGGCCTCCAAAGGCCAACGTATTATGGCAATCGGCAGCAGCGCCGACCTTGAAAAGCTGAAAGGCCCTACCACGCAAGTAATTGATCTTCAGGGTCGAACCGTCATTCCCGGACTAATCGACAATCACGCCCATTATATGCGTGCCGCCGAGTATTGGCCTCGAGAGGTTCGGCTCGACGGGGTCACCTCACATCAACGTGCGCTTGAGCTCATCCGTGACAAAGTGCGCGAATCAAAACCGGGCGAATGGGTAGTCGTGTTGGGTGGCTGGTCGGAAGAACAGTTCACAGACCAGCCGCGCGGTTTCACGCGAAATGAATTAGACGAAATTGCTCCACAAAATCCGGTGGCGCTACAACTGTTCTATTTCCGTGTTTACGCAAACAGTCCGGCCCTGAAGGCGATGGACATTGATGCCAGCACGCCTGATCCACAAAACATAAAGATCGACAAGGATGCGCAAGGACAACTTACCGGAGCCCTGAATGGCGGTGCTTCCATTGGCTTGCTGCGTTCAAAACTGGGGCAGGTGGCCATGGAAAAAGCAATCGATAATGCCCGTCTCATTATGGCGGATCTCAACAAAATGGGAATTACCGCGTTCCAGGATCAAGGTGGCACCGGCATTCATCCAAACCACATCAAAGCCTTTCAGTTGGCGCACGACCGCGGTCAGATGACCGTTCGATCATTCTACAACTACTACGAAGAGCCCAAGTCGGCCGCTGACGTGGATGATCTGCTTGCGCGGATGCCGAGCATCAAACCGTTTCAGGGTGATGACTGGTTTGACCTTACTGGTTATGGCGAAACGCTTTACTTTCCTCTGCACGATGCGCTGCTATCGAAGGCGACCAGTCCGTCGGCCGAAGCCGTTCAACTCTGGCAGCGGCTGGGGCTCGGTCTGGCAAAAAATGGCATCCATCTCAACGTCCACGCGCAGCTACGCGGCAGCATTGAAGCATTTCTGACGGCCATGGAAACCATCAACAAGGAGAAGCCTATCAGAGGCCTTCGCTGGACCTTTTCTCATCTTGATCAAGCTCGGCCCGAGGATCTTGAAAGAATGAGGCGCCTGAATGTGTACGCACAAATCCACAGTCGACCGACTATACAAGGTGGTCTGATGTTCAAGGTGCACGGTGACCTTACCTACGACATGCCACCGTTGCGTATGGTTCAGGACAGCGGTGTACCTTGGGGACTGGGTTCTGACGCAACCGCAGTCACGCCAAGCAATCCCTTCTACACACTGTGGTGGGCGGTCACCGGCAAGATGGTAGGTGGCAAGGAGGTGCTGAAGCAGACCATCACCCGCGAGGAGGCATTGATTGCGCATACACGTGCAAATGCGTCATTTTTGTTTCAAGAGGGCAATCTTGGATCGCTTGCGCCGGGAAAGTATGCAGATCTGCTCGTTCTCGACCGTGATTATCTCATGGTCCCAGCTGACGAGATCAAGGACATAAAGCCCTTGCTCACGATGGTTAGTGGAAAAGTAGTTTACGAGGTCGGTAGCAAATAAATCGAAAAGGGAACGGACTTGTGAATGATTTTGAAGTACTCAAAACGACAAACTTTGATTTCTTAGGTCCTAAGAAAACAGGCAAAGTCCGCGATGTCTATGATCAAGGTGACACGCTCATTTTGATAACGGCAGATAGGCATTCATCGTTTGATCGCATCATCGCGCACGTTCCATGGAAGGGCCAGGTGCTCAATCAACTGAGCAACTGGTGGTTTGATAAGACCAGAGACATCATCGACAATCACGTACTCGCGATACCCGATCCGAATGTCACCGTCGCAAAGAAATTTAGAAAAGTGAGGATCGAGGCTGTTATGCGCGGTTATCTCACCGGTGTTACCGATACATCGATTTGGACGCGATATTCGGCAGGGACGCGCGACTTTGGAGGGCTAACTCTACCTGATGGGATGAAGAAAAATCAGCGATTGCCGCGCGCTATATTTGATCCGACCACGAAAGAAGACACGCACGACCGTGCGCTAACCCCAAGCGAGATGATAACCGAGGGCTTTGTTACGGCAGAGCTTTTCGAGCGAATAAAGAACGCCGCGCACGCGATATTTGCGCGCGGTCAGGAATTAGCAGCGCGCCAAGGGCTCATTCTTGTAGATACAAAATACGAATTCGGTGTGGATGCGGACAATGAGCTTATCATTATCGATGAGATTCACACGCCAGACTCGTCCCGATTTTGGCAGCTTGCCTCCTATGAGGAACGTTTAACCAGAGGTGAGGAACCCGAGTACTTCGACAAAGAGTTCTTGCGTATGTGGTTTAAGGCGCACTGCGATCCGTACAAAGACGAAAAGCTTCCCGATGCTCCGACGAACTTAGTTGAGGAATTGTCGCGTCGTTATATCCTCATGTATGAGCAAATTACTGGAGAGAAATTCGTTCGCGGTGAAATACCAATTGAACGGCGTATTGAACGTAATGTCAGAGCTTATGGTATCTAAATTAGCATAATCGACCCCAACATTAGCGACGCAGGCGGGCCGGCGCTGGCCAGACTTCCGCAGGCTCACGGAGTAGAGAAGCAAAATCCGACATTTTCTCAGATACAGGCTTACTGTTTCCACGTTTACGAAGAGCGTGAAGGCGATTTAGTAAAGTTTCGGGGCTTCTCTCGCACCCAAGTTGCGAGTTTGCCTCCACTTTGAGCACGGCCGTTTCAAATTCGATCCGTTCACCTAGACCCGCTTGAGGTGATCTTCCTGGGATGCTTCGCTCTAATTCTGCAACAAGAACTTTTCGCGCGTACTCGTACAATTCTTGACGAGTCTGCGCGTGGTTGACTGTTAACCTCGAAACAGCGCGGGAAAGGAGAGGATAGTAATCAGCCAATGCGGACTGCCTCCGACTGAGTGGCTTCTTATGATAGTGGGGAGGACGTAATGACTCGTTAACAGTTTGAAGCCTCCCAGAACCGCATTGTAAATCTACCATCCCGTGTCGCATTTGGTGGCAGTGGCAACCCATTCATTATCATCAACGTCATCAACGGAGAACTCGACATGCTAGGTGACCAAAACTATCGAAAGGACCAGTCAATAAAGAGGTCGTTCCAAATGAGCCCATTGGGCATGGCAAACCATCGCTTCAGCAGTGCCAATTGAAGATGGAGAAACAAACCAAAGACTCGTTTGCGACCTTTGAAACGGCTGAAAAGGCTGGGCCTAAAATCAAAACATCACATCCAGTCGTGCATGTTTCTGTTTATGGTTCTGTAAAGGGCGCCAAACCAATCATTACAGCTTAAAAAGCGTAATCCGAAGTCGCATCTCTGCGCTTGACAGAACGAGGAAAGCCTAGAGCGAATCCCTCCATATTCGCACGTGTTAGCTTCCTCCATTGGAATGCAAGTACATGCCCAAAGCGACGCGACTAGCGGTACTACATTCTACCCTAGTTGCTTGGCAGCCGCTGATATCGTCTTCCACATAGACGCCAGGGGCTAGATATTCGGGGCATCGCGGTGACTCGTCATCGATCGCGCGATATGAACTTATTGCCGCTTATCTGGAAACAGTACCTTGCCCGTTGACTTGCTTCGTAATTGGGCAACGATTCGACCAATTGTATCCAGGAGGAGGGGCTAGGGAGGCTACAATGTCAACGCGAAAAAAAGCCACACGGAAAACCAAGGCAAAACGCAAGAAGGCCGCGGTCAAGACGTCCCCACGCAAAAAGACTGCTACCACCAGAAAAACCAGGACAATCAGCAAAAAGGCAAGGAAGAAGGCGCCGCTTCGCGGAGCATCACCTAAAAAAACCAGGCCGACCGCCGTCAAACCGACTTCAATCAGGCCGACGCCGACCCCGCCCGCGGAACCGGTTACGTCGGAGGAGCGTATCGGCGTCGTGACTCACTATTACAGCCACGTCTCCGTCGCGACTATCCAGCTCGAGCGCGGTACGTTGCGGGTTGGCGACGTAATCCATATCTGCGGACACACCACCGATTTCCGCCAGAGGGTCGAGTCTCTCGAGGTAGACCATGCGCCGACGACCGAAGTGGGACCGAAAGACGATTTCGGCCTAAAGGTGGTCGACCACGCGCGTGAGCACGACGTCGTTTTCAAAGTGCGGTCGTAGCTCCCTTGGCTGGACCGAGCGATGGAGGTGAGCATGACGGCTATCCGGAAACGGCGCGCTGACGAGGCGACGCTTGGCAAACGGCAAATGTTGATCGGTGGCAAGTGGGTCGACAGCGCTTCGGGCGAGGTGCTCGAGGTCGAGGACCCGGCGCACCGGTGCCCGATCACCGAGGTCCCACGAGGTCGGGCCGAGGATGTCGAGCGCGCCGTGAAAGCTGCGGCCGATGCCTTCCCCGCCTGGTCGCGCACGGTTCCTCGCGAGCGCGGGCGACTGCTCGCCCGGATTGCCGATGCACTCGAAGCGCGGGTTGAGGAGCTTGCGCGCACGATCGCACTTGAGACCGGGAATGCGCTTCGCACCCAGGCACGCCCGGAGGCAAAGACGACAGTCGACATCATTCGCTATTTCGGCGGCTTGGGCGGGGAACTCAAGGGCGAGACGATTCCCTTAGGAGAACATGTCCTGAGCTACACGCGACGTGAACCGCTCGGCGTGGTCGGCGCCATCATTCCGTGGAATGCGCCGGTGCTGCTCGCGGCCTGCAAGATCGGCCCTGCGCTCTGCGCCGGCAATACGCTTGTTTTGAAAGCGGCGGAGGATGCGCCGCTCGGTGTGCTGCTGCTGGCCGAAGTGTGCCAGGAGTTCCTACCGCCCGGCGTGCTCAACGTACTGACTGGCCTCGGCGAGGAATGCGGTGCCCCGCTTGCCAACCACCCGACGGTGAGCAAGCTCTCGTTCACCGGTTCTACTGAGGTCGGCAAGCTCATCATGCGCGCGGCCTCTGACCGCATCGTCCCCGTCTCGCTCGAGCTTGGTGGCAAAAGTCCCTCGATCGTCTTCCCGGACGCCAACGAGGACTGGGTCATTGATGGCATTATTGCCGCGATGCGCTTCACGCGGCAGAGCCAGTCTTGCACGGCGGGCTCTCGCCTCTTCCTCCACCGCGACATCTTCGACAATTTTCTCGATGCGCTCAGTCAGAAAGTGAAAGCGTTCAAACTCGGCGATCCGCTCGATGAGACGAGCGACATCGGCACAATCATTAACGAGAAGCAGTTCAACAAGGTATGCGGCTATGTCGAAGAAGGACTGAAACGGCGCGAAGCGCGTGTCGTGACCGGCGGCCTTCCACCCAAGGAGGGGCCGCTCAGCGAAGGCTATTACGCAATCCCCACCATCTTCGCGAATGTGGCGAACGACTGGCGCCTGGCGCGTGAGGAGATCTTTGGCCCCGTGCTCGCCGCGATCTCCTGGACCGACGAAGCGGATGTGATCCGCATGGCGAACGATAGCCACTACGGGCTCGCCGCCTACGTCTGGTCGCACGACATTGGCCGTGCACTCCGCGCTGCGCACGCGATAGAGGCGGGCTGGGTCCAGGTCAACCAGGGTCTCGGCCAGAGTCCTGGTCACTCCTATGGTGGCTACAAAGAAAGCGGCATCGGCCGCGAGTTCTCACTCGAAGGGATGCTCGAGAGCTACACCCAGAGGAAGAACATTACGGTCAACCTGACGCATTAAAAATAGCTCTAGCCGACGCCATATTTATCGAAAAGGTCTGATGCAAATTTCAGCCCTATCCCGGCTCCAGTCGGCACAGCGATCTCGCCTTGTTCTGGAATCGGCGGATTTTCGAACAGGCGCCAAGTCCAAGGCATGTATTCGACCACAAGCCCGTTCGGCACGGCGGCGATAAGATGGACATGGATCTCCGGCAAGAGATGGCTGGCCACTGGTCGATTGAATGCCTCTGTCATGCCAGCGACCTTCATCCATTGCGTCACGCCGCCCACGCGAAGCAGATCGATCATGGCGATGTCGACCGAGTGATGGGTAAGCGTCTGCCGATGCGGCTCTATTCCGTAGAGATATTCGCCCGCGCATATCGGCGTCGCCAAAGCATCGGCTATCTGGGCGAGTCCCTCGTAGTCGTCACATCTAGTGGGATCTTCCAGCCACCCCAAGCCAAATTCCTCGACGCGACGACCAATGGAAATAGCCTCGTGCACACCCCAGCGCTGGTTAATATCCACCAATAAATTAGTTTCCGGCCCGACCGCGTCGCGGATGAGTCGGATACGCTCCACCTCTTGCGCTGCATTAAGCCCTGCCACCGCCATTTGGGCCTTGACCTGGCGGTAGCCCTTTTCGACCAGTGCAGCTGCGGCGCGCTCGAGTTTGTCGGTCGGCGTTGTCCGCGTCAGCGCGCCGCTGGCATAAGCCGGCACACGGTCGCGCAGGCCGCCGAGCAACCGCACTAGCGGAACGCCAAATGCCTTGCCGCGGATGTCCCACAGGGCGATGTCGATTGCCGCCAAGGCCAAGGCTGCTACCCCGCCGGGGCCGCAAGGCGCCGATGCGGCGCGAAGTTTGGCAACCACCTGCTCCGTGCGCAGCGGGTCTTCGCCCTTGATGAGTTCGCCGAACTCGTCAAGCGCCGTCTTCAACGTGCGGATGATCTTGCCGCCGAATGTGGTGATGCCGATGCCCTCGATACCGTCATCGGTGAGGACTTGCACAGTGAAGAATTCGCGCAGCATGCCGGGCATCGGCGGGGCTCCGACCAAGGACTCCTCGAGCGGAAGACGGACAAAGTTGATCTTGATCTGTTGGATTTTCATTTTGCCCTGGGTCCGGTTCCGTCAATCGATCTGCAATCTGTCCAAATATGTCTTGGCACTTGACCGGATTATTTGTTGGCACGTTCGATTAAGCCTATCATCAATTAAGGCCGGCTCTATGGCCGCCTAGAAACGAAACAACTCTGGCAATTGACGAGACGCACAATGTCAGGAAGGAACATACTTAGGCCGGTGACTCGGCGCCAGGTCGTAGCAACGGTAGCAGTCGGCGTAGGCCTGATGGCCATGCCCGCGATTGTGCGCGGGCAGGCCCCGCTCACGGTCAAATTTGTGCAACAGCGCGGCCTTCTCTATCTGCCGGTTGATGCAATGGTCAGCGGCGGCATCTTGCAACAAGAGGCAACCAAGCTCGGCCTCGGCAAGGTAGAAGCCACAGTAAATACATTAAGCGGCCCTGCGCCGGTTATTGACGCGTTGTTGTCTGGATCGGCCGACTACGGCACTGCCGCTCTGCCGTCTCTACTGACCCTGTGGGACAAGACCCACGGCACCCAGAACGAAGTCAAAGCGGTCGGCACCGTGTCGAACGGTGCCATGGTGCTTTACACGATCAACCCAAACGTGAAAACGATCGCCGATTTCACCGACCAAGACCGCATCGCCGTGCCGTCAGTGCGGATATCGTTCAACGCAATGATGCTTGAGATGGCAGCGGAGAAGATCTGGAACGATCCGCATCACCTGGATCACCTGACGGTCGGGCTCGGCCACTCAGATGCAGTTGCCGCTCTTTCAGCTGGCTATGGCAAGGCAACCATCACCGCGCATATCGGTGTGCAACCGTTCACGTCCCGTGGTCTCAGACTGCCGGGTGCGCATGTAATCGCGGATAGTCGCGAGGTGTTTGGCGGNCCGCTGACGCAAATTACACTATTGGCCACGAAACAGACGAAAGAGAAGAATCCAACGCTGTTTAAGGCTGTCGCCAACGCTCTCAATGAGTCGATTAGCGTCGCCAATGTGGACAAGCGCGCTGCCGCAATCCTTTGGAAGAAAGCCCAGAACGCACCTGAAAGTGTTGATGAGCTTGTTGCTCTGCTTGACGATCCCGGCTTCGAGTTTACCTCGGAACCTCATCGCATTGCTTACTTCGCCGCGTTTCTAAATCGCATCGGCAGCATGAAAACAAAGCTCACTGATTGGAAAGAGCTCTTTTGGGAAACTGCCCATAACCGGAACGGCGATTGATAATCCTGAGCTTGCAATTCACGCTTCGTTGGCGGTGACGAAGTCTTTATGGCGCACCGCTATCTGCCACCCCGTATGTCTGCTTTTGACCCAAAGCCGACTACTCGGGCTTTTGCTCTCCGCTTCATCATCACAAGTAAAATGGCCGTAAATTTCATTTTCGTTTCCGGTCACCAAAATGCCGTTCTGTCGCCCCACGAGCGGCCATTCAGGCTGCTTTTACGAATCAGTTAGTTTTCCGAAGAATGCTGTGGGGAGTTAGCGGGGAAAGCAGCTATGAGTCCAAAATCCTTCCTTCTTACCTTAGGGATTTTCTGCGGAGGGTATGTCTCTAATACGCTCCTCGATGAAGCCGTAGACGCAGCCGAAAAATACTTTCATTTCCAGACCTCAACCTACAAAACCGACTCCAACGGCTACGTCATTTGCAGCCCAGAGAAGCCCAAAATAACCAATGCTGATCTCAAGCAGTTAACCCTGAACGCCTTGAGCGCGGTTGAAGGTCCGACCCAATAGAGGAGCATGTCCGCTTCTGGTCCAAAGCGTACATGGGCTCGTGCAGTGCACATGTCCGCTTTCGGGGGCGAAGCGGACATGACCCGTTACGAAGGCAG
>AF_2010_repII_A01DRAFT_1000046_pt1 | contig 12899 bp, 12 predicted proteins | sample AmaForrepliIIA01_FD_9192 | JGI IMG/M metagenome (IMG submission 9192) | reverse complement strand
CCAGTCGGCCGACATCCCGCATAAGACTGAGGCTGGCGCCGTCTTGCTAAATGTTGGTGTTGACGAAGCACAAGTTGCGTACGAGCGCGTGCTTGCAAATGCGATGCATCACGCACCCAGCGCGTATATCGAGGGCGTTCTGGTCGAGGCTATGGCGCCAGCCGGACGCGAACTGATCCTTGGCGTGAATCGCGATCCCCGTTGGGGCCCGCTGTTGATGGTCGGCCTTGGGGGCGTTTTGGTCGAAGCTTTGCACGACCTTGTGCTGGCGCCGGTGCCGCTCGATCGCGATGCGGCAATGGCTCTGCTGTACCGCTTAAAAGGTGCGGCCGTTCTCGCGCCTTTTCGCGGCATGCCGGCGGCCGATACCGAAGCGCTTGCTGATCTCATGGTGAGGCTCTCGCAATTCGCACTCGATCACGCCGACGCAATCGCCCAAATCGAGCTCAATCCTGTGATCGTGCACGGCAAGGGTGACGGCGTGAGCGTGGTAGATGCCATAATTATCAAACAGGCCGCACAGCAGGCGGAGCGCCGGGGCGCGGCCGAATAGGAGAAAAATACCATGAGCGACATTGGCATCGAAAAGCGTGATCACGTCGCTTTGGTCGAGATCAGGCGGCCGCCAAATAATTTCTTCGATATTCCGTTGATCAAGGGTATTGCCAGCGCACTTGAGACATTCGACGAAGACGACAACATTCGTGTCGTCGTGCTGGCAGCGCAAGGCAAAGCCTTCTGCGCTGGAGCCAATTTCGGCGATGGTTCGCAGCTTGACGCACAGGGCCGCCGCCGCGACGAGCCCGGGCCAGGCGTCGCCCCGCTCTATGTCGAAGGCAACCGGCTCTTCCGCACCAAAAAACCGATTATAGCGGCCGTACACGGCCCCGCCGTCGGCGGCGGCCTTGGGCTCGCAATGGCGGCCGACTTCCGTGTGACTTGTCCAGAGGCGCGTTTCTGCGCGAATTTCACACGCCTCGGCTTTCATCCCGGCTTTGGGCTGACGGTCACATTGCCGGCAGTGATCGGCGAAACAAAGGCCGCGTTGATGTTCTATACCAGTCGTCGCGTGTCAGGCGAGGAAGCTTACGCGATGGGACTCGCGGACGTGTTGGTCCCGCAGAATGAAGTGCGCGATGCCGCGATCAAACTCGCCACCGAGATCGGCGAGAACTCGCCGCTCGGACTTATCGCCACGCGGATGACCATGCGCAACGACATTGCGGACCGCGTGCGCAAGGCGACCGATCGCGAACTTGAAGAGCAGACCCGCTTGCGTAAGACGGAGGATTTCAAGGAAGGCATCAACGCGGTCGCCGAGCGGCGCATTCCTAATTTCAAGGGGCATTAAGCGAGGTGTTCTGTCGCTCTGGATTCAGACGGCTCTCGCGACGCCGGACGCATACGATCAAGACCATCCGCTGCGGTGGCAGATATCGTTGTGCGCACCATGAGGCGCGCCTCATGCCCGGGCCAAGGCCGCCCGCGATGCATGGTCGCTCTGTTGTCCCACATGACGACATCGCCGCTGCGCCAGCTGTGCACATAGCTCGTCCCAGGCGCGGTCGCGGCAGTCATCAATTCGTCGAGTAGTCTTTTTCCCGCAATCAAGTCCATACCCTCGATTGCATACGCATGAGAGGCAAGATAAAGGGCACTCCGGTAATTGGCTGGGTTCTTCCAAACCATTCGCCAACATTGTGGAGGAAGGGTCGCGCGCTCTTCAGGGCTTGCAAGGTCGGCGGCAATCTGACCGCGGGAATGAGCATAGTCGTGCCAAGCAAATAAATTGTCGAACTTCTGGCGCGAATCCAGCTCAAGGCGCTCGAACGCAAGGCGGGTTGACACGAACTCAGTTTCGCCGCCGCGCCTCGGGATTATCCGCGCCGAAAGTACCGACGTCAGTGCGGGGACTTTCTTAAATGAGCTGTCGGTGTGCCAGAGTTGGTTTGCCCTATTGCGTAGCGCAAGCCGGTGATCAGGTGGAACGACCTTTCCGTCTTCACCGATCGTGCTGAGGATCACGAAATGAGTACCGGTCCCCTGGGAGCCGACTTTTGTCACTTCAGGCGGACCGAAGCAGCGCGAGAAAGCTAGCTGGGACTCATCGTCCACCACCTGATCGCGAAAGATGAGAACCGAGTGCTCCTCAAAAGCGGCACGCACGGCGGAATACGTGGCCGGATCGGATGCGACCTCGGCAAGAGTCACTCCGCATACCTGCACAGCGAACCCTGGACCGACCGGTATGGTGTCCATCGACCACGTTCCCTCCCTCAACCTTCCTCCAAATAATACACGCTGGCAAGAAAGCCATGGACGAAGACAGGAGCAGACATCCGCTGCTCACATCCCCGCCTGCGGATCGTTGCCGAAATTGCACAGGTGTTTAGCGGCGTCGTGCGGTATCGTGCCGCTTACCAAATAGCTCTGTAGCTACAATTAGGAGGGCTGGCGCATGGCCGAAAAAATGGTTGTTTGTGAGGTTTCAACCGGTGTGGCACGCATCATTCTGAACAGACCACCGGTAAACGCGCTCAATCTCGAGATGATAAAGGACGTTGTCACTGCATTCGAAATTGCTGGGAAGGATGAAGGTATCCGTGCAGTCGTCTTAACGAGCGCAGTTTCTAAAGCCTTTTCGGCCGGACTCGACCTCAACATCCTGCTCGGCAAATCAGAGAAAAAAGTTCGCGGACTGCTTCAGGAACTTTACGTCCGGCTTTACGACACCCAGTACAATCTGGGCAAACCTTCCATCGCAGCGGTCGGAGGCGCAGCGCGCGGTGGTGGAATGACGATGGCCATCTCATGCGATGTCATACTGGCGGGACAAAGCGCGACGTTTGGGTATCCGGAGATCGACGCAGGCGTTATTCCAGCGATACATTTCACGCACCTCCCTCGCATCGTCGGCCGCCACCGAGCCTTCGAACTGTTGTTTTCCGGACGCAGCTTCGGCGCCGAAGAAGGGTATCGTCTCGGCCTTGTCAGCAGGGTGGTGCCCGACGAAGAACTTGTTTCCCACGCGCAATCGTTGGCCGAAACATTTGCTGGAAAATCAGCTGTTGTGATGCGCCTCGGCCGCGCTGCATTTATGCGCCAGAACGAGCTTGGCTACCGCCGAAGCATCACTAATGCAGTTGAGGACTTTTGCAACGTCGCTATGACCGATGCCGCTCAAAATAAGCTTAAGGCGTTCGTGGAAAGACGCCGCTCCATTCATTAACGCAAGGATTGTCGAATAATGTCCGTAGAGTGCGATGGAAAGATTTGGAATACGGTATCAGCATAATCAGCGATTTAACGACGCTTCGCCAAAGTGAAGTATTTGCGTAGAAATTGGCAAAACGAATGTCTGGCGAGACCTGTAGAGTGAAACGACGCTTAGCAATGAAGTCTGTCCGCTTTACCCCCGAAAGCGGACATGTGCAGTGCACCAACGCATGTCCGCTTAGGGCAAAAGCGGACATCCAGTAAATACCCTGCTCGGTCTTATTGCTGTCGCCGTTTCTGCTCCGCTTCATCCCACGCTGTAAGTGCTTGGTAGTCAGGTACAAAGCCGAGACCTTTCTGTGCGTCGGACGAAATCACTGTCTGCGATGTTACGACGTCAACGAGTGCCGGCGCGTTTTGCATTGCTCGTTGCAAGGCAGGTTTTAGGTCTTCCGGCTTCTCTACCCGCTCGCCGTGCAGGCCAAGAGCGCGCGCCATGCCCGCATAGTCCGAGTGGCGCAAGGTGGTGCCGACGACGCGGCCACCATAATTGAGCTCTTGGTCGAGCCGTTCTATATTCCAGGCGGCGTTGTTTGACACGATGAACACGCATTTCGCGCCGTGGCGAACGGCGGTGTCGATTTCCATGGCGTTGATTCCGAAGGCGCCATCGCCGTTAACCGAAATCACCTGCCGTCCAGGCAAAGCAAGTGCTGCTGCAATCGCAAATGGTACACCGACGCCCAGGCAGCCAAATGCACCGGCATCCATGTAAGTGGATGCGCGCAGCCCGGTGCGTGCAAAGCTGAGCAGATCACCGCCGTCGGCGATAGCGATGTAATCCGGCTCGGCCGTCGCGGAAATCGCGTCGAAAATTGCGCGCGGATGCACCTTGCCGTCAGTGCCGGTCATTGGCCGCTGGTCTTTTGTCGCGCCCGCGGTGGTGCGTTCGCGGTGGCGTCGGCGCAGCCCGTCGGCCCATTCCTTGTCAATGTTTGATTCGCGATTGCCCGCCGCCTCAACCATCGCCGCCAAAGCCAGCTCAGGCGAGGCCAGCAGTTCGGGCTGCCCTCGGCGATTGTCGACCAGCTCGCCAGGATTGTCGGCGATGCGGATGAAGCGCGCGTTTGGGAATACCGCCGGCGAACCATAGCCCACCTGATAGTCGAGCTTGCGGCCGATCAGAAGCACGACATCCGCGTCTGTCATCGCCGCCGCACGCATCGCAGCGACTGCAGACGGATGGTCGGGCGGCACGAGACCGCGGCTTTCCTGCGTGTCGAGATAGAGTGCGCCGGTGGCATCGAGCAGCCGCCGAAGCTCCGCAGATGCGCCGCGCGCGCCACGCCCCGTAATGACGAGCGGACGCTTGGCCGACCAGAATACCTCGACCGCTTGCTTGACCGCAGCCGAGTCCGGCGGCGGTCGCCGCGCCGGCTTTGCTGTGAGCCACTCGTTTAAAACGAGCTGCGGAGCTACGTGCGTACGCAGTACATCGGTAGGGATTTCGACATAAACCGGTCCGGGTTCACCGGCATCGCCGATCGCGCGTGCCGTCGCTTCGTCGAGCTCGCGTATAACCTGATCGGGAACACGCAACGTCCGCGATGTCCGAGTCACCGGGCGGAGGATATCGACATGCGGAATGTCCTGTAGCGGACCCATATTGGCTTGCGGCCGCGAAGTACATCCCCCGATTAGCAGCACCGGGGCGCGCGCCAGCGACGCGTTGGCAATGGCGGTCACGGTATTTGTCACGCCCGGTCCGGCAGTGACCATTGCGACGCCAAGTCGCCCAGTCAGTTCCGAATGCGCGTGCGCCATGTGTACGGCAGCACCTTCGTCGCGGACGTCGATAATCCGGATGCCCTGACGCGCCACATGATCCCAGATCGGCTGGATGTGCCCGCCCTGCAAACCGAAAATACGGTCGATACCACGGGCCCGCAGGAAGCTTGCTATCCAAGCGGCGCAGGTCAGCGTATCGGCATTCAGGTCTTGCCTTACTGCACACGGCTCATTCATGGCTTCCCCCGATGGCGCAACGTCGTTAACGGCGGCGGCTCTCTTGTTGCTCTCTTAATAGGCGGTGCTGGATTTTTCCGGTTGCCGTGCGTGGCATCTCTTCATCGGCTATGAAAGCGACCGAACGCGGCCTTTTGTATCCGGCTATGCGGCTGCGGCACCATTCAATGATCTCGGCCTCGTTCGGCGCCATTCCATGGCGTGGAACGATCACTGCGTGCACCCGCTCGCCCCACGTACTATCTGTGAGTCCGATTACCGCCACGTACTTGACCTTCTCGTGCGAGCTGAGCAGCGCTTCCACTTCGGACGGGTAGACGTTTTCCCCTCCCGAAATGATCATGTTGCTCTTACGATCGACAAGATAGATGTAACCGTCCGTGTCGCGGCGGGCCATGTCGCCTACTGTGCAGTATTCGCCCCTGAACGCCTCCTTCGTTTTGTCTGGCAGCTTCCAGTACCCCTCGAAGGTATAATCGTTGCACGAATAGAGTTCGCCGGGTTCGCCGGGAAGCACTTCGTTGCCATCTGAGTCCAGTAACCGGATCGGACGCGAGCCAACGCATTCGCGCCCGACCGACCCGAGCTTAGTGAATTGCTCGTCCGGGTGCAGCATCGTCACCCAACCCGCTTCAGTCGACCCATACAGCTCGAAAAGCCCCGCCTTCTTGAAGTAGTCCATAATTGCGAGCTTGGTCTCGCGCCGAGCCGGCGCAGATGAGATCATTAGCTTGGTGACGGCGTCCACGTTGTAACGGCCGCGTGTCGTCGCCGGCAGGTCAAGCATCATGCTGTAGTGCGTAGGTACCAGTGAGGTGAAAGTCGAACCGCCATCGGCCAAAGTGCGAATGAGATGTTCGGGGTCGAAATGCTTGCGGCTGTAGACGGTGCAAGGTGCCCCGCAATAGCTAAAGGCGCCGAAAAAATAGAGCGAGTTGGCGTGGCACATCGGCATAACCAGCAACGCCGCGTCACGACGCGAGATACCAAGCTCGACTTCGGTCACCAGGGACAACATAGCGCCACCTCTGTGATTGCGAATGGCACCTTTCGGTTTGCCGGTAGTCCCTGAGGTGTACATTAGGGTCCAAGGGTCATCGCCCGCGACGGCAAATGACGGCCGGCTATCGCGCGCTTGCACCAGTAATTCTTCATAGGAACGATAACCCGGGGGGCAAACGCGCTCGCCAAAGTGGATGAAGTTGCCAGTGGGTACGGAAACCTGGGCGCGGACGGTTTCGATGATTTCGACAAGCTCGTCTTGCACAATCAAGGCGCGGGCGTCACAGTTCTCGATGATGTAGTGAGCTTCCGGCCAAGTGAGACGAAAATTGATCGGCACAGCAACGATCCCGCCAAGGGCTGCCGCGGCATAGATTTCCAACCATTCCACGCAGTTGTAGGCGAGCACGCAGACGCGGTCGCCCTTGTTCAGACCGAGGCCTCTAAATCCGTTAGCCAACCGACATGCGCGGCTGTACCAAACCCGAAAAGTCATTTTGCGGTCGAGATCGCCGGCGCCGAGTTTTTCGGGGAAAAGCTCTGCATACAATGCGAGCGCGTCACCCAGATGCGCAAGTCCACCCATTCCGCACCTGCCTTGCCCTCGCTCAAGCCTGGGGTAACTCCACCGCTATGCGGTTCGGACCTTTTGTGTCGACGATGGCGACCCGAATTTGCGGAAACTTCCGTTTTAGCTCTAACGCTGCCGTCAGTGCCGCTTCTTGAGTTGGATGTTCAGACTTCAGCCTTCCATCGACTTCGAGTTTATAACTGATTTTCGGTAGTTCATGTTCGAGTTGATCATTCTTTTTGGCCGCAACCACATGAATTTGTTCCGTCGCAGTCAAAGGTTCATCACCCTTGACCTTGTGAACCTTTAAAGATCGACTCACCTGCATCGTGGCCACCTTTACTTTGGTTTTCTTCTTTTCCTTTGTCTTTTGCGTCTTTGCTTTGGTTCTTGTTATCGGCTTTATTTTTGCTTTCGATTTACGACGCTTTGCTTTCAGAATTTTTGGCATTCCCGAATCACCTTTACATAGTTTTGAATCATTGCCGTTTGCGTGGATGGTCGAAACACCGCGGCGTTAATTTCAACAGCTACCCACCGATATCTACAGATTTGATCGTAGATATGCCACACCTGTGCTCACGATGTCCGGTTTTGGGGGCAAAGCGGACGCGGCAGCACGCCAATGAGATGTCTGCTTTTGACGCTAAGCCGACCGGTCTTGGTCTCTCGATCAGCTACGACATCATTGTCAAGCAGCACAGCGGCTCACAGCCGGGCGAGTTCACCGAAATCAGGGTTATTCTGCCGCGAGTTGCTGCGTTCGACTGAGGTCGGCCCGATCTCCGTTGTTAGCCCTTAGGGACATGGGTTCTTGCACCGCACATGTCTGCTTGTGACCGAAGACGGACATCCACTCCCGCAAGGAACAACTCTCTGGATGCGCGAATTTGATCGTTGCCGGTCGCGACCGTCAGCATCCCAAGTGGCCGGCATCGCACTTATGGTAGCGGACCTCCGTCTGTCCCACGCGGCGGAGGTCCTTCGCGGTCAGTTCATCGCCGCGAACTTGTGTCAGGAAGCCGACAGAGGAACGAATTTGAGTTGTCTGGATTTCCTTGTCGGCTGCCACTCACCCCGCGCTCACCTCCTCGGCAGCCTCTGGTGAAACAGGGCTGCCACGGTTTGCCTGGTTCTTTCTTCGACCGCGGCGGCCCTGTTTTAACCCTTCGGCGGAACGGAACTGATTCCACTTTTCGAGCCTAACGAAATGTTAGGCACTCGAGACGCGAATTTATTTCGTTTGCCCGCTGGAATAGGTTGAAGTCGCAACTTCATTAACGATGAGTGCCGTTTACAGCTATTTCAGCATTCGAATTAATTTGCTCGTCAAAGCTCATGCTCGATAGTCGCGCGCATTAAGCAAATGCCAGAAAATCTTGAAGCCCTTGTTCGCAGCCGCGCCGCGCGTCTGGGGCTCGCCATGCTTTTTATCGCAGTTCGTTTGACCGGGGGCAGTGAATGGAGTGATGGCAAGGTAACGTCTGCCCAGCCTATGTCGGGGACACGGTCCGTGTGTTTCTGGCGCAGGTGGGGTTCGTTGAGGGAGTCGTTATCCGGAGAACGAATGAATTTGTTGGAATACAATTCAAGCTGCTACCATCGATCGAGCGTGAGCTAATGATCCGGAAGTTATTTACCGCTGGTCGCGACAACACTGTCGTGGAAACATCCGCATTTGCCGCAGCCGGGGCTCTTTGAGTCGCTAGGATGCCCGGCGACATAGGGGGCAAGTATGCCGCAGTTTAGTATTGGCTTTGTCATCTTCCCTGATTTGACGCAGCTAGATTTCACCGGTCCTTTACAGGTGCTGTCACGGCTTCCTCAATCAGCGACCCACATCGTCGCGAAATCGGCAGCGCCCGTCCCGAGCGATTGCGGGCTTGGACTCGTGCCAACGCACACCTTTGTGAACTGTCCGCCTCTCGACCTGATCTGCATACCGGGTGGAAGCGAAGGTGTGGCGGGCATAATAAACGATCGTGAGACCATTGAATTTGTCCGTCACAAAGCAAGTGCTGCGAAGTACATCACGTCAGTTTGCACGGGCGCATTCGTTTTGGGTATGGCCGGTTTTTTGAAGGGCCGCCGTGCTACGACGCACTGGGCTTATACTAATCTCTTGCCACTCGTCGGAGCTACCTACGAAAAGGCCAGAGTGGTGAAGGATGGAAACGTGATAACCGGGGGTGGAGTTACCGCAGGCATTGATTTTGCGCTTAGCGTCATTGCCGAAATCGCAGGCGAGACGACGGCGCGAAAAATTCAGCTCGGGATAGAATATGACCCGTCGCCACCGTTCGATTCAGGACATCCTGATAAAGAGCCGGCTCTCAAAACTGAGCTTATGTCTGGTCGCTACAACGAGTTCAACGCAATGTATCGTACGCGCATCGCGCGAGGCGTTCCGGTTTGATCGCAATGTCTGCTTTCGACCCAAAGCGGACATTCTTCAAAAGACGCGGCCACCAATCCAAGTGGTCTGGCGTTGCTTTGCAGCACGTATTAGATGTGATGGATGGGAAGACAAGCAGCCGTCGTAATCTACGTGCTCGCGATGGTGGCCGTCGTGATCGGCGTGGACGTCCTGTTCTTCAGGAACCGGTTCTGGGAGCGGCTGATGGTGAACGTCGGAATTGTCCTGGTGTTCGCGGCGTTCTATCTGAGGTTCCTGAAGCGTCCATGAACGAACCGCAACGGAAGCGGTGAGCTGCAAACGCGCGCTACCGAGCGCCATTGGCCCAAAGCGGACATCTTCCGGTCTTGCGAAAAGCGTTGCCTCGCCCTTGCCTGAGGGGTAAGTCGCGCGTCCTCATGTCCCATTCTGTGACTGCACAAGTCCACTTTTGACCCAAAGCGGGCATCTGACGCCTCATTCCCAGCACTGGTTTAACGCGGTACGATGGCTGGTCGCGCACACCAAGAGTGCAAGCGCTGAGGCGGACAATGAGCAACGATGATGACAAGCGGCCCGCGTTCGCTCGCTGGCGAAACTCGGAAGTAAGCAGAAATTTTCATCGGCTTGGACTGCTCGTTGCGGCACTGATTCTCGCAGCAGGCCTTCTGCTGATGTTGAAAGATGCCCTTGGCCTAAGGTTGGGAGATTTGATTCCAGCTGACATTCCAATTCTCGCGGGCGGGATCGCCATCGGCCTCACTGGCATCGCATTGGCTTCCCTGGCCGCATATGGCGTCGTCCGTGCCATAGGTTGGACGATTGACCGGTCGATTTAAGGTCGCCAGATACCGGAGGCACACAGAAATTGCGAGTTTTTGTGACGGCAGTCACAGCGCGCAAAGGATTTTCTCTTATTGTCAGTGTCGTATCCTCTGACTTTCCGCCCTGATGGGGGTCGAACATGAGTTTCAACTATCTAACCAACTCCAGTGGCTTCACACGAATAGCGGCTTATGTGGGCCAGATGGTCGACCACGCTGTAGACGTGCAGATCGAGAAGATCTCGCAAAACCTACACCCGGATCCGGCCACCCAATACTTGAATCGGCCAATGGATCTGAGCGAGCTTATGTCGCGGACAATCGCGCCCTAACCCTGCCGCTTTCGGCGCAGTCGCGAGGATGAAGCTCGACAGAATAGACGAATGAAACGCCGAATTACCTAACCAGGTGTCCCCAGATTCGCCGGATCACAAAAGGGACCGTTGGCGGCGCTCAAACCAACGGTCCCTTTCTTTTCTCGAAATTTTTGTGACAACGGTCACATCGCGTTTTCCGCGGGCGTGCTTTTTATCCAGTGGTAATATTTTGCCATAGTGGGGCTGTTCAAATGGAGCAGCATACAGTCGCCGGACCGCGCCGACATTGTTCGGTCGAGGTCTATCAAATCGCAAAACATGTCTGGATTGCTGACGGCGAGGCTCTTGGCGATCAATTAAGAGTCAGAGCAAGCACTGCAGGAAAAGCCTTGATCGCCTGGCACAAAGCGGCGGCAAAAAAGGGGCGCGAATGATGACGTGTCGGCCACCTGACGAGAAATAGATCGGCCCCTACCCTGGCCATTCTTGGCGCCCGAGTCATGTCTGCTTCTGGCCCCAAGCCGACACGCGGACACCAATCTCGTTGGAAAGATTAAAAGCCCCCGAAGCGGGGCTATCAAATCACTGCGCTTGCTTCGGGGCTTGGCCAGTGGTTGCGGGCTTCGCCGCTTTCGGAGCGCTGGCCTTGGCATGCTGGGCTACGCAGTTGTTGACGAAGTTATGCCGCTTCACGAAGTGGATGGCGGAATACTTCTTGGCTGCTTGTGCTTTGCATGAAGCCTGGACGTCTGCAGATACCTTTTGCTTGTTGCCAGCTGCTTCAGCTGACACCGCGAATGACACAACGAGGGCTGTTGCCAGCGTCGAGATAAGTAGCTTCTTCATGTCATATCTCCTGTGCCCCAAACGCCACAGAAACGCCAATTCAATCGCTTTCGTTCCGAATATTTTCCTGCCAGAAATAATATCGACTCGATCCTCAGTGCCCTCGCCGCATTAAAAAAGGAACTGTTCACCCGATAAATGATTGTTGTTTTAGTCGGGTTGGAGGTGCGCAATGGGCACCGTCACATTCCTCGCGCCTGCGAATCCACAATGGGTCTGGCTCGAACTCAAGATGATGTGCGTCCTGCGCCGTTTGCTGGGCAATGACAGCCCGTTTGGCTGGTGCGATTTCATAACCTCGACAGAGCCGCGCGGACCTTGCGTGGACTTCTGCGATCATTTCGGGCCGGTCGTCCGTCTAACGCGCGTCGATCGTCGTTACGAGGTCACATGTTTGCGGACCGGCGCATTAAAACGCACAACTAACCTGGGAAGCGCTGCGTCGCTCATCAGGGCGCGGTGGAGTGCCGGGGTCGATACCCACCCGCAAGGCTCAATGTGCGACCACGCCAGTTGAGATTTTGCCAGCATAACGTCCTCGACCTGCGGTTGGAGGCCATTGTGCTTGACGCGGCGCGGCCGGACTTTGAAGGCGCTTAAGAGGCTCCTGCGTTCGGTCCGACCGCCACTCAAACGCGCGTAGATTATTCCTGCGCGCTGTACACCTCCGCTCTGGCCCAAAGCGGATAACTAGGCCGATGGTCCAATTCTAATGCGGGCTTGCTGACTGCTAGCCTCCGAGCCAGCCCGACAACAATTCCAAAGGCCCTGCTATGTGACCTTTTCAACGGGAGGCTGTGATGGTGCGTCTCGTCAAGACAACTCTGACGGTAGGATTCTTGATCGCTACATCAGTTGGTACGAGCTTCGGCAGCGGATGGGAGGTCAATAACATCTGGTGGGACGTCATCCCCAACTTCCGTGGCAGCGGGCAGACAGTATGCCTTGCTGAACAGTTTAACAACGAAAGGTTCGCGGCGGTCACTTTTAATGTGTACCCGGTCCACGGCCGTCCGGGTCGTCATGGGACCGCAACACAGCGGGATATGGAGCCTAATCGTCAGTACCGGATCTTTGGTTGGCCCGCCGGTACGAAACCTGACCCCAAATGTGTTTTGACGAGTTGGCAGACCAAAGCAACGCGTGTGACGGCTCCGCCACCTGTACCTTCCTGGCGTTTGTTTCGGTGATCGACGGGTGTGCGCCGCACCTGCTCACTCGCGCCGACGAGCGTTCGCTTCCACAACGCGGAAATTGCCGACAGCACTCCTGACCTATTAATGCTGGGTAGAAGCTGGACCTCGGTCCAACTTCTATTTCGACGCCGACAGACTAAACAATCAAAGGTGCAACTTTGGCTTGCGAAAATCATTCAATAGTGGGGATGGGAGAAAGGCAGATGAGCCATGAACCTCGTCTCACTCATTATGAGGTTTCTGACGCCCGACATGACCGGACGAATTGCGAACGCACTCCTTCTGGATCACACCGCTAAACGATCGATGCTGATTGTATGTTCCGCCATTTGCGTGGGACTTGCATTTCCGACGTCTTCGTTCGCTCAAAGAAAGGCGATACCGACCTGCGAAAAGGAATGGAGCGCCAACAAAGCGTTTAATCAGGCAGCGGGGATTACGAAAAGGGATTGGATAGCGAAGTGCCGATCCGATAAGTGGGCAAACAAACCGGCAGACGCGCGCCGG
>AF_2010_repII_A01DRAFT_1000043_pt1 | contig 13132 bp, 11 predicted proteins | sample AmaForrepliIIA01_FD_9192 | JGI IMG/M metagenome (IMG submission 9192) | reverse complement strand
AATCTTGCATCCGCAATGCTGACATATGGCCAGTCATACGAGAGGGTATATTTTGCATGCCTGTGTCCATCTATGACTTCACTCTGACGGTCACGGTATCAGGCTGTGACACTTGTCCCAACGAGTCTGTCACAGTTAGTGAGAATGTCAAGTCCATTGTTGTTACTGTGGTCGAATTTACTGGAGCTATGAATGTTGGAGTTGCAGTGTTAAGCCCATTTAGAACTACAGAAGGACCAGAAGTTTGAGTCCATGCGTATGAGGAGATGGTAGCACCCGTGGATGTTGCATAGCTTCCAGTACCATCTAATACTACCAGAGTACCTGCTGTTACTGTTTGATCTGGTCCTGCGTTAGCTATTGGTGCTGACTGTGTAGGATTAGTGAATGGCGCACAAACTCCATTTTGTAATATGGAGCCAATAGGACATGTTATAGGAGTCGTGCTGGTAGTAGTTGGTACACAAAAACCATTTTGAAACACTGATCCTGTGGGACAAACACTTGACCCGGAACTAGGAGAACACAAGCCTGACAACTGGAGTTGGGGTGAGCACACCGAGTTACCACCATTGTTTGTAGTCGATTGTTGAGGCTGTTGTAATGGTGATGATTGAAATGAACAGAAACCGCTTTGTGGTCCTTGAGCAACTCCCATTCTTACCGCATTGCAAAAAGATGATATCATTGGGGCCATTTGTGCCCGGGTCTGGGCTTGGACCGGATCCTGAACCTGCGGAATAGTAACGATTAAGGACGCTGCAAATGTTGCAATTGTGACTATGGCTAGGGCCTTCCTAGGTCCCATAGTTAGTTATGTCCCTCTTGCTAGTTAAAGGGTATCACTAAGCAATCTCTATTTATACCAGTGCTACTAATCACGGTGCTAAATCAGTACAATGCTAATTTTAGGTATGAAACTTGACGAAATGAATAAATGAATGAATTAGTGACTTGGTAGTCTACACGGTGGCTGGCTAGATTAAGGTAATATCAACAGTCCTGCAATCCTCTCTACACATTGTGCTCCTTGTAGCAATTGAGAAGCCTGAGTTTGAGTCTGTTCCCAGTGAGTACGTCTAAATATGGGACAAATTTATTATTAAATTTAATTTTATAGTTTGCATGCTAGCAAGTATCAAAATTCATGTATCAAATAGAAATGGAGTTATTATGTACTGAATTATGAATTCTGGACTGTGAATAGTGTCGAAATTTGTGCCCTATTAGCACAAGAAATTCTGTCCCTAAACTTATTTTTGAACTTCATGTTTCGGGGTCTTGACATTAGTTTTGATCTACAGTAAGGACAAAGGTTTGTAGTTCCGAGAACAGCAGAAAAAAAATTTCACATATACTACAACGCATCTGCCCTTGATCGTAACGACCTTGATCGTAACGTGTGGTTATCCCCCCTATTCTAGTAAATTTTTTGAAGACTAGGATTGTATTTACTCTACATACTATTGGCATTTATTTTTGTACTTATTTAGTCAAGCTGATAACAAACACTTATACGCATTATTAATACATGAATCCTCAAATGAAGATCAAATAAAGATAAAATAATAGCCAAGTATGTAAAGTTTTTATCACATAGCATTGTGGGTTAAAGAACGTTGAACTCCTATAACACAACCTTTAAGGATAATTTCTCTGAGGAAGAAAAGCTTATTTTAGGTTCACATTTTTCTAATTCTGACAAACCTGTTTTTGCAATCATTACCCCTACTCAGGTGGACAGAGGAGCATTGATGTCCAGATATTCTAGAACAGATAAAACTATGCGTCGTATTTTCTTGGATGAATTCGCTAGAAATCCAAGCAGAGGAGAGGAATTCTATAGAAGAGTATTATCAGAATATGGAGATGATTCCGTCGCGGAATTAGGAGAAGCACAAGTAGCAATAGAATGGATTTCTAACATAGCTGCCAAGAAAATCGAGGATCATAGAATTGGACTTTCCTATCTTGAAAAATCTTCGCGCTACGTAACATTCGATCGAAAAGTAAGAGGTCAATACAAGTACTTTAGGGATGAGTGCATTATGTCCTCGTCATATGCTGAATTATATACTCAGGCTTGTGATCATGCTTTCGATCTTTACTGCAAGAATTTGCAGCCCATGCAAAATTTTATAACAGAAATTGAGCCGATCGAACGCTTCCTTTTTTTTGACTCAGCATCAAAAACAGAAGTACCTTATACCAAACTAAAATTCGAGAAAGATGTTGAATCTGCAAGGAAAATATACAAGGCAACTATTAAAGCCAAAACACTAGATATCCTACGTGGGCTTTTACCGGCGTCCACACTTACGAATTTGGGCATCACGGGAAATGGTCGAGCATTTGAATACTTACTATCAAAAATGTTCTCATCAGACCTAAATGAAATAAAATCGCTTGCATCGCAGTTGCAATCAGAGCTTAATTTTGTTATTTTTGCCTTTATAAAAAGAGCTAATAATGAATATGGTCGTACATTGCAGAAGTACTTTGTAAATACAAGGGATGCAATTTTAGAACTTTCCAAGCATCACATTAGAAATATAAAGATAGAAAAAGAACCACAATTTGTAAAACTTCTGAACTTTGAAGATAATGCTGAAGCTGAGATAAGAGTGAGTTCAGCAATTTTATATGAGCATGCTCAAGGTCAGTCTCTCGAGAATCTTTCAGCATATATTCGATCTCTACCATCAATAGAAAGACATAAAATAATTCACACATATACGAAATATCGGACGAATAGAAGGCATCGTCCTGGTAGAGCTTTCGAAATGGTAGATCTTACATTTGAAATGTTTACAAATTTTGGAATTTTTCGTGACCTGCATCGACACAGAGTTCTTACTTTAGAAAGGCAGCTGCTTTCTACTAAACACGGATATGACATTCCCCAAGAGGTTGTCGATATGGGAATTGAGAAGAATTTCAAAGATTGTATGTATAAATGTGATGAAGCTTATAAAATAATTTCAATGAAAATGCCTGAAGAATCACAATATGTAGTTAACTTCGCATATAGATACCCATATTTTATGAAACTTAACTTGCGTGAGGCGTGTCATATGATTGAACTGAGAACTATTCCGCAAGGGCATCCAGATTATCGTAAGGTGTGCCAGAAAATCTTTACGGAAATAAGGCGTGTCCATCCTGTACTTGCTGATGGTATTAAGTTTGTGGATATGAATAAGTATGAATTGGAGAGATTTGATTCTGAGAAACAGACTGAGAATAAGAGACGAGAGCTAAATTAGAAAGACCTGAGTAGATTTTGAGTTGACAATGAATTATAGAAACGTTTGACAAGGCTATCAGTTGTCACTAATCCTTCCACCATCATTCCCCATGTTGTACTGCTATTATTGTCTAGGTATGACAAATCATCATCTATTAATGATATAAACTCCAAAGATTGTCTTTATTAAGTCCTAGCGTGCATATCTTTTGATTCATTGGTATGTCAAACAATAGCAAAATACAAACAATTAATCCTGCCAGCGGCAAGACAATTTCATCATATAATATCACTCCTATAGATCAGATTGGGAATATCGCAAAAAATGCTCGAAACGCATTTGAGAGATGGAGAGGATTAGAAATTTTAGAACGCTGTGATTATATTCGAAACCTAGCCAAAATACTCAATAAGAATAGAGAAAGATATGCCAAAATAGTCACAGAAGAGATGGGAAAACCCATAACACAGTCAATCGCAGAAATAGAAAAATGTTCTCTGGTATGTGAATATTATTCCGAAAACGCAGAATCATTTTTACGTGATGAAATAGTTCCAACTGAATTTAGAAAGAGCTTCATTTCATTTGAACCTCTAGGAGTCATTGCAGGCATCATGCCTTGGAATTTCCCATTCTGGCAAGTTATGCGCTATGCAGTCCCAACATTAGTTGCAGGCAACACAGCTGTTCTCAAACACTCAAGTGTATGTATAGGATCCGCATTAGAAATTCAAGAAGCTTTTAAAGAAAGCAGATTTCCTGAGAACATTTTTCAGTGTATAATAGGTGACTACAAGGCTGGAGAAGCATTAGTTCAATCAGATAAGATAGATGCGATTTCAGTTACCGGCAGTGTCAGCACTGGCAGAAGAATTGCAGAGCTTGCTGGAAGAGGATTGAAAAAATGCGTTTTAGAACTTGGAGGGAGCGACCCCTTCATCGTACTAGAAGACGCCGACTTGAATCAAACAGCTCACCTGGCTGCGCAATCTAGATTACTTAACACTGGGCAGAGTTGTATTGCGGCAAAGAGATTTATTGTTTTAAAAGAAGTGGTTGAAAAATTTTCAAAATTATTCATGCAAAATGTAGAGGCAGAAGTAGTTGGGGATCCTATGAACCCCAAGACTACAATTGGACCGCTAGTAAGAGAAAGTCAACGACAAACTCTAGTAAATCAGGTAGAAAATGCTAAATCGAAGGGGGGCAAAGTATTGACAGGAGGCAAGATAATCGCAGGCGAAGGATACTTTTATGAGCCTACTATAATATCTAATGTGAATTATGAAATGACAGTTTTAAATGAGGAGGTATTTGGACCGGTAGCTCCCATTGTTGTAGTTGAAGGTGAGAAGGATGCTATTTTGGAAGCAAACAATTCAGAGTTTGGATTAGGCGCTAGCATATGGACAGGTAACTTCGATAGAGGCCTAAGACTTGCACGAGCAATTCGAAGTGGAGTGGTCAGAGTAAATGAAATGGTAAGATCTGATCCGAGACTGCCATTTGGGGGTATAAAATCCTCAGGAATAGGTAGGGAATTATCACAGTTTGGTACGAGAGAATTTACAAACGTGAAATCAATAGTAATAAAGGACATATCACATAAACTACTAGTAGAATGAGAGTTGTATTACAATAATGCTTTTGAAAAAAGACCCGAGTAAAGAAGCTAGTATCAACAAGAGGAATTTCAAAACTATCCTCATTAACATAGAGTTTCAACGAATCCAATGATCAAGATAATGTTGAGGTAGTTCTGAATACTATGGATATCATATTCTCATATTTTCAGAAGTATTCAGAAGTTCAAGACAACTAACTACGCCAATATTGTAGGAGACAAGTGATGTTGGAAAAAAGTAGTGTAGCAATAAATAACTATTGAAGTTAATCTATATAGACCGGTGTACACAACTGACAGTGGAGATGGCAATTCTCAAGATCATATACTAACTGAATGGCAAAATGCCAAAGATATACTCCAAAGATATACTCCAATTTGATGCATCAAGAATACTTTCTATGCTTATTCTCACGCGAATAACTAATAAGCTATAAATTGCTACTACCTTCACATTATTCCCAACCCGGTAGCAACATGAAATAGCTTGATCTATGCTGGGGACAGCTTAGGCATTGGACAGATATCAAATTTAAGACCTGATTTAATTGCAGGATCATTAGTGCCGAGACCACGGGCATCTGATTCATCTTCTACCTAGACAATAGCAACTCCCCAAGGGCCATTAGGACCGAGAACTAGCCCAAAGACAATTGCAATACCTTTATCTGTCAAACCTTTCCAGTAATATGCATGCTTCCATAGTCTTTCTTTCAGCTTCTGTCATGTCTTGTACAAATGTCTGTCGGGGCGGAATAAGCTTGTACAACAATCGCTTCTTGTCTGTGATCACCACACTAATCTAGCTTAAACCATCGAAATGTGATAAATATCCTAGTATTCATCCAATTCGCTTAAATCTATGGATGATGTCTTTGGCAGCATTCTAAACTACCCCTTGGGCATTTTCCTATATTGGATTATCCTGATATCCTACAAGCGATTTATCAAAACCTATTTGGGAAAACACTAGTTACAGAAACGAATGTCTAATTCTTTATATGTAATTTACATTAGACAAAGCTGCTTGATTCTTAAGAGTTGTTGACTATTAAGTGTTGAACCACAAACAAACAGCAAGGCAGTAAGAGCCTATCACCAGAATCTTTCATCAGATTTTCAAAGGATAAAACTTTGTCTTTTTAGGTACTCTAAACAAAGATGGTTCGCTACAAGTTACACCTACATAGATAGTTATAACAGAAAAAGAGGACGGCAATGAGCAAATAATTCTAATAAATACTGCTGAGGATCGTCTAAAACAAAAGAATATATCAAGAGATCCTCGAATATCAATTTCAATAGCTGATGAAGATGATCCCTGCAACATGGTAATTGTCAAAGGAAGAGTAGTTGAACAGACAACTAAAGGGGCTTGATCACATAGACAAGCTGGCAAAGAGATATCTCAACGCAGAAAGGTATCATGCCCATTCGCCTAAAGTGAAGAGGATAATTCATAAAATAAAGACAGAAAAGATATTTTGTCTACCGCCAAGATATTCGGAGTATTTGCAAAAAATTAAAAAAATTAGATGTTCAGATGTTAGTTTGACCTTCATTTATTATCGCATTACAACTAGATATCGCATTACGACTAGAAACACATGATAGTGTAAGTCTGAAAATTTCTCTTATCTTATCTTATCTTATCTTTTTGGTAAAGATGTAGAACGTATTATTCTTCCAGATCTCTGGTCATATTTGAATTCAAGCCAATTCTTTACCTCACCTTAAATTTCGCTCGTATCTAATAGCTTTTTCCCTGATTACCGTCTGCTACCAATTTGTGTCCATTTGTTACCAAACTGTTACCTTCTGTTTTCAGCTGCTACCTGTTACCATTAAAATTGGGTTGTGCGAGAACTAACCTTTACATATGTACTTAAAAGCAGAATAGACTTGAATAAATAGTAATTGTTAGTTGATTATTTCCTGAATGTATCTTACTAGTCTACCATAATTGTGGGACATTATGACAAGGCTGTATGCCTTAATCTATTTTCTATAGTAAAAAGAAAAGATACGTTGCATGAAAATGTGATGAAGACAAACACATAATAAAACGTACTGATCGTTTAAATAATTCTAATCAACTATTTGTCAACTATTTGTCAGAAACGTATCGAACGGATTAAAATGGTGGTAATTATTTAAAGATGCTTCAATTAACGAATATTCGAAGGTAGGCCATTAAGGACTTAAGTCTTCATCTTGTTCTCTACCACCACCACAGGTATGGTTCTCGTGAGTTGCAATCTCCATTGGGATCATTTTGCCAGAGGGAGATCTGTTGTCAGGATCAAAGTAAATTTGGGTCCCACAGCCCTTGTTGCATGTTAGTATTGTAGTGCATTTATGTCTCCATTGAAGCACTTCTTCCATGTTCACTTCTTCTGGACTCTCGTATTCAAGATTGCACTCCGCTTCTAAAGGGATCCATTTCCCGTTGACTGGATCTTTAAACCATCTAAGTGGTTTACCGCAGTTCTTGCATATGGTCATAGATATACAATTTTATTTATCATTATGAATTAAAATAGTTTCTGCGAAAAAATCGGGATCAAGGTCGCCTGAAGTGCAGGAAAGAAACAATAAGAACCGAATGTATATTATTGTGGCGTAAGATGTTGATTAACTTTATATCCATAAGCATTGAAAATAAATACAGATAGGAATGATAATCCAAGCAGAGCTATCAAAAATAATTTCATTGATAGCATCATACTTGTAGTATGTAACTTGTGATTTCGATAATTTGGTACTAACTATTTGTGCTTTCTGGGTCTGAAACAGGTACTAATGTTAAGCTTGGCCTTTATTTAATAGCTACAAAGTGAAAGAAGAGAATCATCCAATAAAAATAGGTCAACATGCATCTATTTTGTAAGTGCATGTATACCGGGAATCGACATTTTCATTTGTAAGTACGTAGGTAAAAGGACGATAATCTCATACCCTTTTCTAGCTGGCTTTTGGAAAATTTAGAATAATATCTTTTTACACGGTCAAATACGGATAGACAAGTATACTCTATTCTAAATAATTAGAGTGCGATATGTATTGTAGGATGTCATCCGTTGCTACTACCACTGCCACTACTAGCTTTTTACATCTTTGTCATCATATCTTTGACTTCCATCATAATGACTTTCAATTCTTGTTCATGCGATCTTATACCACGAGCTATTTGATTCATTTTTATTGCAGTTTCATTCATAATACTACTTTTTAGATCCATCTAGCTTCGATAAGGTGGGTCTTGGCGTTCTGAAGAGAAGCTCCAAAGGTCATATTTCCTCCTAGTATCATCACATTTTTTCTAGGCATAATATTAACTAAAAAGTCATATTGAAAGAACTTCCGTTAGTCTATTATCTCCTATTGTAGTAGCAAACGATGATTGAGCAGCGACGATAGTAACTACGATAATTACTATATTAAATATCAATAAGGTTGTCAATGATTCCTTGTTGACCACCCTAGGCCTATTTGAAGAGTCCTTTTCTGGTAACATTGTCATCCCAATGCCTATCTCACATTCCTTCCTTTAAGGAATAGCACCTTCATCTAATAGAGACTGCATGGTTAGCTCCGTTTGTGCATAGTAGCACTAAAGGCTTCAGAAACTGCCGGCCTAACCAATCTAAGTGTATTCGAAAAGTCATGAGCCCCTATTGTAGGAAATTATTTACATAATCCCTAAGATAGGGTTGGGGGATTCTTGGTGTCTAGTCATCTTACATCTATCTATCCTTTGTATGATAGATATGAGAAACCGACCACACCACAATACATTTGCTGACGGCTCATAAGACAACACTGCAACAAATAATAAAGGTAATGTTCAAAGCTAAATAAATGGCTCCTAGAATAGACATCAAGCGGAACGGTTCACAGCCTTCTACCAAAGGGCATGCAGATTATTTTTCTGGCAGTGTGCGCATTGACCCCTTGTTCCAATCAAACGATCCAGCACGAGCAGTCGGCGCTAGCGTTACGTTTGAGCCCAGCTCCCGTACCGCATGGCACACCCATCCGCTAGGACAGACCCTGATCGTGACAGCTGGGTGTGGTCTAGTACAGTTTTGGGACGGACCGGTTGAGGAAATACATCCAGGTGACGTGGTTTGGATCCCGCCTGGTGAAAAGCATTGGCATGGTGCCACGGCTGCCACGGCCATGACTCATACAGCCATTCAGGAGCAATTAAGCGGCAAGATCGTAAATTGGATGGAAAAGGTCAGCGACGAACAATACCATGGATACCGTCAAGATAACAAGCGAGATGGTAGGATGAGGCCTCCCTCATAGCATTGTGTAATGAAAGAAATGTGCATCCTTTAACCAAGCTTAATAAGATACACACCATGTGTTATCAATCCCTCAACGGTTGAAGAACGGCTAACGCTATAGTCTGTAAATAATAGATTATGCAAAAATAGGATGTTATCTTGCTGCATTAGTACTGCAATAGTATTGATAACAACCTAAAATAGTTGAATAGTTAATAAGCTGCGCCAATTATTAAATGTGCAGAATATGAGTGACACTAATACATACATAACACCATTTCTATCACAAATAAAATCTGTATGTCCTAAGATAATAAATCACATAGCCCTAAGTGTACCTGATCTAGACAGAGCTATAAAATGGTATAAGGAAGTGTTTGGTTTTTATTTGATAGCAGGACCCGTGGAAATTATAGCTGATGATTCACTAATAGGTAGAGCAGTAAAAGATATTCATGGTCCAGACCTAGAGAAAATGCGAACTGCTTGGCTAAGTTCAGGTAATCAAGTAGGATTTGAAATCTTTGAATATGTTGATCCAAAAGCACAAAGGCGTCAGAAGAACTTTGAATATTGGAAATCCGGATTCACACATATCTGCATAACAGATCCTAATATTGAGGACCTGTGCAAGAAAATTTCTGAAACTGGAGGAAGACAACGAAGCAATCTTTGGGAGATTGTTCCAAGGAAAGGCTACAAGATAGTATTCTGTGAAGATCCATTTGGTAATATCATAGAGATCTATAGTAATAGTTATGAGCAGATAATAATTTCTTTGATTCAAAATTAAGTTTTTTGATTTAAACAAATATCTCTCATAAGTCTATTTACAAACCCCTATTTCTTGAACTTCATTCGAGAATGAATGTTGATGTTACAACTAAAATGTTTGCTATACTTATATAGGATGTACAGTCTTTTGCAAGTATTCTGAGTACTACATTTTTTTGTCCAGCCTGAACTGATGAAACCTCACCTTTCCTTAAAGGAATTATATACTAGTATGAACAGAATATGTCTGTAAGGTATAATATCATTGACACTAATCATAATAGTAGGCATATGGAAGGAGTTACTAGCCTATGGAAGCTGCAGAATTCGAATCTGAGAACCACAGCAGTGGGAACAATGACAACAGCAATAACCCAGCAGCTATACGAATTGACAAGTTAACAAAAAGTTTTGGAAATTTTACGGTTGTAGATGACTTCACATTAACAGTGGAATATGCGAAGTTTTTGGTTTGCTTGGTCCCGAAAGGTTCAGGCAAGACTACAACAATTATATTGTCAGCGGTCATTCTAGGTCCACTTCTGGTCAAGTGACAGTACTAGGTCATGATATTTTCAAAAACATAATTGCAGTATATGCGGCTCTTGGAGCTGTACCACAGGAAACGGCGTTATGTGAAGAGCTTAGTGCTTGGACGAAAATGTCACTCCATGCTGATTTGTATGGTGTGCGAGGCCCAAAAAGTGATGGTCGTATAGCGGAAAATGCTAAATCTAGTCCAACTTTACGAACATCGAGGGAATGGAGTGAGTACATTCTCGGGAGGTATGAAGTGCTCAGTTATTATTCCTTGATGACCGACATTAGGAGTAGATGTGCAGAGCATCCGCGCCATTTGGGATTATATTCTAGATCTCAAAAATGAAGGTATGACTATCTTACTCACAACCAACTATCTTGAAGAGGCTAACGCGCCTTGTGACAGAATTGCCATTATTGATCATTGTAAGCTAGTCGTACTAGAAACACCAGTAGAATTGAAACGAAGATATAGCGATGTCATTATGGAATCTGAAACAGAATCAATCGTACCATCCAAGGTTTTAGACCAGCTTCATAACATTACTGGCATAACTAAAGTAATTCAAATAGATAAGACGCTGAAAGTAGCGACGAGTGGAAGCGAACCTTCTGTAACAGGAACGATAATCAAACTTATAACCCTGGAGAGTAACATCAGGAGAATCTCCCAGCGGGAACCAAATTTGGAAGAAATATTTTTGAGCTTGACTGGAACTGGTCTGAGAGATTAAATGTAGAGGAAGCAAGAAAAGCAAGGTGCCTGTATTGACCACGTCTATTTCACCCAATTCTATACACGTTATGGGCAATGGCTTTAAAGGATATCAAATGCTCACTAACCGAACGGACCCTATGTTAACAAGTATTATTATTCCAATTAATTTTCTGCTTCTTTTCTTCTTATTTTTACATTGCATTGAGAAATGGTGAATAAATAAGATTACCAGTTGTAATTAATAATCTCGATGTAGACTTTACAAACGATATCCGAAGAGCTGTGCCATCGGCCATAACCTCATTCTATGCAAATGCATTTCCTACTGAAGTTGTTCTTAAGGCACATGAAATCGACACTTACCCTCAAGATACAGGTTATGTTCAGTACCTGGTTGTCAGCCCCTTGCTTGTTAGCGCGATGCTTGGTGGTCTATTTCAGGAAGGATTAAACGCAGCGAGAGAATATGAGAAAGCACAATCAAAGAGTTGATGCTTGCACCAGCTACTTCTATGGGCTATTCAGACAGGAAAAATCCTCGGTGCACTTATTCTCAATTCGCTTCCGATTGTTGTCGCCCTAATCAGTGTGGATAATCACTATGTATCCTATTCTTCAGAATTATATAACGGAACATTAATTTATTGGGATATAGTGCCCAGTCAAGCTAAATGCCCTATTTGCAAACAGAAATTCATCGAGCACTCAGAACTGCAAGACAAGATATGCAAAATGATCACAGTAAAGCAATTCGCAAATACCTCCCCAGGGTTTGATGTCGAGTTTAGACCTTTCTTTGAGTAGCAGATGCATTCATGCACCATAATAGCACTCATATGGTTTGGCCAAAACCTGAATCTTACAAAAATACGAACGATAATGATAATCTATACCATACAAATATCAAATGTAGTGGCAATAAGGTGCCACAGATAATTCGAAGATATTATTTTAAAATGATGAAATTCCAATTTATTTTATTAATATTTTATTAATAAACCAAAAGTAGATTCTTCTGCTGTTATAAAAATGCTGAATGGTCAGACAAAACAGAGCAGGAGGGCGAGTAAGCCAAAAATGAAAAAAAGGCATTTGAAGAAATAGGGAAGAGGCCTATTGACAAGAATCTGTTAATTGTGGCCAAACACAGACTGGAAGCTAAAAGGGCTACTTGATTCGACAGCTATAGCAAGTTCAAACAAACATTTGCAGAGCCCAAAGGAAAGCATTATTACTGCTCAGAAAGAATGCACATTAAAAATATATCACGGAAATAGATATTGGACCAAATCTATTAATTCACTTCAAGTTAGATGAATACATGAAACACGTCAAGGATGTAGATGAATACATTGCACTATCTCCGAAAGAAGTACAGGACAAACTTAAAGAACTTCGAGAGATTATCAAGTACGCCGCTCCCGGAGCACAGGAACATATTAGTTATGGGATGCCTTACTATTATTACAAAGGCCGACTGGTATATTTCGGGCTTTATAAGAAACATATTGGGCTTTACATACCAACTCCTATCATAGAAGAATATAAAAGGGAGCTGAAGAACTATGAGACGTCTAAAGCCACCATTCGTTTACGTTTAGACAAAAGACTGCCTGTCATGCTAATAAAAAAGCTAGTTAAAGCACAAGTTAACAAAAACAATGCAATAGACAAGAAAAAATGACAGTAAAACATCGAGTCCAGATGGGCGTTTGGTTCATTACAAACTCACCACTGGATCTATTTCAATAATGGAACTTTTCTTCTACACCAAGGTACAATTTCGCTCAGGATATATTGATTTTATTTTGGAACTGCGAAATAATATATTGTCGGAGTAAAGAGAAAGTATTTCTCTTAAATTATGATCGTTCCATGCTTTTATCCATCTATCTATATGCTTTTTTATAAATATATCATCAATTTTCATAAT
>AF_2010_repII_A01DRAFT_1000042_pt1 | contig 13136 bp, 16 predicted proteins | sample AmaForrepliIIA01_FD_9192 | JGI IMG/M metagenome (IMG submission 9192) | reverse complement strand
AGAATGGGAATAATGAGCTTCATTAGATGGCTATTTGGAGCGGACGCTGCCGCTCCGCCGGATGCCATGAAACTCGACGGAACAACCGAGGCCACGCTTGCCCGCTCCTTATCAGCATTGCCAGTGGACGAGCGGGGATGGATCACGTTTGCCGAAGCGCGCATCTTGTTCTCGACCGAGGCCGCGGAATACGCGTTCGGAGAAACGGACCGGGACGGCAAAAGGAACATCGAGTCCTTCGCTGCGCAGCACCGCTCCATCATCAATTTCATGCCGGTCGAGGGCCGTGTCTATTTCGTACGCCGCTGATTGTTGCTTTGTTGTCGATAGATGAATGAACCAAAGGCCAATGCCGGGAAGAGATATGAGCCTACATTGTTATTTCGAATGACAACTAGGAGGCTTTGCAACGCTTCGCGACTAAAATAGCGACGATCGTTGTGTTGCCACTAATGGCGACGCAAACGCCACCAAATGCGCTGCCGAAAAATTAAGACCGAGCGAACTAGGCCTCAGGCACCCGAAGCGCCTTTTCGAAGGTGCATTGGAGTGGATGTTTATGTTTACGAGCAAACGCGACTACGACGGCAACCTTTTCCTTCGCCAGTTCGTAAGGATAGCAACCGCACTCCGCGGTTCCTTGGTGATGGACGAGAAACATCCTCTGCACGGCCGTGTCATGATCCATGTCGAAGAAGGCTTCCAGGACGTGGACCACGAACTCCATCGGAGTTTTGTCATCATTTAGCAATGACACGCTGTAGAGCGAGGTTTCGAGACTCGGCATCGGAATCACGCCGTAAGTTAGTACGGGCGAGCAGTACGTTTCCGGGTGTGCCTTTGCTCCGCGTATCCAGGAACGTAGTAAGGGCTATGATTACAGAAGCCCCTATTGCCTGCCAAAATCATGCCTCTGTGGTAGCAGTCCTCGAACGAGCGATACTGACAGTCCCAATACACACTACCTCTGTCGACCTCGATCATCGCGCACCACGGAGCATTGGCGCTCTCCGCCTGTCCTGGACCGAAGCTTACCGATGCCAGAGCAGCGGCAGTCACCAAAATCGTGCGGATCATCATCTTTCAACCTCCATGCAGACGTTAGTAATAACACCCAGGAGGTTGTCGCTATTTCAATAAATCGTGTCCGCTTAAAGCAGGAGGGAGGCGTTGAACGTCAAGGAAGCTGATCTAGCTGCTTTATTCACTGGGACCCAATAAAGAGTCGAATTTGTCCAGCCCAGTAAACCTCTCATTGACTGACATTGCAGGCTGCCCGTCGGAGAGACCACAACCGCAAGCGTCGGTGAAGTGGTTCTTTCGTAAGCAGACGCCATCGCCAATAGCGCTACCGCCTCCGCATTTTGAAGCTGGAGGTACAGGGGAAATCCGAGAGCTGCCACGGACAGATTAGAAGACTCTGATGTCCGCTTTTGGCCCAAAGCAGACATCCCTAGTTGCACCGCACGTGTCCGCTTTCGGAAGAAGAGCAGACATTGCGCGCTTGCCGCAGCGGTATACGGTAGGGAACGCAGCTTCTGAGTGTCTAAGTGAGATATTGTATGCACATCAACGCGAACGGAATTACTTTCAACTATCAGATCGACGGTGCTCAACATGCGCCTTGGCTGATTTTCAGCAACTCGCTCGCGACCAACTTTTCGATGTGGGACGACCAGACGCGGTCGCTGAGCGGGTCATTTCGCATCTTGCGTTACGACCAACGAGGTCACGGCAAGACCGAGGCGCCGGAGGCCCGCTATCCATTTGCAATATTATTAGCCGACGCCATCGCCCTGATGGACGCCTTCGAAATCCGCCGTGCGCATTTCTGTGGATTGTCACTCGGCGGTGCGACCGCGCTCGGTCTGGCCGAAATATATCCTGATCGCATCGACCGGGTGATCGTTTGCGATGCGCCTTGCGCATCCACCCCGACCAGCACTAAACAATGGGAAGAGCGGATAGTCATGGCCAAGGGTGGCGGCATGGCGGCAATGGCTGAGCCCACGCTGCAACGTTGGTTTCCACCGGATGTCTATGCTGCTAATCCGCCGGGCGTTGTTAAAGTGCGCGAGATGGTGCTCTCGACGCCACTCAATGGATTCATCGGCTGTTGCGCAGCGCTTGGCGACCATAACTTCCGTTCTGCGGTGGCAAGCATCTCGCGGCCGGTCCTATTTCTGGTTGGCGAAAAGGATCCACCGAACGCAGCGATGCGGGAAATGCACAAGGAGCTGAACAGCTCGCAATTCGTCGAGATCGCCGGCGCCGGCCACATATCCAATATCGAGCGGCCCGAAGCGTTCACGCATGCAGTGGAAAAATTCCTGATGCAACCTGCCGCGAGCGGTCGAAGCGAAATATCCTAAACGCATTTTAATTCGATTACGTAATGTTGCCGAGAACGGCTAGCCCAAATGTCCGCTTTTGGCCCTTAGCGGACATCGCCTTTTGCGCTGCACATGTCTGCTTTCGGGGATATTGCTCAAACAGCGCGGGATTTCGCCAATGGTCCATTGCGGGCGCAAAATTCAAGTCTGTTTCGCTATCAAGGAGCTTTGTAATGACTGATCAGCAGGGCAACGCTATGGAAGGCGGCTGCACTTGTGGCGCGGTACGTTATCGCCTCAAGGCGCGACCGTTATTTGTGCATTGCTGCCATTGCACATGGTGCCAGCGCGAGACTGGGTCGGCTTTCGCGGTCAATGCCTTGATCGAGGCGTCGCAAGTCGAACTCCCGAAAGGCAAACCAACTCAAACAACGCTGCCCAGTGCCAGCGGCAAAGGTCAGACCTTCTGGCGCTGTGCCGACTGTGGCGTGACGGTGTGGAGCAATTATCCTCAGTCCGGTCCGAGCATTCATTTCATACGGGTAGGAACGCTCGACGATCCCTCACGCGCTCAGCCTGACATTCACATCTACACGTCCACGAAGCAGCCTTGGGTGGTCCTGCCCGATGGCGTTCCCACAGTCGCAGAATTCTACCGGCCAGCCGATTATTGGCCGGCCGAGAGCACAGCGCGATTCAAAGCAGCGAGAGCAGCCGCAGGATAAACCACGCAACTGCCCTTAGCGGACATCACCATATGTCGCATTTGATGTTGCTTTCGGGGGTAAAGCGGACATGAGCTTGTGCGCTGCACATGTCTGCTCCTGACCCAAAGCGGACATTCTTTGGCAAAAAGAAAGTAGTCCTCCGAGAACATTTGAGGCATAGCCCCGGTCCATCAGCTGTCCGTTGCAATAGAGCTCGGCGTTTTGGTTGGATGCGTGAGGCGAGCGCACGGGCTTGAGGGACTACCCCCCGAGTTTTCTCTTTCCGACATCGCCCCGGTCTGATCCTCGAAGGCTAAACGTGCTGCAACTAGATAGGCATCGCGCTCCGGTTTTTTGCAGAGCATCAAGGTCAACTGCTCAGGCGAAGTCACGCGGATCGCCAGGATTCGGTCAACATCGACAGATGAGAGATCTGCGGCGGAAACGTCAAAATCCTCCATCAACTGACGTGTGCGAATCTGGACATCGCTGGCGGGATTGAGGAAGAACAGCGTCTTGTTGGCGTGACCGCTTTGCAGCACATGTGCGACCTCCCACCGCACCCCATCACTTGCATCGATACACAGGACAATACGATCTGCATCGCGCGCAAGCATAGTGACGGTCTCCTGCCAGTGAGCATCGTCAACATACAGGCGTTGTGCACCCCAGGGGGATTGCGGTGCAGCGCCTTTGCGATCTTGAGGATTTCCGATCGCAATCAGATCGCCACGTCCGTCGAGGCGCTCAAGCATCAGTTCGTCAAGGGTGGCAGGCACGCGGCCGAGATCGAATACAATTGAGAATAGGTTTCGGCTTGCCCGACGAATGCGCACCTGATCGTCGCGAAAAGCACGCAAAAAAAGGGTCGATCCGGCCGGCGATATCTGCCGCGCGGCAAGTCGATTTACGAAATGTTGCTTGCCAAAGTGGCGCAGGCGATTCGCGAGTACGAGGCAGACAACGGCAATACCGATGGGCACTCCATGGTCGATCGCGGGTCGGCTCCAGGGATAATATTGCGCCCAACAGGCAATCGTGGCTTCGGGGGGTTGCGTCGGACACACCTGCTGGACCTGGTCGGCGAACGTCGACTGGAAACCATTTTGCACTCTCCGAAAACCGTAAAAAGGGGCCATCGAGGCTGCCACGAACAGCAATGAAGAAAGTGCGAAAACCGTCGCCTCCCAGATAATGACATTCTCTGATCGATGACCTGGCAGAAAAGTATCGAGCAGGCGAGAGGGACGTAATGGCTCAAGCGGGGCTAGGCGCCGACCGTAGGCGCCGCGCGGGACCCGTCCACCGCTTACGGCCCAAGCCGTGCTGTAAAGACACAAAACGATCATGATGTAACAGAAGCAGATTACCATGATCGCAATATTGGTCGCGAGCGGCGCGAGCGGGCGCATGGGAGGCAGAGTGATCACGCCAATTGCGAATAGGATTGAAGCGCGAATGACCGCTAATTCTGCTGAACTCCCGTAAAAAAAGTAGCCGACCTGGGCTACCATGATCACTGCAAATGCCCACCACAGCCGGTGTGCGAGAATTAGATAACTTGCGCCGACGCTCCCAAGCACCAGCGTCGCGAATTTCCAGTCCAGACCCGCGATCGATTCGAGTAATCCTTCAAACGAAGGCATTTGGGAGAGTTTAGTGATGATGACCCACAATAAAATTACGAGATTGTAGACGAACAGATAGCGCGCGAAGCGCAGCAACGCCTCGTGACGCCGAACTGTGGTGGTGATGCCCGAGATATCAAGCGTTGAGATCTGCATGCGGCGACACGCAACTTCACTGGACCCGGTGCAGGCCCCAGACAAGTGCGAACTCATTATCACTCTTAAGAGGGCTCGCGGGCTCAATATTCCGCTTTATTCAGTCAAAGAATGTGTGAACGGCGTCACAGAATCCCGCAACTTTCTTCCGGCACTTGCAAAATCTCAGGAGAGGCCATAGCCCGGTTTGAGGACTTGCTCGCGCTACATCTCGCTGAAAGGGGCGATTGATTGATGAACTAAAATCGGTGATGCCTGACACAGGATGTCCGTAGCGGACATGGTTCTCGAAGATCGCGGGACGCACGCACTTAAAGGCGTGCCAAATGAGTGGCGTTTATTCCGGGAGTCTGCCCTTGGGGGCCCAGCGGAGATCGATTTTCTGACCCTCTCCGCAAACGCTTTAGGCTATTTCCTCTCAGGGCGATTGCGATTTTGCGATGATGTTGCTTCCCGAAGGTTTGCCCATCTCGTGTCAGACGGCTTACAGTTGATGTAGCTGATTTCGGAGTTCGGCCACTTGCCAGTCATATAGAGCCAAGCAAGGCGGCTTGCCGAATAAGGCCGGCCATCAATGCGAATTTGATGGTAGCCCCTGCCATTTTTTGCGCCGGCTATAGCGCCAGCAGGAGCGCGACTGCCAGCGCTCACTTTCCATCGAAATATCCCAGTTCTAGGGGCGTACCTCAGAACTTTGCGAAGTCGTTTTGCAGTCAGCATGGGCAACCAAAATATCTCTCAAAACACAGGGTAAACCAACCAAGAGGTGAATACATGAGCTTACCAATGCTTGGAATGTGACATAGTTCCTGTCGAAAACCAAACAACGGACCGCTTAGCGGCGGAGCATGTCCGCTTTCGGGGGTAAAGCGGACATACGCTACTGCACCGTAAATGTCCGCTTTCGCGGTTTAGAGCGAACACTGCGTGGCCGTCACCAGATCGACTCAGAGGTGGAAAGAGGCAATCATGCTTGACAAGGCAGTGGTCGATCTTTCGCACTGGGATGAAGTCGATAGTTTTGAAGATGCAAAAGATGATGGCGTGGTCGGCATCATCCACAAGGCAACCGAATCGAATAACTATTTCGATCCGAGTTATAACCAACGCAAAAAGGATGCGCTCGCTGCTGGCCTGCTCTGGGGCGCATATCATTTCCTGCGGCCCGGCGACATGAAAGATCAGGCACAGTATTTTGTCAGCAAAGCAGGGAAGAATCTCGATCTTTATGCCGCCGATCACGAAGATGAAGGCGTTTCGCTCGATGATCTGAAAACCTTCCTGCGCGAAGTGAAACGGTTGACGGGCAAAAGCCCGATCATCTATTCCGGCCATGTGCTGAAAGAACAGCTTGGCGACAGGCGGGATTCTGAACTGTCGCAGTATCGACTCTGGCTGGCGCAATACGCATTAGGTAAGCCAAGTTGGCCAAAATCAACATTCCCGCAATGGTGGCTCTGGCAATACACAGAGCATGGTGAATGCGACGGCATTCCCGGCGACAGCGAAGGTAATCTTGATCTCAATAAATATAACGGTACCAAGCGACAGTTAATCGATGAGTGGAGTGAGGAGGTGGCGCCGAAGCCCGCGCCTCGAAAGAAAAGGCGAGGTCCGCGTGACAAAGCGAAGAAGGCCAAAGCTAGAGGCGGGCTGCGCAACCGCAACTGATTTCCGCATCACCCCTAACGCACTGGCTGTACTCGCCAGTGCATGCCCGCTTTCGGGGGTAAAGCGGACATGGGCTGGTGCAGTGCAAATGTCTGCTTTTGACCCAAAGCGACATCAGCCCAGCGCCTGAGCGACTTGTCGCGAAAGCCGACGGGCGTTCCGGAGCATTAAGTGGATTTAAGTTCGTCTTTGCGGATGCCATCTTGTATCCGGGCAAGCCGGAGCGCTCGATCGCCTGCTGCACCAATCCCGATACTTCTCAGCGCCGAGTGCGCGAGCAATGTCGAGAAGAATGACAATCCCGGGGTCCGGCCTTGCAGCCGAGTTGTTCATGACGAAGATTCGACCTAGGAGCGCGGGCCGATCGATGCAGGTTGAGGTCGAGACATTCCAGTTATTAGTGCCGTACATCAGAACCGACCGCACTTATTCCGTCGTCTCGACGAAACTCCGCATCATAATCCATAATCTCACGCATTAGCTTTTCAATTATTTGCTGGCGGATTGAACCGTCCTGCCTCCAGGTTAATTCTGCCACCGTCTTTGCGATAGCCGTAACCACTTCGTCGGTGTCGATGGTGTCCGGCTCGCTGGCGGTTGCAGGATGTTCGGCGAAAAATTCGTCGATCAGTTCAACCATCATGCAATGCAGGCACGGGCGGTCTTGATCATCTGGATGTTCGGACATGGCTCTTTGCCTCTCGGCACACATGTATGCCTCCAGAGGGAGGTTGTCATGCGTGGGTGATAGCGCACCGACCACAGTTGACTCTCTAAGCGGACATTCCCCTGTGTCCACGCCATGTCCGCTTTAGGCCAAATAGCGGACACAGGTCATCTGCCTGCCTTTTCCCTTTGCTCGACCTCCCATAGCCTCTGCTCCATGCCTAACATGGTGGACCAAGCACCCAACACGACCGTGACGAGAAGCGTGGTGTACGAAACAGTCACAATGTACATCCCCCAGCGAGAGCTCTGAATGAGGGCAATGCCACCAGCTACACCGAGGAGATAGGCCACAGTTAATGGAATCGCGCGGGACATCTTCATGCCGCCGCGATGAATGTCGTCACGATGCTTATACAAGAAAGTGTAAGTAGTGCTGACCGGAAACCATAGTCCCACTAAGTTGAGTGCCACTATCTCAGCGCCGAGGAACGGTACCGGCTGTGGAACGAGAATAAGAATTGCTTCCACAAGTAATGTAAGAAGATAAAGCGTTTGGTTGTAGTTGCGAACGCGAAATCCGGGATTGCTCACGACCTCGCCGAGATGAATCGATGCAGCAACGAAAAGCAGGCCAATGAGCGCCGCTGACGAGCTGCCCAGCATTACGTAGAGATCGTGCCACGCGTCAATCAAGGCTCACGCCTTCGGGGTCCATATTATTTGACCCAATTGTGAAGACAGATGCCAATAGGGGCCAATTCAGACATTCTGACATCGGTCGGCTGGGGACAAACATAGGACTATGGGCCAACTCGACACCCGCTTAGGTCTGTCAGGAAAATCGAATATCTAAAAAGAGCGCGTGTGCAATGAGCTTGAAAGTAAGGAGCGACCAGTATGGCCGAGACCCTTCAACGCACCGAGCAAGTGATCACAATGGCAGAGTTGCGGGAGATTCTAGACGACGCTGATGAGAAGAGCTTCGCCGACCTAACTTCCAAGGGCGTGGCGCAGGTTCGAGGCGGCGCTTGGCGTCGCGAGCAGGACGGCCGCTGGCGCTTCTGGCAGAATCCAAAATGGTCGGATGATGATTGACTCCAAACCTATGATGTCCGCTTTAGGTCAACAGCAGACATCGCTCAGTTGTTCTTGCACAACGCCTACCGGGCTTATGCCATCTCGGGCACGTGAACATTGAGCCCTCAAACGATGCGACACGCTGGGAGAATTGGTCATGCAACGGCGAACCTCGGCGCTGAGTTGGTTGATAACCGGGCTTGTCCTTGTCAATGCGCTGCCGGCTAAGGCAGCCGAAACGATGTTGCAAGGAACTTGGGTTGCGACAAAAGCGGAACAGGACGGCAAAGTAGCCGATGACCTTGTCGGACATCGGTTGTCTTTTATGGGAAATCGCTTCGAAATCCGGTCGAAAGATGACAAGCCTCTCTACACGGGGACGGTTCAAATGAACCCAGGCGCGAAGCCGGCGACCATTGATTTCCAGCAACATAAAGGAGCCCTAAGCGGAAAGGCTTGGAAGGGGATTTATGCGGTGGATGGCGACACGCTCACAACTTGCGACAATGCGGCGGACCTGAAGAAGAGGCGGCCCGCCGTGTTCGAGGCAAAAACCGGGTCCGGGTATGTTCTTATTACGTTCAAGCGCGCAAAGCCCTGAGATCACTTTGGTCATTCGCGGACATTCGCTCGTAGAATTGACCGGCTTGGCATGCCTGCTTCGCAAAACGAGATTCACCGCTCCGCGGACTTGCCCTCTCCTCCGTCAATCTGTCGACCAATAAGTGCTATGGCGCGCTGATAAACCGGGGCCGCATTCCATGCCTGGATGGCCGCAAAATTGGCTTCCCCCGGTTGGTATCCCGCACCGGCGCGCCAGCCATGAGCCTTAAGGAAATTTGCTGTTGAGGTCAGCGCGTTTGCCGCGACGTCGAGATTGCCAGTGCCGTAATTCAAGATGTTCTTCGGCAAGAACTGTGTCTGGCCGATTTCACCGTGCATCGAGCCCCGTGTGCTTGCTGAGAGGACACCGCGGTCGATCAACGTCAGCGTTGCATTAAGTTGGTCGGTAAAATAGGCCGACCGACGGCAATCGTAGGCGAGAGTAGCCACGGCCGACAGAGTGTTTTGATTGCCGCGTTGGCTTCCGAATGCCGTCTCCATACCCCAAATGGCCAGTAGCGGCCCAGGCGGCACGCCATAGCGCTGCTGGATTGATGCAAAGAGCGCTGCATGGGACTGCTTGAGTCCACGTCCGCGCGCGACAATGGTCGTACCGCCGCGTTTGGCGAGAAACTGATCGAGCGATAGGTTGAAACTTCTTTGGCCGCGGTCAGCGGCGATGGTGGCGGTCGCATAGTTCGTCGCGCCCAAAGCTGCAAGGGTTGAAGCGCTCACGCCCCTCCCCCTCGCCTCAGCGGCGAACTGCTGCTTCCACGCCGCAAAGCCCGCGGCTGTGCTGCCGCACTGTGCGCCACTCGCTTCGCCGAGCGCCCACATAAGCCCGATCAAGGCTACAAAAGGGGCTGTGTTGAAGCGACTACCTTTGATCATTCGAACTCGCATTCGACATCGTTTGCATATGACTGCACTCACGCCGTCGCGCGGGGATGAGCATCGTGCCTCGCATCCTCCATGCAGTTTCGATCACTGCAACTTCATCAGCCGGATTGCGGGTGACGACGCGGAATTTCACGCAGCGCTCTCCCGCGGAATTCCATCGTGGACTGTGTAGGTTTTTAGTTTCGGGGTCGAGTTGGACTGAGGTCCAATGTCCGCTTCGGGCCAAAGCTGACGTCACACTGGGCCATCATTGCAGTCGAACTAGCGCTGCCTTTCAGTCTTTGGTATGGAGCCCAGATCGTCGGTCCAATGTTGGGCCGAGCGAAACCAGTACTGCAGTTTGGGTGCAAATTCGTTGCGTTGGCGCAAAGTGCCCACGCGAATGCTGTGAACCTTTGGTCCGTCACCGACCGTCGACGGCGCGTTCAATTTCGGCGGCGTCGCGCATGTTGATCGGAATAACCTCCACGCCGCGGGACGGTGCTACGGACTGTATGACGGCGAATTAGCCGGTCCCCGCGGCAATCGCTGGATCTCGAAGGACCGCCGCCCGCGTTAGATTTGGCGCAATCTCTTTAAGAAGCTCCAGCCATTTTCCGCTCAGACTGTATGCGAACATCATAAAGCCGGTTGCGTTGCCGCCCGGCCGCGACAGGTTCTCGACGAACCCTGAGCCGAGTGGATCGGGGACGACCGCGAACACAATCGGCACGGTTCGCGTCGCTTGAAGCAACCGCTCTACGGCCACGGCGCCGCTACACAAGATGACGTCCGGCGCAAGCGCGGCCAATTCCGCCGCATGTCTGCGCCCCATGTCGGCATCGCCCGCGCCCCAGCGATACTCGATCAGCACGTTGCTGCCTTCCGTCCACCCCAGCTTCGCGAGCGTCCCCCGGAACGCCGCAACCATAGGCTGCGCAGCCGGATCACTCTCCGCTAAGCCTGTGAAAATGACGATGCGCCACATGCGCTCGGCCTGCTGCGCCCGTGCCGCAACTGGCCATGTCGCAGCTGCGCCGCCAATGACCATGATGAAATCGCGCCGTCTCATCGCCTCCCCCGAAGGCTCAGAACAAGGCATCGTAGCGGCTTAAACTACCACTGGAAGCGGCGGGGCCTGGGGGAGCCCATGTCCGCTTTGAGTCAAAAGCGGACTCATGCAGTGCAGCAACGCATGTTCGCTAAGGGCCAATAGCGGACATTCGCCGGCGGTTAGGCGATCACCTCGCAGCAGCGACGAGCAGCGCTGTCACACAAAATGACGCCTGTTGTGATCCCGTTTTGTCAAAATGAGCGGCAGATTGGATCGCCAGTCTCGTGGTAATCTTGAAAGGCTTCATGACGTTATCTGCCGCCCCCCTTTGACAAATGGATTCCGACCATGCTGCAGCGCGCTGTGACCCTCAGCAGATATGTGGTTTTTGTCGCAGTTGTTGCCGCGCTGGCGGCATCGGTTGCACTAATTCTGTACGAAGCTGCCGTCGTCGCCGATGTGATTTTTAATGCGATCAAGCAGGGAGGGTTTCAGCTCCAATCGGGTAGGGCCCTTGCCGTCGGATTGATCGAAGCGATCGACGTTTTCCTGATCGCTATAGTCGCGCTTGTCATTGGGCTCGGTCTGCACCGGTTGTTCGTCGATGAGGCTATGCCGCTACCACGCTGGCTTAAGATCGACGATCTCGAAGATCTTAAGGGGTATCTTGTCAGCATCGTGATCGCAGTGCTTGCCGTTCTCTTTCTCCGCCAGGCGGTGGAACGAGCCGGTGACCTCGATCTGCTTAGTTTGGCCGTGGCATTGGCGATAATGATTGCTGCTCTGGTTTTCTTTCTATCTAGGGGAATACGCAGAAAAGAATGAGTTGATTGCACTCGTTGAACGAATGAATGTAATTATCTTGTGGCACCGAATGTCCCGCTTTGGGTCAGAAGCAGACATGTGCAGCGCACAAGCTCATGTCCGCTTTACCCGCGAAAGCGACATCAAATGCGACATAATGGAACTTTGGGCCAAAAGCGGACCTTCGATCAATTGATCTATCTCAATGCGCTGCCACGTTTGACCGGGAAATTGAGGACATAAAGGGGGGTCTAAAATGATTGGCGATCCCTTCCTGAACTATTTTGCTCTAGGCCTTCTTATTTTTGTCGTGGTCGTGATCTTCTACGGGATCATCGCGATCCATGACATTCCGGCCCGGATCGCGGAAAAGCGCCATCATCCTCACGCTGATGCTATTCACGCGGCAGGCTGGGTCAGCCTGTTCACGCTCCATGTGTTGTGGCCGTTTCTCTGGATCTGGGCGATGGCTTATCAACCGGAACGTGGCTGGGGATTTTCGCACGGCACACAATCCCACAACGCAAACGAATTAGAAGATTTGCGCCGAAGAGTTATCGAGCTTGAAAAAAGGAATAACGCCGGGGCCTGACCATGGAAATTCTGCTTGTGCTCATTTACGTTTCAATTTGCGTTGCCATCTTTAAGATCTTCAGAATCCCGGTCAACCAATGGTCGCTTTCGACGGCGGCCTTGGGGGGTATAGTTGGCATTTTTTTGCTGCTTCTTGTCATGAACTACAATCATCCTTTCACAAAAAATGCGCGGATCTATTTTCCCGTAACGCCAATATTGTCCAATGTTAAGGGGCGCGTGATTGATGTGCCGGTCCACACAAATTCACCGCTCAAAGAAGGCGACGTGCTCTTCAAAATCGACCCGAAGCCGTACGAGTATGTCGTTGCCGAGAAGAAAGCTTTGCTCGCCGAGGCCGAACAAAACGTCAAGCAACTGAAAGCATCATTGGACCAAGTAAGCGCCCAAGCGGAAAGAGCCGACGCCCAATTCCAGTTGGCGCAGCAGAACTATGATCGCCAGGCCCAGTTATTCAAGTCGAACGTCGTGGCTCAAGCAACGCTCGACACCGCCACCCGCAATCTCGACGCGGCAAAGCAATCTCTCGCAGCGGCCAAAGCCGAAGAAGAACGCGCAAGGTTGGCCTACACGTCAAACATTGACGGCGTTAATACATCCGTTGCAAAGCTTCGTGCCGAACTTTCCGACGCAGAGTTCGATCTCGATCAAACTACAGTACGAGCGGCAGGTCCGGGCTTCGTGACACAGGTCTCATTGCGTCCGGGCATGTACGTCATCCCCACGCAACTTCGCACGGCGATGCTTTTCGTCAATACAGGACATCGGGATCGAGAGCTTGGCGCAGCGTTCCAGCAGAACTCCTTGCAGCGGGTCGATGCCGGAGATGAGGCAGAGGTTGCTTTTGAGGCGGTGCCGGGTCGCGTATTCAAGGCCAAGGTGCGGACCGTCGTCGACGCTATCGCGTCTGGTCAACTAGCAACCACCCCGACACTCGTTGAGCCGGAGACCCGAACCACCG
>AF_2010_repII_A01DRAFT_1000040_pt1 | contig 13270 bp, 12 predicted proteins | sample AmaForrepliIIA01_FD_9192 | JGI IMG/M metagenome (IMG submission 9192) | reverse complement strand
AGAACAAACCCCAAGCCTGCAGGACCTTGAACGATCGCTGCAGGCTCTATCGGCTTCGGAACAAAAAGAACAGCAAGGAGAAATCGGACAAAAGATAAACCGGAGCGCGCACCAAGCAGACGTCATAGGAGAGCAAAGGAAGTTTGCTGAGATTCCCATAATTACACAACTACTCCAGAAAGGTTATCTTAAATACTCCGATAAGTGGCTGACACGGAAAGGATTTGCGCTTATAGGCAGCAAAATATTAAGCGATGTAATGGAAACGCTAAAGAGAGATGAACTAGGAGCTCATGAGACAACCCGTTTAGGCAGAGGAGCTATAGTCATGGATACGACCAAGTACTATGAGCCTGGTGATGATATTAGACTTGTAAATGTTCCACAGTCACTCTTGAATGCAGTGCAAAGACTGGCCAAACTGGGAAAGCCGGTTAGAATTCCGCTAGATGTCCGTTTAGCCGATCTAGAGGAGTACGAAACTATGAAAGATGTTCGCGTGGCGGTAGTGTATTGTATTGATTTAAGTTCGACTATGAAATATTCCTCTATGTTTGGAGATATGAGTCGCATAGAGGCAGCAAAGCGAGCCCTATGGTCTCTGTTCGTGCTAAATCAAAAATTTTTTCCTTCAGATTCCATCTCTATAGTCGGTTTTGGTGCCCTAGCATCAAGAGTAGCGCCCGATGATATACCCTATCTCAAGACATTCGAACCGGGTTCAGACTTTTTACATTACACGAATTATCAATCAGCATTTAGGTTGGCAAGCAAATTACTTCAAAGAGATCCAGCCTCAAATAAGCGGATCGTCCTAGTAACAGATGGTCATCCGAGTGCGTGTTTCATAGCTAATAAGAGAGAGCAGGCGAAGATCTTGTCACAAAAGCCATATTCTCACTTTTATTTACCTGACAAAGGTACACTCGAAGCATCCAATCACGAGCAAATTAATTTTGATTTTGAAGCTGGAGAGATCGTTTATTTGTGTTATCGGTACAGACAAGTTGATAAATATATCGCGGAAAGAACGATCGTTGAAGCAAAAAAATGCCGCAAGATGGGAATTCAAACTGATACAGTAATGATCAGTGAAGAAGACTCGCTTTTGGGCTTCGTCAACGAAATGGAAAAACATGTTAAAGGTAGGTCCTACTACATAAACCCCTCAACAATCGACAAAGTTCTAATTACTGACTACGTTAATAATAAGAAACTTACCATTAGGAACAGATGACATTCAGCATAGATCCAGATCCATGGATAAATATTGGTCGTTACAGAGAAAGATGGTCAAGGTTGTACGGATAATGGAAATCAACTATCTTGATTGGAACAATGCCATTAGTGTTTTGGACAAAGCTTACAAAGTAGGATTATTCGCACTGATTATTGGACCAAAAGGTACAGGGAAAACTACCCTTGTTAGAAAGTTCGCCTCACAGTTAGGAAAGGAGTTGTTCTCGGTTAATTTTAGCCTCCGCACTAGGGAATCTCATCTTATTGGTACCAAAACTCTTGACAGAGGTCAGATCAGCTTTGTTGAAGGTATACTCGTCAAATCGATGCGGGACGGTGGTTTGTTGTATTTGGATGAATTGAACGCTGCCGAGGCTGATGTGTTGTTGCGGCTAGATGAAGCATTGGATGACAGAAGACAGTTAATACTAAAGGAAGCTGAAGGCCAAATCATCAGGGCCAGCCATGATTGGTCTGTAATAGCAACAATTAATCCTCTTTCTCACGTCGGAACCAAAGAGCTACCTCCCCAGCTTCTTAGTAGATTCCCAATTAGGCTACGTTTGGACTATCCACCAGAGGAGATCGAACTTGAGATTGTTAGGCGCCATACAGAGGTAGATCAATCCAAGGTAAACGACATAGGCCGTGCAATCAAACTTGCAAAAAATTTGCGGGAGGCGGCGGCTGTTGAAGAACTATATTACAGCCCTAGTCTTAGNGAATCAATCGCTTTTGCAAAGCTCCTTAATGCTGGAAGCAGCGCGAAAGAAGCTGCTGAGATTGTTTACGCNAACGCTTATGACCAGTGGGGCGAAGTNGAGTATCAAAAGGTAAAAGACATGATAACTTCGATTTTCGGGGACTAGATAATGTGTGCCTCATCTGTCCCGCTGGGGCTTAGCTCCACAAGTTTACGAAATGATATACTGCTTGATATCGCCACGTTCTTGAGCAGACGGTGGTCTAACAACAATAAAGCTGTTGTTATCTTGACTCAAGACAAGATGCCCTTCGTAAGAATCGATAAGAATCAGATTGCATTACCCGTTCTCAATTATTATTTAGGCACGCATTTCCAGCAATACAGGCAATGGCGGGTTGCGTTATGGTTCGAATCTATGCGTATGCACTTTTCAACAAAAGTAATGAGTTACGACCACGCCTTCGGATTTCTGCTCAACACCCTCGAGACAAAAAGAATTGAAATTCTGGGACTGCAGAATTGGGAGGGAATGGTGAAAGAGCTAATCTTTGACGAGGGTATGTCTTGGCTGTCGCGCCCCTTACTGAACTCGGTTTATGGCAATAATAAGATAATCGAGGCTTTTTCCCAATATTTTCTTACTGGCTATCTCAAAGGAGAACTGTTTGGGAACGACTTTGAAAAGGTAAGGAAGGCATCCGAGTATGCGACCGAAATAGTTCACGATGCGATCAAGAACAATTATAGTACCGATTGGATCGAAAGACATATCCCTCATTTGGTTAAAATGCTTGGAATAGATGCATTAACCTCTATTCCGATTATTGCCCCTATTACAAGAGTGCGAGGTTTGGGAATGAACCAAAATGATCTTGTCAAGCAGATAGAAAAAATAGTCAGAAGGAAAATTAAGGCCACTGATATAGACGAGACGTCACGAGAGATCATAGAGGGAAGCGAGGTACTGGAGGAATTTGAGACTCTCCTAAAAGAAAGCAAGAGAACTGAAAACAAAGGTTATGAAAGTCTTGAAAACCTTGGCTTAAGTGTTCCTGAAACTATGGACATCGATCCGTCTCCTGTGTACGATGCGGATTTGATCCGAAGATTAAAGGCCAAATTCAGGGACTGGAGAACATCTTGGATAGAACGACACGAGGAAGCGGGTGAAGAATTTGATCCTGAGAGCTACGTGGAAACATTACCAAAGAATTTCTTGACTGACCTCAGACTTTCTATAAAAACAAAAGTCGCCATCCTACTTGATCATTCTAGTAGCATAGAACAAGGGGAATTAGAGTACAAACGAGCAACTGTCGCCCTATGCGAAGCTCTGGATTACCTCAGCATAAACTTTACAGTTTACGCTTTCAGCACAGAGTCAAGACAGGTCAAGTGTTGGATAATAAAACCGCCTAATCTCAAGTGGTCAGTAAGCGGATCGCGTAGACTCGCTCAGATACGGGCAAGTGGTGGCACCCCACTTGCAGAAATTTATGGATTATTACTACCAACTATAAAATCGTTTAAGCCGGAGATTATGATAACTCTGACTGACGGGGAGCCATCTGACTTTGATGCAGTCCGTGAAATGGTCTTATCTTACCGGAAAATGGGCATCCACATGGTAGCACTTGGGTTAGGTAGAAGTTTGAATGACGCGATAAGTATAGGACACAATCTGAAATATTTGACTTATGAAAGAAGTCTGGCAGTAAGCCGACTAGAAGACATACCAAAAAAAGTAATATCCTTGCTCCACAATTAAAATTAAATCTGGGCAGAAGGACTTTCCTTCTTTAGATTCTCCCAATCTAAAAGAAACGCAGCTAAGCCCTTCTCCGTAAGTGGATGGGTCATCATTCTTCCCAATATGTCGGGGGGTAGGGTAACGATCTGTGCTCCGACCTTACCGGCTTCAATGATATGTAGAGGGTGCCTTATGCTAGCCACAAGGACTTCTGTGTCAAATTGATAATTCCTAAAGATTTGAACAATTTCCTTTATCAGTGCCATGCCATCCTGACCAATGTCGTCCAATCTTCCAATAAATGGGCTGACATATGATGCTCCTGCCTTCGCGGCTAAGATAGCCTGATTGCAGGAGAAAACTAGCGTCACATTCGTGTGAATCCCATCGTCACTCAACTGTCTAATAGCCTTCAAACCTTCCGGTAACATTGGAATCTTGACTACGACATTTTGACCATATTTCATGAGGCGGTGGGCCTCTTCTATCATTTCTTCAGTTTTTGTACCAACAACCTCTAAGCTTACCGGACCTTTTACAATTCTAACAATCTCACGCATCAGCGAAGCGGGGTCTTCTTTCTCCTTATATAGCAGACTGGGGTTGGTGGTTATTCCGTCGATGAGCCCCATCTCGTTATATTTTTTTATGGAATCTAGGTTGGCAGAATCAAGAAATATTTTCATCGTCTGATTCTGCTCCTACATTCAATAACAGCACCCACAATTTCTTTAGGGGCCAGTCCGTATTTTTCTAATAAGTTATCCAGCTCGTCATCCCTTGCAGATTCTCCAAAAATATCACGCACACCCAACCTTCTAATCGGAACGGGGTAGCTATCTGCAGATGACTCGGCTACGGCCGATCCCAAGCCCCCAATTGCATTATGTTCTTCGACAGTTACGATGGCTCCAGTGTTTCTAGCGCAATCTCTAACTAGTTCGGCGTCAAGTGGTTTAATCGAAAACATATCGACTACTCTACAATCTATTTTATGTTCGGACTTCAAAATATTTGCCGCATCTAACGCTCTCGTAACCATCAAACCACACGCCATAATGGTTGTATCTGAACCATCACGTAAGACATTCCCTCTACCCAGCTGGAAATTCGCATTATCCCCGTAAATGACTTCAGTCGATGGACGGGCCAGTCGAACATAAAATGGTCCAGAAATAGTAGCTATAGACCTAACCAGATACTTTACCGTGACCGAGTCGGCAGGCACCAGTACTCGCACATTCGGTATAGCTCTCATGGTTGAAAGATCCTCGATCTGCTGGTGTGATGCCCCATCCGGGCCAACGGTAAGACCAGCATGAGACACAACAAGCTTTACGTCAAGGTTAGGATAGCAAATCGTGTTGCGGATCTGATCAAGACATCTTCCTGGCAGGAAAGCAGCATATGTACTTGCGAATGCAATCTTGCCTGCGATCGCAAGACCTGCTGCCACGGACACAAGATTCGCTTCTGCGATTCCTACGTTGAAAAACCTGTCTGGGAAATAGTCCGCGAACTTCTTTATTTTTAGCGAATCTGTCGTGTCGGCCCCTACGCATACTATTCTGTGGTCAATTCCGCCTATCTCGACTAGTGTATCACCGTACACTTTCCTCATGTCAGTAATTCTTTTTTCGCTACTTAATTGCAAGCAGCTCTTCCTCTATACCAAGCTCATTTGCAAGTGGAATCAATATATGTTTACGTGTGCTCAGCCAATCGCGCCTTATACCCAACGCATTCGCGCTCTCCAAGAGCCTTTTCTCCAGTGCTACATTCGCCTTGTGTCGTAACTGAAGGATCGCACCATGTATGTCCCCGCTCCCATAGACTGCGTTACCGGCAACGAATATTCTCGCGCCACACTCATACACTGCCTGAAGTACTGTTGCATCTATCCCTCCGTCTGCCTCGATGTACCCCAGGAATCCATGCTCTCTTAGCCTTTCATTTATCAGTCGCATTTTTGATAAAATGTCAGGAATAAATTTTTGTCCTGGAAAGCCGGGATTAACGGACATTATTAAAACGACATCAATATTCTTCAAGTGCGGAAAAAGCCATTTTGGGAGATCCGAGGAAGGATTTAAGGCTATACCTGGGCTGATGCCATGAGAAAGTAACAAGTCGGCAATTCTGGCGAATTCAGACTCGCTACAAGTCTCTGCATGAACGGTAATAATGTCGCACTTGGCATCTACGTAATCTTGAATAGCGGATAACGGACTTTCTATCATAAGATGGGCGTCAAATGGCAACGTAGTGATACGCCTAAGATGTTTGATTGTATCTGAAAAGAACGTCCTATTAGGCACAAATTTACCGTCCATAATATCTAAATGTATCATGTCGGCTCCGCCACGTTCTGCGCTTCTTATCTTCTCCTCGTAACTTTCTCGTTGCCCAGCTATAATGGAGGGTGCAATTAAGCATTCACTTTTAAGCTCCTCTAACAGAATTGGGGTGTGTTCTCGAGGAGGAGCCTTTCCGTGCCATTGTGGATTGTTAGTCATATGCTTGATACCATGGCCTTTGACTGTGTTTGCTATTATAATAGTCGGTCTGTCCTTTTCTTCGTAAGCTTTGTTCAAGGCTTCGACTATTTGCTCTACGTTGTGGCCACGTATCTCGATAACATTCCAATTGAAGGCTAGCCACTTGTCACGGGTAGGTTCAAGAGGCATGATCTCTTCAGTGAAACCGTCTTGTTGTATGCGATTGCGATCCAAAATTACAACCAAGTTACGTAGTTTGAATTTAGCGGCAGCCATTGCAGCTTCCCAGATCTGACCTTCGTTCGATTCTCCATCACCGATGAGAGTGTAAACTCGATTCTTTTTTCCGTCTATTCTATTAGCAAGTGCTATCCCTATCGAGACGGAAAGACCGATTCCTTCAGAACCTCCAGAAAACTCAGTTCCAGGTACGCTTTGGTGTGTATCCTGTGGCGTATATCGAACGGGGTGACCCTGCAATCTGCTTCCGAGCTTACGAAGGGTCTTCATCTCCTCCGGTGGAAAATAGCCTGCCATTGCCAGTGTTGCAAAGAATCCGGGAGCCGAATGTGCTTTTGAGTTGATAAAATAATCTCTTCCATCCCAATCTGGTCTTTTCGGCGAATGGTTCATTTTCCGGAAATAGAGAACTCCCATGAGCTCGGCAGCGGAAAAAGACGCTCCGGGGTGCCCAGAACCAGCTTCCGCTATTCCTTGAATGGCCAGCATCCGCACGCTGCATATCCGTCTTTTAAGATCNAGATAACGCATTTTAAAACCCATGTTGAGCATCGGAACCACGCAAGATTTCCCAGATCATAAGAAGAGCGATAGCAAGGAAAATAAAAAGATATATGTGAACTTAACCGCTACCTTCTAGACTCACGTCATTTGTGCATATGAGTGACGCACGACTGTAGCTCGATCTTAAATAAGATAGCTTAAAATAAATAAAATATTACGCTTTAGCATGGTTAGTGTTATAGTGGAAGAAGGCAATCCCGATGAGATGCTAACTTCGCTCCTCGTGATTGGGATTTTCGAAAATGAACGCGATTTTTCAACGTTAACAGATTCGAATTCTAAAATGCTTTCTTTGATTATGGAACTTATCGAAAATCATGAGTTTCAAGCCACTTTCGGATCGAATATGATTTTGCGTACGGTCGACAAAAAAGTGCCTAGGAAAATTCTTCTCATTGGTCTTGGAAAGAAGGAGAAATTCACTTATGAGAGTGCAAGAATGATTGCAGGCAAGGCAGCTCTGAGAGCCAGGGAACTTCGCGTTGAAGATCTATGCATTTTACCTTTTATGGACGTGGATGAAGGCCTAATAGAAGCCATTTCCGAAGGCATTTTTCTGTCACTTTATTCGTTCGGTAGATATAAGACGAGTGGAAAGGATGAAACTACTAGGCCCGCACGGGCTACGATCGCCGTACATTCAGATTCGGCGAAGATGCAACGTATTGTTGACAAAGTCGCTTTGATAGCTGAGGCTGTCAATTATGCTCGGGACTTGGGTAACCTTCCTCCTAACGAATGTTCCCCATCACAACTGGTGAATTTTGCGAGTATGATAGGACGCGAACACGGATTGAAAGTTAGCATTCTAGAAAGGTATGATATGGAATCTATCGGATTGAATGGAATAGTATCAGTGGGAAAAGGGAGTAGCAATCCACCCAAGTTGGTGGCCCTAGAATATCAAGGAACTTCCCTCGACCAGAAGCCATACTTGATAGTCGGTAAGGCTGTTACGTTCGATACGGGCGGTATTTCGTTGAAACCTAGCGACAAAATGGATGAAATGAAGTTTGATAAATGTGGGGGATGTGATATCCTTGGAATATTAAAAGCAGCGGCGTCGTTGGGTCTTCAGACAAATGTTGTTGGGTTGATTCCGTCGGTCGAAAATATGCCTTCCAGTGGTTCGTACAGGCCTGGTGACGTAATCAGAATGTATAACGGTAAGACAGTGGAAATTCTGAATACCGACGCAGAAGGAAGAATCATCCTAGCTGATGCTATTGCTTACGGCATACGGGTATACGATCCTTTAGCAATTATCGATTTAGCTACTCTTACAGGAGCGTCTGTTATTGCACTAGGAGCTAATGTCGCTGCAGCGATAGGAACCGACAAGAGCTTGATTGTACGATTACAGAAGGCCTCTGAAAAAACAGGCGAAAAGCTCTGGGACCTTCCATTATTTGATGAATTTCATGATCAGATTAAGAGTAATGTGGCTGATATTAAGAATATTGGTGGAAGGCCAGGAGGTGCGATTACTGCTGCAGCTTTCTTGTCAAATTTTACCAAGGACGTTCCTTGGGTTCACTTGGACATCGCCGGGACTGCGTGGACACAGGATGGTACTTTTGAACGAAGTTACAATCCTAAAGGCGCGACAGGGTTTGGCGTTAGGACAGTCATAAGATTTTTGATGGAAGAGTCGTTGTCCAAGTTCTAGGGTATTAGCAAAATTTCTATGATCTCTACAGGTTGGCCTTTCAGTCCATCAGCAGAAGAGCAATCAAGTATATACAAAAATAAGGCATGAATATCCATAATAGCACGTCGGCAAGATGCAGGCCATTGTTAGATTGAAAGTTCACTGCAGCTTCGGGCGTAACCGATGAATCTTCCTTAGGCATTCGTGGGGAAGCATTTTTGGTTATGCATATTATAAGACATCACAACAACGGAGCCGATCTCATTAGCATAAAAGCTTGCCTTCCTTCATCGAAGTAGTCAAGTGCCAGCACTGCTGCTTCCCGACCACTTACGTAGGTAAGTAACACAGCAGCGACGACAGGTTTGACTTCCGGGTTCGGGATGGGACCGGGTCGCGCCCTGCCGCTATGACCGGCTTCTTGATCGAAGAGCAAGACGGTCAAATTAACGTTTCTCAACACGATATATCTTTTTATCTTCTATTCTGTACCAATCAAACCTAATAGGTCAAAGCCTTCTGCAGATTTTATGTCTAGCTGTGCAATTGAGATCAGATGTTCATCAGGATCTTTGAAAATAGCATGCTTTCCAAATGGTTCTTCCTTTGGTTCCTTAAAAAATTTTACTTGTTTTTCCTTTAGCGATCTAACAGCTGCGTCTAGGTCGTTGACCATAAAGCCTACAAGTGCCGTCATAGTTGCTTTTGTGTGTCTTTTTCTTTTCACGGAATGCAATGCCAAGGTAGTCCCACTGCTAAAAAATTCAGTCCAATCTTCAGATTGATATTTTAAGGGAAGATTGAGAGTATCTTTGTAAAACCGAATAGCCTTTTTCATATCCGCCACCAAAAGAATTATTGTACCAAGCTTAGTCAGTACCATAACAGCACAGGTCTGAAGTTGAATAGGCTGCATTAAGAACGTATCGTTAAAAAATCCGGTGCTAATCACAAATAGGCTTTGTAGGTTAGTGAAATAGTCGCGATGCCCTATGGAAGTGTTAACCTTCGCATGCTACTGTAATATTGCATTAAATATCCATGGCTGAATTCTACAGCCATGCACCGTCGAAAACTCTTCTTCATCTATGTTGCGAAAAATGAAGAATGGGAAGCAAGACGGATTGAGGATTGGGATTACGTTTCTTCTATGTCTAGATTTTATCAATGGTGGATCAAACGCAATTTTGATCTAGATTTCGACCTAGAAGCTGATATCTTACCTGTAATTCCCGGTAAACTATTTGACAGGATGTCTGTAAGCTATCTTACACGAGATCATGTCGGACGTGGAAAATCTGTCTACCATTTCTACTTAGCATACTTCAAGCCTTTCTGGACAGATTGCCAAACCGAAGGTTACACCGCTGAGAATTTCGGAATGATTTATTGGAAAAGACAAGAAACGAAGTTATCAGATTCCAAGAGGGTTCGGTTCTACGCAGACGTCAACTGTTCAAAGGTTTCACACGTTATATCACACGAAGTTCTGCGAATGATCGGGAAAAAGCGAAAGGTATATTTTGATTCGATCCACGAACTCTGGGATCGCCACACTCACAAGGACCTGCCTTACATATACTATAATGACCGGTTCAAAATAGTGCGTGGGAATGATTTCTATCGGTTTGTTACAATTGACGTGAAACAGATTCGCTAAGAATTATTTAACAGCGTTTATCTACCGATCTAGGTGAACCTAAAACTAGTCATAAAATCTGGAGCAATTCTATCTTCTATAGGAGCTGCGTTACTAGTCATCTTTGCTGTCATTCTTGTTTCCTATCCTACAGCAGAAAATTGTCATAACGATCATAAAAAGTGCACGTACAGTACTTCTGCACCTCCACCGCTCGACTCTTTCATTAAACCCTCCGTTCTCGCGGTGGCCCTTCTAGTAATTGCGTCAGGAGTAGCAATAATCAGATTTGGTTCGTGGTATCAATACAGGGCTAAGAAGGTAGCGGGCGGCTTGCAATAGTGATTAGATAGTTAACATTTCGCTTTAATGCTGTGCAACTCTAAAAATAGTCATAATTCAATATGCCTTCGAGGTTGAGGTGGAGAACCAACATTGCATTTCGGTCGTTTTGCAAAGTTAGAAACCTTTCTGTTCAGGCATGCACGGAACTTAGGAGGGAAATTCCTGCGGAGCATGAAGGGTTAGTCGTAGCGAGAAAAAAACCCTTTATTTTTACCAGAAAACAAGATCACAATGGAATTAGTAGCTTACCGTATCTAAGTAGATTCGACAACCCTTTAAGGCGCAGCGCCAAAATCGCCTACGACTGAAGTGAAGTGGGGTCGAAGGGATTTATCCTGACCCAGTTTAGACTATGGTCAATTGAACCCTTGATCCACGGGTTTCTTCTGAAGAACTGCAAATCCTAGCCCTTTAATTATCGGATCTGGAGCCCGTTGCGATCCCTGGCTTCGCTACAACCCCACAGGACACTCCCGAAAGATGATCATGAAGTATCTGTATAAGTCTTACTAGATTATTCTTTCGACATATATTTGACTCGAGAATCCGGAATTTGAGCACCTCGAGTTGACGCAGAAAAAGATAAATAATTTTGGAATATACCAACGATATTGAAAGGAGAGACTCAACTTAGAGCCAGACGTACCAGGATCAAGATCCTGCGAGCTATTGCTGATAAGGAAGGCTCTGCATGCTTCTCGGATATCAGAAATGCAACTGGCCTTTCTACCGGATCGATATATTATCATTTGGAGAGAATGGTGAACTATGTCAATAAGGATTCTAAACACTATACAATCACCGAGGAGGGATTACACATGCTCCGAGAACTTGATACAAAATTTTCCTCTCAGCCTAATCATAACGAGAGAGAAAATCCCTTGAATACTCGTGAGCCTGGGTCGAAACTCAAGCAGATCGGTCCCATAGCAGCAATTGTATCTGAATATTCACCTGTTCTCGTTCTTTGTCTAATTGTAGTCATAGTTCCCGTCGGATTGCTCGAGAATTTACATATGGCCTTTCCTAAGTCGTCTACTGCTCCGAATATGATCACGAATGCCAGTTTGATATCCTCGATTTCAAGCACTGCACTTCTTTCTTTTTCTTTTTTTGTGATGCTAAAGAGACAACTACTTCCTAGCGGATTTATGGGAATAATGATTTCCGCATTAACTATATTGGGGGTTCTGTTGGTTAACATTCTAATATTTTCTGGTCTTGGGACTCAGATGGGTGCGAGCTACTCTACCTCCTAGCTAAGAGAAGGTACTATGTTGATGTAAGCGATAGACAAATCAGGGCATTGCCGATATTATCATGCCATTGTTCATATTTTTCTGGCCGGTGTCGTGTTCGATCACGTCCTAGGAAAAGGAATCTTAACCCCACGTCATATACGACGGAAGGCAGGACAATAGTCGAGGCATTAATAATAGAATCTTCCGGAGCAAAGTGGACATAGAAGTCCTACTGAAAACCACCCTTTGAACCAGATATGATTACGAACTATTTTATTATATAGGTCACTGCGATACGATAATTCAGTGTGTTTGCAGTAAAGGTTCCTTCACAATCTCTAGGACGCAAATTTATTAGTAAGATTCCCACTCTCAGTTCCGGTCAGCAAAACGAACCTCCACACAATCCTTGGGGTTGCTTTTATGCCTTCCTGCTCAACACCGAATTTAATGCGCAAATCACACGTCGTGTCTGTCATATCGATTCCATTAAGTGACCGACATATACTAAGTGCTTGACTCAGCCTACCCTGTCCGGATATTAGTAACAGGTCTTGAATTATTGCGATGTTTTTTCATGAAGGCTAGGGCCTTCCAATGGTTCTAACGCCCTGATCAGAAACGCACTCCCTTGAATTTCATAGGACCTTGCAGACGTAGCCGTAATAAATATAAGCTNGGCCAGCTTCGCCAAACATGACATAGTTCCGTCGAGTTATTCCTCCGAAGGCGTGNCTAACGGAATCATTGGAGAATCCGTATGCCTCGGTTTCGACAATTATACCCGATAGTCGTTTGGATATCCCGGAAACGGAGAGTATTCTCATAACTTCCATGACACTTTGATGCCTCCTCTTTAAAGGTCATAGGAATTCATTTGAATTTCATACTTCTATCTGCGAGACCCCTAGAATTGAACTAAATTCCGATAGTCTAGATACCTTGCCCTTACGTCTTCTATATTAATCGAGAGCAGCCTTTTAACACCAAAATCCTCAGCAGCAAAGGCACCCATTACATTTCCATATACTACTGCTTCTTTCATTGTCTTAAGACTCAGGTTCCTTCTCTTTGCGATGTATCCTAGGAATCCCCCGGCAAAAGAGTCTCCTGCTCCCGTAGGATCTACGATCTTTTCTAGAGGATATGCAGGGGCAGGAAATACTGTTTTTTCTGTAAAAAATATTGAGCCGTGCTCCCCTTTCTTAATAATCACAAAGGCCGGACCCCACGACGTTATCATTCTCGCGCACTTCAATAAGTTCGAATCATGACACAGTAACCTAGCTTCATCGTCATTGATTACAACGCCATCTGCTGCAGTCATCATTCTTACTACCTGATCGCGAGAGTTAGAAATCCAGTATTCTATGGTGTCACAGATCACTAGTTTAGGG
>AF_2010_repII_A01DRAFT_1000039_pt1 | contig 13362 bp, 14 predicted proteins | sample AmaForrepliIIA01_FD_9192 | JGI IMG/M metagenome (IMG submission 9192) | reverse complement strand
GAGCCGCTCTCCAACCTCGACGCCAAATTGCGCGCCTCGGCCCGCCAGGAGATCAAGCAGTTCCAGCAACGGGTCGGCGTCACGACCATTTATGTGACGCACGATCAGGTTGAGGCGATGGGCATGGGTGACCGCATCGCCGTCATCGATGGTGGGCGGGTGCGGCAGGTCGGGAAACCGACGGAGATCTACGACGACCCCGCCGACCGCTTCGTCGCCACCTTCGTCGGCACGCCGCCGATGAACATCGTCGCGAAAAACGATGGCTATTTCGGCTTCCGCCCCGAAAATTTCCTGCCCAAGGACATGATCAACGGCGAGGCGTGCACCGAATTCAATTTCCGCGTCGACCGCTCTGAATATCTCGGCTCGGAGCGAATCGTGTACGGCGTCATCGAAGGCTTCGATCCGAAGCAGGTGATTACCGCAAAGCTTCCTCCCGCTCACGTCGCCGACGAATGGATCCGGCCCGGCGAGTGGCATCCTTTTGCCGTCCGCAACAGTGCGCTGCGTCAGTTCGACAATGACGGCAAACGGGCGAGCCGCCATTAAAACGGGTTAACCCATGGCCGTCATCGCTGAACCGATCGTCAAACCCGCCTCGCGCTTTCGTTTCATTCTCGACCGGCGCGACATGCTCGGCTCGATCTTCGTCGCCCCGGCAATTCTCTACGTGCTATTGCTGGTCGGCGTGCCGTTGCTCATGGCGGTGTATTACTCGGTCAGCGCTTACACAATCTACAATCCCACGTGGCAATTCGTCGGCTTGTCAAATTTCGTAGACATCCTCGAAAACCCCGTGTTCCGGGAGACGCTGTACAACACCTTCATCTTCACATTCGGGTCGCAAATCCTCGGTCTCATCCTCGGCAAGTTTGGTGCGTTGGTGCTACTGCGCCCGTTCCCCGGCCGCAAATTCGTTAGGGCGCTGGTCATCTTGCCCTGGGCCGTGCCGATTGCGCTGGCAACCGTCGCATGGCAATGGATGTTCGATTCACTCTACAGCGTGATCAACTGGACGCTGATCGCGCTCCACGTCATTGACCGCTCGCAGGCCCCGAACTGGCTCGGCAATCCGGATCTGGCGATGCTGTCGGTAATCGTCGTCAACGCTTGGCGTTTCTTCCCGTTTGCAATCGTGATCTTCCTTGCCGGCATTACCGCCGTCCCGCAAGACGTGCTCGACGCGGCAACGGTCGACGGTGCCGGTTTCTGGCGCCGCAATTACCAGATCATCATGCCGATGATTCTGCCGATCGTGGCCATCGGCTTAATATTCGGCATCGTGTTCACGTTCACGGACCTATCGATCGTTTTTCTGATGACCAATGGCGGGCCCGTGGGCGCGACCTCGGTCCTTGGATTTCAGGGATTCCAGACCGGCATCGTTTCCGGCGACGTGTCGCATGGCGCCGCCATCTCGCTCTTCATGCTGCCGGTATTGCTCATCGTGGTTGTCGCGATGTTGCGCTTTATTCGGCGGCGGGAGATCTGAGAATGCAACGCAGCGGGCTTGTTGGCGTCCTGCGAGAAACCTCCTTTTACGGAGCGGTCACTTTCTTCTTCGTTCTCGCCGCTTTTCCCTTCTATTGGATGGTGATCACTTCGTTCAAGGAGAACTCCGATCTCTACAACGTCACCAATATCCCATTCTGGTTCAATGATCCGCCCACGCTCGAGCATTTTCGCTATCTGTTCGAGAAAACCTTGTTCACGACCTGGCTGTTAAACTCCCTGATCATCGGCCTTTGCGTCACCGCCATCACGCTCGTTACCGCCCTGCCGGCCGCCTATAGTTTGGCGCGGTTGACTGGGCGCAATGGCGAGGCCTTGGGAATCGGCATATTCCTCACGTACCTGGTGCCGCCGACGCTTCTGTTCCTGCCGCTGTCGCGCGTGGTCGCGGGACTGGAGCTGCAGAATTCGATGTGGTCGCTCGTGCTGGTCTACCCCACCTTCACGATTCCGTTCTGCACCTGGCTGCTGATGGGATTCTTCAAGGCGCTGCCCCCCGAGATCGAGGAGGCGGCGGTCGTCGACGGCTGCAGCCTGTTCGGTGCCTTTATCAAGATGGCGATTCCGCTTTCGCTGCCCGGAATCCTGACGGTGGTGATCTTCACCTTCACGCTGACCCTGCAGGAATTCGTTTACGCGCTGACGTTCGTGTCGGCGTCTGACCAAAAGCCAATCACGCTTGGCGTGGCGACCGATCTTATCCGCGGCGACATTTTCTACTGGGGCGAGATAATGGCCGGCGCCTTGATCGCCAGCGTCCCCGTGGCGATCGCCTACAATCTCTTCCTGGACCGCTTCATCTCCGGCATCACCGGTGGAGCCGTCAAATAGCCTCACATCGAAGATACGCGTCGGATGATGACCAAATGCTGACGACACGGCAAATTCGCTGTGCTTGCTGGACCAATTCAGTTGCTGTCAGTAGTACGAGATCTGGAGACCCCAATATCGTCAGCGCAGCCGTTGATCCGGCGAAAAGGACGGGATTACGTCGTAACAATGAAGGACCGAGAAATTGAGAAGCGGCGAATTTTCTGGCGTGTTGATCGGATCGAATGGATGTTGGCACGCGGTTTTCATGCGTGGTTTTTCAATGAGATCAAGGAAGACCGAGTGGCGTGGCCCGGTCATGCCCGCTTCTGGCCCAAAGCGGACACTTAGTAGCGTCTCCGGGGCGGCAGCGTCCCCAGATTCTCTTATTTGACCGTGATCGTGATTTTCTTCGAGATGACCGGAGGTTTGAACGGGTAGTGCTTGGCGTCACCGAGGACGAGCTGAAGGGTGTGCTTGCCAGGCGGTAATTCTATGCGCGTCTCTGTCTGCCCCGCACCGAAGTGCAGGTGGTTCTTGTCCTGGGGAATGGGTTCGTTCGGCTCCAACGGTGCATTCACGTCGATTAAAAGATGATGGTGGCCAGCGTTTTCAAAATCGTCTCCAGCGTGGGTGACACCCATATTGCGCAGACCGAAGCGGGCCCAGAATGCGCCTTTGATAACCGTGCCATCCTGCGGCCACACAAAATAAAGGTATGCGTCTTTATGGGCCGGTCTTTCCTGCGCATGCGCCGCTGTCAGCAGCAGCGCAACCACCGACAACAATACAATTCGCGTGATGTTCATGATGCGCCTTCTAAGGTGAACGGGCGACGCGAAAACCGTGTGTCGGGTAGCGTATGTTTGCGTCGTAGTGGTCTCGGTTCGAAGGCCGAACATAACTCGGGTCGTTCTTCCATGACCCGGACCGGATCACGCGCGAGGGACACTCGGCATCAAGCCAGGTAGACCCATCGGCCGGGGCCGCCTGATAGCTCTTGTGCCAGCAGTCCGTCACCCATTGTGCGACGCCGCCGCCCATATCGTAGAGACCAAAAGGATTGGGCTTGAGGCTGCCAGCCTTCATAGGCTGCGCGGCGTCATAGGGTTCATTGCACCCCTTGCAGTTGGCCATGCCCGTCGCGGGCTGATCGCCCCACCAATATTTGCTCTGCGTGCCGCCGCGCGCGGCGTACTCCCATTCGGCTTCACTCGGAAGGCGATAGTCCTTTTGAGTCACTCGCGAGAGCCACTCGGTGAACTGTTTGGTGTCGTTCCAGCTCACATTGGTCACGGGAGCATCATCCTGGCCCGTTGCCTCGTAGGTGCATGCCTTAGCAGCAACGCATCGGTTCCACTCGCGTACCGTGATCGGATACTTGCCGATGGCAAAGGATTTGATTTTGACCTGATGGATTGGTTTCTCGGATGGGTCGTCGTTGCTTCCCATTGCGAATGTGCCAGCGGGGACGGTCACCATTTCGGGTTCGCTGATCGCTGGCGCTTGGAGCGGCTGCGCCGGAGGAATCGCCACGGATTGCGACTGAGCTGGCGCTGGTGACGGCTGCGTCTCTGGCTTCTTCGCCGGTGCCGTTTGCTGCCGGGCAGGGGCGGTGACAACTTTCTCGGTTGTGCCGGGTGTTTGCTCCGGAGGCCGCTCGACGACCAAATGTTTCGGCTGCCACACGAAGAAGTACCAGGTTGCGGTGGCGGCAACCGTGCTCGCGACCAGGCACGCGCTCAAAATGACGGCGAAGGTAAGTCCTGGCTTGGGTCGCGCATTAACGACGGCGGCGGGGTCGGGCAGCACCCTGTAGACTCTGACTGGGTCCGTGATGTTCTTGACCTGGCGGTCACCGAGCGATTGATAGCCGCAAACCAGTTTATGCTTGACCTGTTCGTAAACGCCTCCCGAGATAAAGAGGTCTCCGGGATCGGCAATTCCCTCAAGCCGCGCCGCAATGTTGACGCCATCACCGTAGATGTCATCAGGTTCGACGATGACGTCCCCGAGATTGATGCCAATTCGATATTGTATCCACTGGCTGCGCGGGAGTGCCGCGTTACGTCCGACCATGCTCTGCTGAATGACTATGGCGCAGCGGACAGCTTCGACGGGGCTGTCAAACATGGCGAGAAAGCCGTCGCCCGTGCTTTTAACAAGTCGTCCGTGATGCTCGATGATGGTGGGGTCAATGAGCTCGCGCCGATGCCGCTTCACCCGCGCGTGCGTTCCCTCCTCATCCATGGTCATGAGCCGGCTATAGCCAGAGATGTCTGCGGCCACGATTGCCGCGAGACGCCGTGGCGACCCATCAACTGGATAGGATCCATCTCTCCCCGGCCTGATGTGATGGATCTCACCTGGCATTCTGTGAGGTTCCTTCCTTCCCGCGAATCTTTCTCGCGCGCTCAAGCGGATCGCGCGACAATCTAAATCGCGCCTCCGAATCTGTCACGTGAAGTAACTCACTCACAAAATGCAACTCGCTAACACGGTCTGCATCGGTGCTCAGGACATAGCATGATGGTCGCATGATCAAGCTGCGACAAAACCTCGATGACATTCGGTCGCTGGTATCGTGTTAGGGGTAACTCGCTGAGCCTGATGTTTGAGCCCAGCCGCCCGAGCGGGGGACAATTTTACGATAGAGATGCCACGTCGTATGGCCCAGAACCGGTAGCACGACCAAGAGGCCGAGAAAAAAAGGCAGACACGCAACGATCAAGAGCAGAACGACGATAATCGCCCAGCCGATCGCCACCACTGGGCTCGCGATCACCGCGCGAACGCTGGTGAACATTGCAGTCAGAACATCAATGTCGCGATCAAGCAACAGGGGGAACGAGACAAAGGTCAACGAGAATAACGCAATAGCGAGAAGCGCCCCGACCGTATGGCCCAGAGCAAGAAACAAAAGACCATTGGAAGTCAGCGTCAGCGCAACCAGGAAATCGTCAAGGCTGGGGAACGTGTGAGTCCCAAGAAAGATAACCACGAGCAGTCGCACCAAGCATATCCAGGCGATGAAGAACAAGACGGTGATCAACCCCATCCACGCCAGCCTGCCATTACGCTGGTTAAAGACGGCGCCCAGCACGGCATGCCACGACAAGGTTAGGCCAACTTCCAGGCGGCGGCTTACTTCATACAAACCGACCGCGGCAAAGGGACCAATCAAGGCGAAGGCGGCGGCGAGCGGATAAGCGAGATAACCGAGGCCGAGGGCGCTGGCGCCAAGAACCACGACGATACCCCCTGCTGCATAGAACCCGCCAAAAACGAGGCCGTAGACCGGTGCCGCACGGAAATCGCGTAGCCCTTGAGCCCATGCCTCGTTGATGTCGGCGAAGCTGACCGCTCGGACTGTCGGGTAAATCCGCTGCGCAGTTGCAGCTAACAGCCTCGCATCCCTGTTTTGCTCGCTCATCCCCGTCTCCTCTAATCTGCGAGACAAGGCGCCTGCCGGATATTCAGTCTACACTGGCAAGAGCTGGAACCTGAGCCTTACTCGATCAGGCTATTCCTCTATTCTTGTTTTTGCCATTACCATCGCTTGAGATTCGGGGCGTTGCCCCGAGCACAGAATTCCACCGCCGATGATCTCAACCGACGCAGCCCGGAACGGCGCGCGGTGGTTGCTCAGGAAGACGGACGGCATGTCTTGGCCTATAGCGGACATGGCGTTGTGCGCCGCTCTACATGTCTGCTTATGACCCAAAGCGGACAGCGCCGCTTTTGCGAGTCTGTTTGGGGCTCACGGCATTGTTACTATGTCTTCAAGGGACCCAAATACCAGTGAAGGTGCGTTAAGTAAAAGAGCGAACAGACCGTGAGCCATGCCTGAGTCATCCTTGAGCACTTTGGTCCTATTTTTTTGATTTCGGGGGACAATGTGGAGTGCTTGCTATGGCTGACGAAAATGAAGTGAAACAGGTTCAAGAGCCGGCACAGGAGCAACAACAGCCCACTGAACAAAAGCCAACCGAGCCGCCACCGCCCGAAATAGAGGCTGCCGAAACTCAGGCACCGGAAGTAACGGGAACACTTTCCGAAAATCCGAATCCCTGACCCTTAGACATCACGCCCCCTATGAACGACAGAGCTGGGAGCGGATGTCTTGCTCCAACGAGGGGTTGGGGTGCAAGGGACGGGATGATCCAGCGCGATGTCTATCTAATGAACGCCGCGTTATTGTGCGCGATGGCGGAGGCCGAAAAAGACTCCGCGATCAGGGCGGATCTTGAAAATATGGCGTACGCCTACCTGCGTTTGGCGCAACCCGGGCGCAACGATGTTGTCTACGGGAATCCGCCTCCACCAAAGGGTCGCGATCAATCTTACGCGGAAGCAATTCTTTGGAAACGACACTTGCGCCGAGAGAACGGGCTCTCAAAAGGAAGTGTCCTGATCGAATAATACCCTTGGATATTTGGAGACGCTCATGGCCACCGAATGTAGTCACTTCAGCTCCGAGACCATGAGAAACATGCAAGTCGCGCTCGAAGTGGGGTGGAGTTCGTTACCACCTCACAGAAAGTGCAATCGAACAAGACGTTGCTGGCCACGCGCATCCTTGACGCAGCAGAAGCGGGAGAGCGCAGCCCTGCGCGATTGCTCATGCTTGCGCTGATGCCTTCTATTGACCCTTAGCAGACACTTTGTTTGATCCTGACGTCAAAGGATGCGTGACGGAGCGCAGATCCGGTAATTGACTTGAAATGTCCGCTTTTGTTCCCAGCGGATATTGGATGGAATTGGACCACGGCACCAAGTTCCGTACCCACCACTTCTCCGGTTCGAGCCTGCGCAGCTACCTCGCGACCATCGGGGCAGATGCTGTCAATGCGCGTGGTCGTGTATGCGTCGACGCCCGGAAAGTTCTGCAGCGCGTCCTGTCGAACACGGCTGTCTTTGATACATTATCGCAGCTGTCGGGTGATTTCCGGCAGCCCACCAGAGAGGAGGATTCCGTGTACGCCGCTATTCGTCAGGGCAAGGCAAAGACCGGCATGGCCGAAGAACTAACTCGCAGAATTAAAGAGGGCGCCATTCCGATCATCAGCGATGTTCCAGGCTTTATGGCTTACTATGTGGTCTATGCGCCAGACGACACCGTGACGGCAATCAGCATCTTCAACGATTACGCGGGAGCCGAAGAGTCAAACAGACGTGCGCTCACATGGATCGAGCAGAATCTTGCACCCCTGCTTACTGGGCCAGCTACAGCGTTGGCCGGGCCGGTGATCGTGCACACCCTGGCGTAGCGAGAACGAATAGACGAAGTGTAATTTGGTGTTGTGCAGGATTCCGGGGTGCTAAGCCGAACGATAACCTTGGACCCAGGGGTGAAGTCAAAGGACACGGCAATGCTGAGGGACGACAGCAATGATGGACCTAGTCGGCGGTATGCACCCCGCAATGTGCTCGGTGAGCCGCTTGAAGACTGCTCAAACAAACCCATTACGGGGTTTTATCGGGACGGCTGCTGCAACACGGGGCGAGAGGACATCGGTAGCCACACTGTCTGCGTCGTGATGACTTCCGTGTTTCTCGATTTCTCCAAATCGAGCGGCAACGATCTTACGACACCAGTGCCGGAAATCGGTTTTCCAGGCCTTAAACCCGGTGATCGTTGGTGCTTATGTGCACCCCGCTGGCAGGAAGCATTCGAGGCAAACCAAGCGCCCCGCGTGGTCGTGCGCGCCACCCATGAGGCTGCTCTGGCCTACTGCTCGCTCGCCGATCTCAAACGCTTTGCAGTGGACCTGGCGTGACTGCGCGCAAAATGAGGTGTTACGTGCAGTGTGTAATCCTCAGGAAAGACATGGCCCTGGCGCGAATGATGCCACCGATCTTGCGCCTAATTGCGATTTTGATGTCCGTGGTATTATTCGATGCCTCATGGTCAACTCCTGCCAAACCGACAGATCGCACCTCACTTGCGGGCCAGCTTTTGGTCTCGTCNCCTTCAATTGCCGATCCGCACTTTGATCACACTGTGATTCTCCTTGTGCAGCACGACCAAAAAGGCGCGCTCGGCATCGCGATCAATTTGCCGNTGGAGGAACGCCCGCTGGCAAGTCTTCTTGANAANCTCGGCGCCAAGGACNTAAAGGCNACGGGTACCGTGCGCATCTTTGCCGGTGGACCAGTCCAGCCTGATATTGGCTTCGTCATCCATAGCAGCGACTANCGTCAACCTGAAACAGTCGCGATTGACGGACGCATCGCGATGACATCGAGCCGAAGGATTCTGCAAGACATCGGCAATTATAAAGGTCCTAAGAAATATCTCGTCGCATTTGGGTATGCGGGGTGGGGCCCGGGGCAGCTTGAGGCCGAACTTGAACGTCGTGTCTGGTTTATCGCGGCGGGCGATTTGAAACTGATTTTCGATGAGGATCGAGACAAGGTTTGGGAATCGGCTTACTCACATCGCGAGGAAGATCTTTGAGTATAGCGTCGTCGACCTTGAGGGGCTGCACATCTGACCCAAAGCGGACATAGTGTTCCAAAACGGTGAGGGCCTTCTGGTGACCTAGGCCGCGCTGGGCCGTCGAATTCCGAGCGCATTAATTGCGCGTTTCGCCATCTGCGCCGGATCACGTTCACCAGCTGCACTCACATTGATGATGGATTTTGCGATCAGCTCTGTGATCGGATCGTCGCTATTGTTGAGCTGGAGAATGACGAGTGCAGCCTCATAGGCATTCGACATGACCCGAATTTCGTCTGGGCCAAATGCGCCATTCGCGGTCAGTTTGTGTATTCCCATGGCACTATTACGGGATTCGGTGCCGGCACTCGCCCGGTGACCGCGCATGGAGTGGTTCGATCATGGCTCAGTAATTTCAGAGTCGCATTTCAGGGTCAACTAGAGTGATGGACAACAAAGATGTACGCATTGGTGCGACGCGACCAGTTAAGCTTTTTTGCGCGACTCTTTGGCTTCGAGTGCGAGGGTCAGGACATCCACTTCGCACGTGTGCGCGTCAACGAAAGGTTTAGCTTCAACGATCGATGGCCTCACTCATTGCGGTACCGTCATGAGTTCCAGAATGTGGCCATCGAGATCCCGGAAGTAAATGCCTCGTCCGCCATTCCAATCGTTAAGCTTTGCGTCGTCGAGTGCCCATGGAGCACTCCCAAATACGAGTCCAGCGGCTTTCACTCGATGCAGGATCGCGTCGAATTCTGCGTCGCTAAGGTGGAACGCATAATGGTGGCTCTCGAATCTTTCTGCGCTGTCGCTAAAGAGCAGGGTAAAACTTTCGTTGACCCGCACAGGTGCAAAGTGGCCGTCGTGACCCTCGGCGGTAAGCCCAAAGAGCTGCGCGAAAAAGCGGGCGGAAGCTTTCTTGTCATGTGCTGGAACGATGGTGTGGTTGAGTACAATCGTCATCACCCACTCCTAACCGGTTTTAATGACCTCTGTCTGGCAGACGTTAGCGCTGTTCAGTGCGAAAATAATGCGGATATTTATGATTCACTTAATCTCGCAAATTTGCGAGCGGGCGCCCATCAGCTGCGGCAATATTGAGTGCGCCGAACCGTGAGCGCCATGTCACTTTGGCGCATTAACCCTTGAGGCTGGCTCGACCGGTTCCTGAATGGCCGTATCGCGCTCCCAGCCTTCGTTCTCCAATTTAATGTGCTGCAAGGCCACGGCATCCGCGCCGGCGTCAAGATCTGGCAACGCCTGAAACTCGGACACCCAGCAGCGGTGCACCTTGTAAGCAATTACCAATTGGCCGGCTTCGTTGTAGAACTCGATAGTGATATCCTTCCGAAAGTCCTTGAGGGATACTTCAGAGCCAAGTCCAGCACCAAGTTTCCAGACCTTGTTGGCCCATTCTTCGAATTCTGTATCGTGAGTCACGCCGCGTTCGAGCGTAATCGCTTCGTATTTGGTGATACCTGGCGACTTACGGCTTGCGCTCGGATCACCGCCTTCGCGATGCTCGATGACTTCAGTGGTACGTTTGAGCGCGCTAACCCGTGAAATTCCGGCGACGTATCTACCATCCCATTTAACTCGGAACTTGAAATTTTTGTAGGGGTCTGATCGTTGCGGATTAACTGTGAACTGCGCCATGGGTGCCGCCTCCGATTTGAATAGAACGAAGTCGATCAGCCTCTATTCGAGCGGACCACATACGATGTTTAGTTCGTTTGAGTAAAACCAATAGGTTAATAATCTTTAAGCTCGTAGTCGTCTCCGCCCCACAAAGCATAGAGNAAACGAAATCTCTTTCTGAGGAACCAGCGTGTACCCAGCGGACAATCAAACTCTAGTTGGCACGCGTTTGAAAATTGTGCTTGCTGGTGTGGTCAGCGATTCGCCCGACCTACATGACAACAGAGCCGTATTTAGCCAAGCTCAACCCAGAACAACGACGCGCTGTCGAGCACGGGATCCGGGACCCATCGCCACTCCTCATTATCGCGGGGGCGGGAACCGGCAAGACGAACACGCTGGCCCATCGCGTTGCACATCTCATCATGCGGGGTTCCGACCCGCGTCGGATTATGCTGCTGACCTTTTCGCGTCGGGCGGCTGTGGAGATGATCCGCCGAGTGGAACGCATTGCGGCACATGTTCTCTCAAACCAGCCCCGAATGGTGGCAGTGGCAGATGGCTTGACCTGGTCTGGGACCTTCCACGCGATCGGCGCGCGGGTTCTACGCGAATATGCCGAACACATCGGGCTCGACCGCGTCTTCACCATTCATGACCGCGAGGATTCTGCCGACCTGATGAACCTTGTGCGACACGATCTCGGCTTCTCGAAAACTGAAGAGCGTTTTCCGGCCAAGAGCACTTGTCTTGCGATCTATTCGCGCGCCGTGAACGCCGAAGCCGCGCTTGATGAAGTCCTCAATACAAATTTCCCTTGGTGCGTTGGCTGGGAGGATGAATTCAAAACCTTGTTCGGGGCATATGTGGAAGCCAAGCAGCGGCAGAACGTACTCGATTACGACGACCTACTGCTGTACTGGGCGCAGATGATGCAAGTGGAAGACATCGCACACGATCTTGCCTCTCGCTTCGATCACGTGCTGGTCGACGAATATCAAGATACAAATCGCCTCCAAGCTTCTATCCTTCTTGCTCTCAAACGTGACGGCAAGGGACTCACGGTCGTCGGCGACGACGCCCAGTCAATCTATTCCTTCCGCGCAGCAACGGTGCGCAACATTCTCGATTTCCCTGATCAGTTCATGCCGCCAGCGCACATAGTCACGCTCGAGCGCAACTATCGCTCCACCCAGCCGATCCTTGCCGCGGCGAATGCGGTTATGGACTTGGCTGCAGAGCAACATAAGAAGAATTTGCGATCGGATCGGTCTTCAGCCGAGCGCCCACAGCTCGTCTCGGTGCGCGACGAGAGTGACCAGGCGCGTTATGTGACCGAGCGTATCCTGGAGCATCGCGAGACTGCTATTCCGCTCAAGCAACAAGCCGTCCTATTCCGTGCATCGCATCATAGCGCTCAGCTCGAGATAGAATTGGTGCGGCGTAACATCCCATTCGTGAAATTCGGGGGCCTCAAATTCCTCGAGGCGGCGCATATCAAGGATGTGCTGGCGTTCTTGCGCTGGGCGGAAAACTTACGTGACCGCGTATCAGGTTTCCGCGTGATCCAGCTTCTTCCGGGTGCCGGTCCCGCCACGGCGGCGCGTCTTCTTGATAGGCTGGCTGCGACAAGCAGTGCTATGCAAGCGCTAACCGACTTCCAGCCGCCAGCGGCCTGTGCCGAGGACTGGCCAGCCTTTGCCGAGACATTAAGCCTTACCCGGAACAACGCCGCCGGCTGGCCGATCGACCTTGAGCTAGTATGCCGCTGGTATGCACCATATCTCGAACGGCGCTACGAAGACGCCAAACTGCGCCAAGCCGATCTGATGCAGCTCGCGCAGATTGCATCGACTTACCCGAACCGTCAGCGCTTCCTGACCGAACTGACACTCGATCCTCCGTCGGCAACCAGTGATGAAGCCGGCGTCCCGTTGCTAGACGAGGATTACCTCATCCTTTCCACCATCCATTCGGCTAAAGGGCAGGAGTGGACGTCAGTTTTCATCTTGAATTGCGTGGACGGCTGCGTGCCCTCAGATCTCGCGGTCGGCAGCACTCCCGAGATCGAGGAAGAACGGCGGCTACTCTATGTCGCGATGACGCGTGCGAAGGATCATCTGCACCTGATCGTGCCGCAGCGGTTTTATGCCCATCAGCAGCGCGGGCATGGCGACCGGCACATGTATGCCGTTCGAACCAGGTTCATTCCTCACACGATCACCGGGCATTTCGAGCAATGTGCTTGGCCTCCGGCCGCGAGCGACGTGGGTTCGATGCCCAAAGCAACGACTAAACGCGTGGATATCGCCGCTGTGGTCAAACGCAGGTGGCGTTAATTGGTCTCAAAGCCCAACTTGATCGATGTCCGCTTTTGGGGGCAAAGCCGACATGGCGCGAGCGATACGAGTGACACAAGGCTGACATAACCGGGGCTCCTTAGGGTTAACTTGAGCCACCACGATGCCTTGTCCGGACCCTCAGGGAGCCAAAGAGAAATGAAGATCGCGATCGTTGGAACGGGAGCGATGGGCTCGGTCTACGCGGCGCTGCTCGGCGCGGCGGGCCACGAGATATGGGCAATCGATTCCTGGCAGACACACGTCGACGCGATGCGTGCGAACGGGTTGAGGTTGGAAGGCGCATCTGGAGACCGCACTGTACGCCTGCATGCTACGACCGACGCAAAGGAGGTCGGCTCGTGCGACCTCGTCATCATCGCCACGAAGGCGATGCATGTGGCTCAGGCCGCAGAAGCGACAAGAGCATTGCTCGGCAAGGACACTCTGGTGCTTTCGATTCAGAACGGACTCGGCGGACCAGACACGGCTGCGCGAGTGCTTGGCCGTGAACGCGTCCTGGTCGGTGTCGTCGGCGGGTTTGGCGCGTCGATGAAGGGCCCTGGTCACGCGCACCACAACGGTTGGGAGCTGGTTCGGCTCGGTGAGTTCGCC
>AF_2010_repII_A01DRAFT_1000036_pt1 | contig 13546 bp, 12 predicted proteins | sample AmaForrepliIIA01_FD_9192 | JGI IMG/M metagenome (IMG submission 9192) | reverse complement strand
ACTATAAAGTAGCAGGTGATACGAATAATTCTATTTGCACCAATAAAGGCGAGATTAGTCCAATAAAAAATATTAAATTGTATAATTTTCTTTATTCATATAATTAAATAACATGGTGTAGAGTACATAGCTTTAACGGTATTGCGAGGTAAACGATGTGTTCTACTTTACTTTAAAAACAAATAGTAGAAGGAGGGGTTCTCATTATGTATGATGTACCTGAATTAGATAATAATAGCGATGACAAAAAAGTGCTTTCCAAGCAATTACATTTCCTACTTTGTGAGATATGTTTTTGGTTCGCTTCATCTTTACCTTCAAAAACTATGTCAGTTGTCAAATGTCCTAATTGTTATAATAATAAAATAAAGTGGATGCCAATATCCAACATTAACCTTTACAAATTAGGAATGACACGGAGGTTACAGACAGTTGAACTAGGAAATCACATAATTGCAGTTTATATTAATAATGATGAAAAATTTAATGAAGCCTTTGCCTTTCTGAAGGAAGGCCTACAAAGAAATGAGGTTATTGTTATTACAACTACCGATCTGTCAAAGGATGAAATTCGTGCCAGGATGAGAAATGAATGGAAAGTAGATGTTGCAGAATTAGAATCAAGAGGTGATATTATTATTAGAACTACGGAAGAAATCTATTTTCCTGAAGGTATACCAAATATTCCGCGAATAGTTGCCTTATGGTCTACATTGGCGGAAAACTGTCTTAGCAGAGGTAAGCTAGGAATACGAATATTCGGAGATATGACAGCATTTTTCAAGAATGGATTTACTAAAGAATTACTCGAATATGAATCATGTTTAGAACAAAGATTTAACTTTCCTGCCATTGGTATATGCGCATATGATTCTAAAGATATCGATTCTAAAGATATCGATTATTATATGACATCAGAGCAAATAAGACAGCTGCAGCAACATCATAATCCAGTCTGGATGGAAAATTATCAATGAAATCATCATCGATGAAATTACGATTTACTAGCACATAAACACGTAGACAAAAAATTAATGTCATATTATTATTAAACTGCCTGAAGTATCTAGGTTACATCATTATTTTATCCTATTATGCAGCTAGCTGTCTCTTCTCAAGTTCTTATATTCTATTTGTTATAGCCATAAATTGATCTTAAAATGAATCTTCTTCTCACTCTCTTACCGATCCTAATCATCAGCTGCAAAATAAGAGATCACATTTAGATACTAGCATCGAAACAGAAACAAAAGTATCTCTAAAACCACCATTTATCAAAAGGATACTTGTTGTAGATGATGACCCTGATATTACGTTAACTTTCAAAACAGAATTAGATGGTCAATATTATGGCGACGGCGGCAAGAAGAAAAGATTTGAAGTATACTCATATAATGATCCTTTATTAGTAGTGAAAGAATTCAAACCACAATTTTATGATCTTCTTCTAACTGATATTTATATGCCAGACATGAATGGCTTTGAGCTACATGAAAAGATAATGGAATTAGATGTTAACCTTCGAGTATGCTTCCAAAAAATGGTGTAGCTCGAGATTCAGGAAAGAATGAAATATTTTGAGATGATGAAATAATGCACTCATTTGAGCTCATATTATTGATCACTTTGAAGTGAGCTGAAAATTGCAGGATACAGACTTAGGCAGGGGCGTGAACGAAGACTTCTGATTGTGAGTGTTTGGATCTGCTGAAGATATATCAGTGCGAATCAAATTTCGTTCCCCTAGAAGGCTAGGTCAATTATATCCATGCAAAAGGTGTTAAAAAAAATAATGGTTATAAGATTAAACATTTGTCTAGTTGCAGCTTAAAGATTACATCTTTGCTAACAAGTCAGCCTTCAGTTTCTGAAATTCCTCGTCAGATAAAATTCCTTTCTGGTGCAGATCAGCATATTTTTGTAATTGCTGAGTGACATCTTCCTGCTGTGGTTGGGATTGGGGTTGTGGTTGTTGCTGCTGTTGTTGTAGTGCTTCTATCTGTCTTTGCTGTGCTGCTATTTGGTTTTGTGCGGCTTGTTGTTGAGCCTGGTTTGCCTGTGCTTGTTGATTCATCGAAGCTGAAGCACGACTTCTTGCTACGCTCGCTCCTATAGCTGCTGAAGCCCATCTTCCTCTCATTAACACAAATAGAAGAGTGGTGGCTATTATACTTTCTAGGATGTGAGCTCGTCTATGTTAGCATATACATTAATTAACTAAATAATTCAGGTATAATCTCATTTCAAAAAATCTGATAGACTAGTTTGTTTTGTATTACTAGATGTTCTTGCTCCGGTATCAGAAATCTCAACATTATTCCATGTCACTTCTGATAAATCCAACATTTTCCTAAATGTGCTGGCAGTTCCTGGACCAAATCCAGCATAATGATTGTTTGCTGATACAATTGCTAGGTTAGTCTATCTCTTTGTTCTTCCTCGCATCTAGCTCTAATTACAAATCTGGCCTATCTGTTAATGTACTGATTCCACAGTAACCGTAATCACGTATAATCTGAACTAATCTGTAATATAGTTTAGTCGATTATATGTGCAGTAACCGTTGTTGGATTCAAATAAAATTTGATTGGATCAATAGCTGTAATCAATTCCATATAACTATGATTAAATTAACACATCTACCCCATATTAGGAATATTTTTAACTATGTGCNTTTATGAAAGACATAATGTCAAATGGATCATTCATAGCAGAGAACGGTGTGCTACAAATCTATTCCAACAATCCCAGACTTCCTATATGGGTTATGGGATTTGGAAATTGGAATAGCCGGGCCCCAGGTTCTGGTGCCTCTGGAAGTGGTGCTGCTACTGTTTTACAGAAAAGTGGGCAAGTCAGATACGGGGTCAAATGTACTCCATCAGCTAATGACAACACTGAACAAAATCACAAGATCAATTTAGCTCGCGGCTATAGCGATACAGAGAATGGCTTTGTTTCCATAGAACAAACAGGATTCGTAGAAATCACACATCAAGCGTCAAATGAAAAAGACCAAGATGTAACGTGGTACGGTCCATCTGGCAGACATACGGGTAATATGGACGATGATCATTCTGATAAGAAAGGTTGTATGGGTACATGTTACAAAGGTTCATTGCATAGTGGAACAGGTAAGAACCGAATGGGAAAGGAGAACTGGCATGTCAATTACACATACGAGGGGGTTAATTGGAAAGAGGGTCCAGGATCAATTGATAACCTAGTCAAACAGATGGCTAGGTCAGGTAAAAGGGTTGGATTCAAATGGGTCAATATGAAAATTGGAAATAAACGCAGACTAGAGATATGGGTAGATTCTGGAGGTGCAATTGGATACTCACCAACAGACAAACCAGTAAACAAGTGGCAACTAGTTAGGGTTTATGAAGATAATTCAGACTGGGGAGAAGATCAGGATGGATTGGACTTGTGTGGATGTGATAACACGAAGCAAGCAATTCTTTGGGGTGCCCCAGAGTGTACATATCGGTGGGACAATCAAACTGCTAAATTATCCCTAGATACTATACAAGAGATAACACCCCCTACCGAGTTTCATGTAGTTGGGGATATTGTGAGTCCTAATCCTTAGTCGTTGGACATGCTGTATGTTGTTCGCGCTCTGCTTTCCCATCCTTTTTCTTTGAAATTAAGGCACCGATGTATGATTTTCAGCTAATTGACTCCAAATCATATGCACATTGTTATGTGCAAAAAACTATATGCCAAATCCTGAAACCATGAACTATCGAAATTTTTGATTACACAAGTTAGATAATTTAGGTAATACGGGATAGTTCCCTTAACTCTGCTTGTATCCATAGTGTCTCAAATATTGATGCATAGGATAAAACTGTTGATTCACTGTTGGAATATGTTGCGAGTCCAAGGACTTCCATCGCAGAATCATATTCTTCATAGTCGTCATCGTTATCCTTTACTTCCACCGACATGCAGACTTCCTTATCTACTATTGCAATTATGATTTTGTTTTGCTGTTGTCCATTAAGAATCTGAATTTCTATTGAATCAGATTTGTTCCCAGCCCGTAGTAGTTCTCTTTCTATGTTTTCATCTATAGATTTATCAACTAGGATCCTAAGCTTTACTCCTCTTGCCACCGCATTTCTTAATAATGGTATTAGATACTCTTGTTCATAACGATATAATCTCTCGTTAGTGGTAGTAGTTATTTTGGTTGGAAGTGTTAAAAAGATTTCTTCATTTGCAAAATTTAAAATATTATTAAAGGTTGTTTGAACCTCACAAGGATCCTGTATAGTTTCCATAAATTCTCTTTTCAAACCATGTTCGATTTCCTTTACCCTCTGTTTTGCAGGTAATGCCTTCTTCCAAAGCATATCAAAGAAATATTGTTGTTGATCTACGATCGCCTTCACTGTGCTTACTATGAGTTGAGGCGGTGGTCCCGAATCTGTATTAGTTGCGCTGGCATGGTATTCAATTCCATCACCAATCCCAAAATTTCCTTTAACCTCATCCAAGTGTCTTACATCTCCAATCTCCATCAATTCTTTGCAATATTGGAGATTATCTTTGGTAATTTCTGAAATGAATCTAAGTCTTACACCTCTTTTCTTCATTCCAACGAAGGCCTTTGTCACAGGATGATCAGGAATAAGAAGTATCGACATACCATTGGCATCTATACAACCATCCATAGTATATTTGATAACATGACATCGTTCTACTACTCTTCTGACAATTTCGTCTGGATATACAACACCTCAGTCTTTTCAGGAAGAAAGTAGGAATAAAATGGCCAGTGTCACTCAAAGAAAACTTTGCATAAATTTATGCAGGCAATTATTAACTATAGCTGAACTTAGTTAATGCACATGGAATAATAGTTACGAATCATTTGATTATAAACGTGATTAAATACCATTAAGATCTGGTTTGACTTCTCCTTCCATAATCAAATGTTTTGCTATCTTATTTTTACTAGGCTGTTCTACATTTCCAATAGCACTAAGAATGTTTTGAAGTGTAACACTCATTTCCTCGTATTTTTGCTTCATAGCCTGAATCTCTTTATCTTTTTCTGATAATTCTTCCTCTACGGATTTCATATTTGAAATATCAGTTTGCAGTTTTTTCACCTCTACCTTCATACGTTCTTCATCTGATATAGTCAGCTCTGATACTGCCTTCAGATAATCTTCNANTAACATCTTCGGCNTATCGGCCCTATTGTAATTTTGTTCTAATGCATGTATATTTATTAAAGCATGACCCATCATCATTTCCTTTCTGATAAAATCAATAGCGAGTCTTCCGTCCTTAGTTCTGATATTACTTAATGTGGTATTGAAAAACTTTCTAAACCCGTGAGCAATTTTGATATTATATCTATCTTTATAATTTTGTGAAACTTCTCTGATACCTGCCTTGTAAGCCACTGTTCTTATTATACCGGCTACAGTAGATAGTGCAACAGGCTTTGTATTATCTAATGTTGCTGTCTTGCCATCAGGACTGATATCAAATCGTCTTAGAAGAATTGGGCTCTTTTGTTATTATTTCACCAAACTTTATCCGAAGATTTCGATATTCTTGGTATGCAGAGAAAGCCTCAGGCGAGATAAAGGTATCATATTCATCGCTTGTTCCCTTGTAAACAATGACATGAGCTGCAATTAATTTTTTGCTTGTTGTTTCATCGTAGATAGGTCGTATATCTCCATCAGTAAGGCCAGCAAAGCCTCCTAATCTCATTCCACTTGATGCCATGAAAAGTATAGGAATTTTGGCTCTAAGGTCTGAATGTTCTAGCATCTTCTTTATCTGTTCTCTTGTATATGCTTCATCTGATGCGTTGCCATTACTATGTGGTAAGAGTTTGCCTATTTTCCTCCAATTAAGAATAATATCATTTCATTTCACAGAACAACTTTACCGGAGGAATCGCACTACGGGCTGATGCAGCAGTGATCTGTCCATTAGTAATCTTAGCTTGTATAAATAAAGTGTAGTCTTCCAGTATACGTTGTTGTAGTATCACTTCTTTGACATTACCTCCAACATACTTGGAAATAATATCCTCAGTTGTCATTTCAATGAACCTACAAAAATGCCATAATTGTTGTTTGTATAGTTGAAGCGATTTATCTGAATGAAGAGCACCCCTAAAAAGTTGGTAAGATCTACCTGTCAGATATTTATCATAATTTAGAAGAACTCTTTTTCCATTTCTCAAAAACTTCTTAGATATAATCTTGTCGTTTGAACGAATAGCGTGAACGGATCGATTTGAGGATTGATTAACCTTGTTCGTCAGTTTATAGCTAATCTTTATTTGCTAAGCACATATATAACATTTATTTCGGGTTAGTCTATTATATATCAATCTTTATAGTAAGAGAGTTTCAAAATTTTGAAAGGATCGTTTCTTTATGTCTATAAGTGGACTATACTTTTGGAGAAGTGACAATTTCCTGATTCGAGATCATAGTCCGCGACTCTTTTACCATATTCGCATCCATATCTAAAACCTTCTACTAAAGACAATTATTACCCAATAGACCATTTTGATCCAGATTTTGAGTACAAAACGTGCTGGATCGATGATTGTACGTTTATCTGATTTGATGTACAATTTTCCATATTCTGACAAGAGACAGAATCAACCTTTCGTGCTAAATGAGATATCTGAAGCATATAATTCAGGGTACAAACACATAATCCTTGAAGCACCCACAGGATTTGGTAAAAGTGCAGTTGCTGTAGCCGTTGCTTTGACTATGGGATCTAGCTATATTTGTACTTCTACCAAAGATCTACAAAGACAATATTCAAATGATTTCCCCTATTTGAGACTAGCAAAAGGAAAGAATAATTTTCCTTGTTTGGTAAAGGAAGATTTTGTTATGAATCAGACCTACAAATGTGGAATTTGTACTAGAATTGGCATGATCAATACAAACAAGGAATGCAGTCATCTCTCTGTTGAATACGGTCCTTGTATGATAAACAAGGACTTTAAGGATGCTGGATGTAAATATAGAACTTTTTTAAAAGATTACAAAGTTTCTAACAAAGGAACTAAGGAAGAAAGGATATCGATTTCATCTGATGTTAGACTAAATTATCAAAATGACTATTCAAGATGGCTTCATATTAAGAACTTTCAAACCAATCATACAAATACAGAATGGAGACCATGTGGATATTTTGATCAGCTTAACACTGCTTTGACCGCCAGTCACTCCATATTTAACTATTCCAACTTTTTGGCTCTTTTACCAAACAAAAAAGTACTACCTAAAAGACAGCTACTGATATTAGATGAAGGGCATTTAATAGAGACTGAGCTTATCAAATTTAGAGGATTGTCGATTTATAAGAAAAGATGGAAAAGATATATCCAAAATTTTAAGATGATAGATTATGGTTATAATGATATTGGAAAATGGATCGAATTTCTGATCAATATTGAAACTAATATGCTAAAGTTGCTTGGAGAAGAATCACTGACAGAAATATTAGCATTAGAACGTAAGATCAAATACCGATTTGACACATCAAGCATTAAGGAAAAAAAGAAAACGACTTCAAAAAGAATAATTTCTGCACCTGATTTATTTGATAGTGATGAGGAAATATCTAAGAAATATATTGATTTTTCGAATAGACTTCAGGATGCTGCACCTGGAATTATCGAAGAAATTGCTGTCGAAGCTATACGAGATTTAGAGAGACTTACTAGAACAATAAATAATATCTTGGAAGATCCAAGTAATTGGATAGTATCAGAAATACAGAAAGAGAATGTAGGGAATAATAAGTATGAGGTAATTAGAGTCGATTTTAAGCCTCTGGATGTATCAAAGTATTGTCAAAGAATATTTGAAAAATGTGAGAGGACTTTGATAATGAGTGCAACAATACTAAATCACAAGGCATTTTGTAAAAGTGTTGGAATATCTTATGATAATATAAAATACATAAAGATTCCTTCTCAGTTTCCAGTTGAAATTAGACCAATATATCCTCTTAATATAGCTTATCTCAATTTCCATAATCTTCAATTAAACGAAGTCAAATTAGTCATCGCAAATGCTATTGATAATTTGATGTCGATACACAATAACGATAAGGGGATAATTCATACAACATCCTATGAGCAACTAAATTTTATCAAAGAAAGATTATCAATAGAAAATTCAAGAAGATTAATTGTTACAGATCCGGAAATACAAAGAGAAGAAATTATTGAAGAGCATACAACTAAAGCTAAAGAAAAACCGACTGTTTTGATATCGCCATCTTTAAACACCGGGCTTGATCTAAAAGATGAGTTATCAAGATTTCAAATAATAACCAAAGTTCCATATCCTAACAAGAATGATAGATGGATTAATGCAAAGAGAGAGAAAGATCAAGAATGGTATTATTGGCAAACAGCAGTAAGATTAGTTCAAGCCTACGGTAGATCGATAAGATCTAAAGATGACTGGGCAAAAACATATGTTTTAGATTCTGCCTTTGAATACTTCATAAAAAAGAATAGCGATATGTTGCCAGAGTGGTTTGTAAACGCAATAAGAGATAGCAACAAAAGACATACAAATTATAATAAAAACGATAGACTANTACCTCCAGTACTCTGATTTACCATAATATNATCTGAGGAAACATTATTAAGAATATCAGAATTTTGCAAAAATACATAAAATCAACATANACACATACACTATGACACCAGAATTACTTTACAAGATTTGATATGCATATGAAATCCCGTTCCTCCAAGTCAAAAGCATATTATAAACAAAATAGATAGTAAACTAACTACGCTTCAATCATGATGATACTCAAGTCATAACATCTTATATATTTATTGAACATACTGTTATATAGTAACAATACGTAGATATATAGTTAAATCATCACCTGATAAATTTAAATTAAAATAATACCTTATTTTATAAACCAATATATTAAATGAAAATATGAATCTCATTACAGAGAACAGTAATTTTGTAAATAATTCAAGAACCTTCTCTATTTTTGAGATATCATCTCTTCCGATGGCAGAGTCATTTTATCAAGTTGAAAGATTATGACAGCTATTCAGCTATGTTACTATTACAAGATGTCATATTTATGCAGTATTTAGTCTTACTTCTGAAACATTTACCGAATTGTCATTATTACTGTCATTATTTCCTTGTCCAGATTGACCATAGAATGTAATCTTAACATATTTAGCATCTACATGTGAAATAATGCCGTAATTTTCAAGTCCATTAGTAGAGCCAGAACTAGTTCCTTTAAGAACATCAGTAAATGTTTTACCATCTATCGAAGTCGATATCATAAAATTATTCTCATGTTTATCGCCTTTATCCCATGCAATATCTACGCTACACAATTTCTTTATATCATGTAAATTAAGTTGAAGATATGTTCCGAATGCTGTTGCGCTCCATTTTGTTCCTAGATTATTATCTATGGTATTAATAGGCATGTTTTTATTATTATCACTTGTTATAGGTGTACTAATAGTAACAGATGCTATAGATGCTATCTCGCAATTACTGTTGTCGCCATAATACGTCGTAGCAGGATTGCTGAATGTCGTTTGTCCTTCAGTTGAAGGAATATTGGTTGTCGTAAGCAATTGGTTATCCAATATCTTATTAACATCATTCATATCATTATCATTTTTATGTTGAGTCGAAATGTTAGTACTGCAATCTTTCCCCAAACACAATCCTCCAAGACAGGGATTTGATGTAAGACATGCTAGCTCTAACCTTTTATTATTATTGTTGTTGTTAGCATTTACTTCATGAATTTGATTTATTGTAATGAATAATGTAAGGGTAAGTAATACCACTAGCTGAAACAAAAAGACTACTGAATTGGTTGGCTTATTTTTCATCGACTCCATTAAGATGTATGGGATCAGAATATTTTTATCTGCTTTTATAGATTATTTAAGCAGATTGAATTTATTGCAGCTATAAGTAAATATGATATATAATCTGTTAGATTTTATTGTACACTGTAATTTGTACTGTAACAAGGCTAGCAAATTTAAANTTAGAGCGATAANCAATAAATATCACTAGCGATTTTTCTTGTCTGTTTTAGTCATAATTATCTATAGTCCTATCGGTCTGCCTATATTTGTTGGTACATCAATAGTAGCTTTTGATGATTAAAAGAGTGTTTGTCAGAATAAGGACATAATCAGAGGATCAAAAGACATTAGATATCTGTCATATCATATATGGCAATACTATGGTGTAGTTGGTGCCCGATTAGGCGGCTTTGGGGGTATTGGCGAGGGATTTGGTGGAGGATATGGGATAGAGGAAGTTATAAATGGTGCTGGTCGTCCTGCAAGTACAATATTCACATGTACATATTTACCGTCTCTATATACAGTTAATGTAATATTATTGCCAGGAGATTTATTCTGTTCGAGATATGATACTAGATCATCAAATCGTGTAATATTTTTCCCGTCGACTGATGTTACTATATCTCCACCATGTTTTCGACCATACTGATCTGTAGTAGATCCTTTAATACCAGCTTTGTCAGCAGAACCATTCTTCTGAATACCATCGACTACGATTCCTTTGAGATCAGATGGTAAATTTTTGAATCTTTGAGTCAAATCAGATGTAAGTGATGTACCTGTAAGTCCAAGATAAGGATGAGTATAAGTGCCATTTTCAATTAAGACTGGGACTATTTTTTTTATTGTATTAGACGAAATTGCAAGTCCAATGCCAGAAAATCCGCCAGTAGATGAAAGAATACCAGTATTCAGTCCTATAACATCACCCTTCATATTTAGCAAAGGACCGCCAGAATTACCAGGATTTATAGCGGCGTCGGTTTGAATTATGTCTGGTATGGAATATCCAGAACTAGGATCTGGAAATAAACGACCCAACTGACTTACAATCCCTGTGGTCATAGTATTATCTAGACCATATGGATTACCAATAGCTATCACTTGGTCACCAACTTCAAGTTCTGACGAATTACCTAACATGATGGGTTTAGAAAGAAAGGTCGATGATAACTTTTGAGTACCATTGCCATTTGGATTCAAAATCTTTAGTACTGCTAGATCGCTAAAAGGATCTCGACCTGTTACATTGGCGGTATATCTATTACCATCAATAGATGTGACATCAACTACTTTTGAATTTCCTACAACATGATTATTGGTAACTATATGTCCTTGTTTATCATAAACAAAACCTGAACCCAAAGCCGATTGGTTTTCTCCTCCCTGTTGTTGTGAGGAATTAGGATTTGTTACTGGTATCTTGCTGGTAACTTGAACAACAGAACCTTCTACTTTTTTGAAAATATCTTTGATATTAGAAGTGAAATTAGTATTATCGATATCAGTTGTGTTAACTTGAATACTAGATTGATTAGATATCGATGACGCAGTAGCGGNCGAAAATATAGAAGAATATAGCAATAGCATTGACAATGCTATACCTACAAGTAAGAAAATCATACCCAGAAACAGCTGAAATTTATTTGAATCTTGTTTGGATACGCTCATTGATAAGTTTGAATAATTAAAACAATATATATATTATTATTTTAAAATGTTCTATCGATAAGCTTCTCTTGCTATTTTGATTTCTGTACTTGTACAAAATAGAAAGGCTTTTCGTTTCAAATGTTTATGTAATACATAATAAAATACCATCCGTCAAAAAATATTATATCATTACAACAATTACAATCACAAATACAATAATACACATTATAATACATTATAATACATTATCATTGACTATCAAGTCGGTCATTATTGTTATTAGGAATAATCATGAATTAATATCATAAGTAGGGCAATTCAATCATGTCTTTTATAATGCTGGAAACCATGCCATAGCGATCAAGTCGCATATTCTAATACGGTAATGACAATGAAGTTGCTCAATGTTATTATATACATAAATGAAGGTACAGTGATCTCGGGGGCTCGAATCGTCGATATCAATACGCATAATAGCTGAAAATCAAAGTATGATTAAATCTGAATAATACAGTTTTTTAAACTAATTATCTAAATTTAATACGTTAGTACTGAAAGTTATACAAATAATAAAAAATGAGAGTGGATCATTTACCTATCTTAAACATTTTTGTTCCACAAACAGTACATATTCCCTGTGTTGCAGGCTTACCGTTTTTCATCGTGATCTTTTTCTCGTCATTCATTGACCTTTTTGATTTGCATTTAACGCAATATGCTTCCATGATAATGCAAGTGATTAAGCGAAATAAAAAAGAAGCGGTGTATAAAATGATTGTCTGAAAGAATAGTGCAAATTATTCATCATAATTCGTTATGTATAGAGGATAATTCGAATAATTTATTATAAGAGGTAGTCTATATTGAGTTTTGTGTCGCTTTATAAGTAATTATTTCTATTTCCCACTACTTTAAACTTGTAATGTTTAAAGATTTCGCGGTAATGACGAACGTAGCTCTCTGCTACATCATGAGTTGAGAAATTACATCTAATACCATCAATTGCGATCCTTTTATCGTAAGAATCTACAACCTCGATCATATAAGATTTAGGCAAGTTTTTGGCATTTTTTAGCAATATGGATACACTAATTAGTAGAAATAAGATAGTGGACATAATAATTAAAGCGTATTCAAATCCCTTACTAAAGTTTATGAAAGAAGTAATTAGATTATTATCAATCCATTTATAGGCAACATTTAGAACTTCAAATAGAGCTGTTATAATAACAGTTAATATTAATATCATTATTATGTACTGTTATAATAACAGTTAATATCATTATTATGTATTTATATTCACTTATTACTATACTTTCCTTCTATACATCAATTAAATAAGTACTCAATCTGAAAACATAAAATATATTATAAAATATATGAAATCTTATTTTCTTATTATTGGAATTTAATAACACTGTTATGATAAAAGGAATGTCGATCAGTTTGGAATTGATTATTACTTATGACTAATTTAAATATGGAGATAGATCGATTGATTAATTATTATATATTGTTCAATATAGAGAATACAATATTATTAAAAAACGCAAGCTCTATTTAAAGCTCAAACCATGTTTATTTAGTGTCACCGAAGTGCTGATTCATTCACAAAATTTGCTGAATTTGAAATCATTTTTCAATATATACACTCCCTCTACAATTAGGCCAGATTGTCCTCTTACCGGTTTTCGAATGATGTTTGTACCTAATAAATGAGGAAAATTGTTCATAAAATTCAATGAGTGTGCATAATAGGTTAACGTATACGATGATGAGCTAAAAAGGTTTAACTGTCAGAATCAGGGCATGCAGGGATAAGGAGATAGTCTTAACCTGAAACTAGGTTTGACGAGGTCGAATAAACATGGCCTGGACACCAATACATTTCGTTTCTATGATGACACTCTTTACATTCAAAAGACTGTTTAAAATTGTGTCCTGGGTCATTACTTTGACAAGGCNGCATGAGAGCATAAAGATAACTACTGTCTG
>AF_2010_repII_A01DRAFT_1000035_pt1 | contig 13604 bp, 14 predicted proteins | sample AmaForrepliIIA01_FD_9192 | JGI IMG/M metagenome (IMG submission 9192) | reverse complement strand
GATTTCTTCTTCCACATTGCCATCTATATGATGTAGCAGAAGTTCTCCTGGTGTATCAAAGCCAGGATAACATGGCCTATCATAAGAAAACACATGACTTCTTACTGAAAGGTCATTTTCACTTTGCCAGAGTTGTATATAGGATTTTACAAATATCCTTTCTGCTGAGATAACATTTTTGTAAGCACCTTTTACTGTTGCTTCATTATTTTTTAAAGGTACACTATCAGCTGCCATAGGAGCTATTGTTCTGAAACACGAATCAAACTCAAAAGTTCTCCAGGGAGCTTTAACAGATTGTCCTTTGATGACACTAGCAATCTGCAAAAGCTGCTTATCGGTGTTAAAGTTAGGCAATCTTGCTATACAGCCAGCTGTACCTGAAAGATGGATTTTGTGAGCATTCTGTAGAATAGGAACAATCGATTTAGATAGTTCTGCAGCAGCTGTGTCTTTTATCATTCCTATTATCAGTACATTCTTTCCCCACGCCATTCTTACAAGAGCATAAATCATTATTAGTGTCATGTATTCTAAATCAGCTGAGGTTATCCATTTTATCTGCTTATTTACATCTCCAGCACCTGACTCTTCATAGATTAGTGGATGTTTGTTTTCTGGGGTATCAAAAATATGACGACTTACCATCATGACAGCAGAAAAGACTCGCTGCCAGTAATCTTTCACTTCTTGTTTTATAATAATGCTATCATTATTACTAGTATTAGTATCTTCTTTTAGTAAAGAAAAGAGTTCATCGAATCTTGCCAAGTCGTTCACAAGCTTCTCAAGTCTCTGTGGCTTAGCATCAATTTTTCTTAATAGTTCTCCATATGTAATTGAAGTAGTTCCATTTTCTAGTAATGAGATCAGTTTGTTCATGGCAGCAAATTTTATATATTGACTTCGTGCGACAGGGATTTGTAACTTGTCATTTGGATGAAGTATTCTTGCCAATTCTAAATCTAGAGGAGATACAATTCCAAACTCCGTTTTTATTCCCTGCAAAACACATTTTCTTTCGTTAAGCATTTGATCTACACTCCACATGAGATGTCCAACTTCGCCTGCAAGTGTTCTGTCAAGTATCACTAGTTTCAGATCCGAATTTTCGGACAGTGACTTTACAGCCATATAATACTCAGCGAATTGCATTAGTATAGAAGGCAGTCGTTCCGGATCAACTTCTACACCTCCTTCTGTTATCTCTGCTACTACATTTGACGCATCTTCCTCGTGTACAGGTATTGCCGTTGAAACATTAGCAGTATTGCCCATTTCTAAAATTTCTCCACAGCTGCAACCATTCTCCATAAATTCAAGCTGTCCTGTGTATCCAAAAGCGCCAGCATAGAAGATTAGCATATCAAGTTGTTTATCCTGACTTTCTGTTCCATCTATAGCAATAAAGGAGATCTTTTTCTTACCAAATAGTTTCTCTGCCGTGTTCTTTGCTATCTTTACATCGTATCCTTCACGCAAGAGGAGTTTGACATCATCTGCACATTTTGATAATAACTCAGTTTTATCTCGAAAGGATGCCATAAGATTACGTGTAGAAGATTGAATCAGTCTGATTAGCTTGTCATCGTCAGTAATCGCAGGTTTTATTGCCATTTTTGAGCACTAAACCGACACTATATCGTGGTATCTATAAAAGATTGCTTCAACCATAGAAGCCTTGTCTGGGATTAATATGTCTTAATCCCTACTCTGGGGTCACGTACACCCCCTTTACTCCAAGGGACCAGGACCAAATGGATTTGACTGTGCGGAATTGTCTAACCTGAATCTATTCCATCATTTATTCCTACATTGAACCTCTTCATGTCTTACTAGTGCAAAACAAGCCTTCTGCAGAACCTAGTCAAAGAATGAATTGACATATTATAGAGGAGCGACAAGCAATTGACCTTTTGCTCTAAAGGGACTACCTAATTCAATCCGCTGGTAGAAGTAGAGTATAAAGCAATGTTATTCTTACTACTCAAGGAGAAAGTACGTTGAAAATATTCGGAGACTGAACAATGTAATTTCAAATTACGAATTGCAGTCTATTATGTTACAAAATTAAGCCAACTGTTGCAACAAAGTGATGTACTAATTACATGTAAACAAATCTACAAGTCTGAAGTAGACAGTAACTTATTCAAGAGTATGTTTGTGGGATGGATAGAAGTTCACAAGAACTATCTTCAAGTAGTCGTTCTTAACGAGAACGGGAAATAGTGAGCTCACATTCAAATTTGGGCCTGATAGAAAGTAAATCTAATATGGATTAATACATTACTCATTAATAGGGAGTCTTAATACTGCCTAACTATTCTACAGCAATATATTTCGGAAGTTTATTAAATCATAATATTATTTTTCATAAATAAGAAAGGAAAGGAAAGCAAATGAGGCCATTAGCCATCAGCATGAAATTAATGTTATTATTTATTGTAATCTCTCTTGTTTCATTACAAGAATTATTAGTATTACGTGATCACTTTATCTGGAGTAATATCGAACACCTTGCGTTTGCACAGGTAAGTGGTAATAAACCTATTACTCAAAGACTAGACTATGCACATTTCTTACCACTTACAAACAATAGTAAATTGCATCAAGTCAAAATAATTGTAAACTACTCTCCAATCGGCTCTGGTCAATATGCACATATGAAAGTCTATGCCCCAAATGGAACACTAATCAAGGTCTCTTCATCTCCAAATGGCTTGAAGACTATTTCGCCAGGTAAAGCAGAATTTGCAACCACTCTATCTGACANTATGATAAAACAAGTCTCAGCACACACAATGTTTACAAATTCATTTAGAAGCGTCAATTATTCGAATCCAATAAATATTAAGCTAAGCCTAGGTCAGACTATTCAACCACCTATTCCCAAATCGCTTGTCTCGATTCGTTGAGAAATCTAATAACGTTCCCACTACTACAAGACTAACAGATGACGATAATCGCTCTACTCGATACGGCATTCTAATCAAGCAAACTACTTCTGATGGCGTATGGCTTCTGAGTGCTAATTTGATAAAAGGTGCTATCTTCCACTATTTTTCAGTTTGAGATGACGTAGTAGATTGGGACTGGGACTTCAAAGGAGAGTTATATCTCACGTGCATATGAAAAATCTGCTGGTTCACTCAAAGTAATTTACCTTCTTGATTTTGACTGTATTACATAAGATAAAAACTTATCGTAAAAGATTATTATGAAATGTTACTGAATAGATTAGCAATTGCCGCTGAAGGATAAGTATAAAATAAGGAAAAGTACAAGATTCATCGACTATACTAATTATCTTAAATGCAGCGAATCCTTTATTAAATCTCTTTGGATCTATATCGATATTAAGTGGCACCAAACTAAATTTCAAAAAAAATCCAAGCCTGTAGTTGTAGCAGCCTATTTCTGCACCGGATTTACTTCATCAACTTTTCTTGTTCAACAAATTTCTGGTTGGCGAGATACGGTTAAATCCATCTAGCTCAGAAGCAGATCAGATCACTATGCCTCTCTTTTTGGTAGTCGAGCCAGCAGTATCAGTTGGATTAATTTCTATAGCAATTGAGACATGTCTAAACCAAGAGGAGAGCAGTTTTAATAGGAATACTCCTCACATATTGATTGGTCTTTTCTCCCAAATTTGGGACATTCTCAGAAATTCCGCAAGTCTATTCTCCACAGACATGGTAATAAATTGCAGACTCGGTACTCTTATTTCTTGTAGCAAAGGATCTTCTCACCACAATTTGGGGGATACATTTGCCACAAGTCCTATATTTCAATCTAATTTCTTTTTCTTGAATAAGGAATGCCAATAATATTTGTCGAAGCAATAACAATAGGAAGTACTACATTAAGTAATCCTTTCTTTGTAAAACTTGGGTTAGTAGGTCTATTCATAAACAGCCTGCTATCATCTGTAATTCCGATTCCTACTGAATTGACTACATCAGGGTTATTACTAGCAGGACAGAGCAAAATCGCGATATTTACAATATTAGTCATTGGGTCAATCATAGGCGGCTTCCTCGCATATTACATCGGTTACGGCGGCATAAGTTTTTTAAAATGGTTACGTAAAAAACCAAATAAAAAAAGTGAGTACAAGGGCGCTTCATTGTTGAAAAAATATGGTTGGGTTATACTTTTCATCTCTCCATGGATACCAATAATTGGAGACTATATACCCATTGTCGCCGGTGCTACAAAGTATAATTTTAAATTGTTTACTATTGCTATTGTTTCAGGAAAACTAGTAAAAGGGATTGCAATAGTATTCTTTGGCAGCTTGATCCTTCCATTGATCTTTCCCTCTGGCCTTCATCATTGATCATGGGGTAAGTGAACACAATTTTAGGATCCATACATCTTCCCTGTGATAAAATTGCGAATTGCCTTCCCAAAATTACAGGATTATGAAATAACATATCTATAACACAAGTCCCTAATGCAATCTTGTCTGTTTTTGCGGCAACAAAAGTAAGTGTTTCCAGAGGATCAAACGCATTTTGTAGGGCAGTTGGAAGATTTCCATCAGGGGCACCGAGATATGGCGTTTGTGGGTGTATTGGCCAGAGTAATCTCTCACCAACCCACAGGAAATCAAAGTGTTCTTGCTCGGCCATCATTGCAAGTGAAATTATATTTTCTTTTGTGGCCTGTGATCCAAATTGTGGTAGGGTTATGCCAATCTTCATAACAATATCGATAACTTACATTGTTTCTATTAAAGAATGTTTTTTGCACCTTTCCAAATAATCAATCACCAATCATTGCCGTAAGATTCTCTACCATCTTTAATAGTGAATCAAATCCTCCATTGGAATCCTTTCAAACCTCTCAACAAATTCTGTTTCCCTAGGATATCCTAAAGTAATAATTCCTATTGCTTTAACATATTTTGGCAGCTTGAGTATTTCTGACACTTGTCATCCTCAAATGCACCCACACCTACAAATCCGGTGCCAATTCTTTCGTTAACAGCAGTAAGAAGAATCAGCATCGATGCGAAAGCACCGTCAATAATACTATAAAATTCTCTACCTCTTCTGCCATAGTGCTTCTCAGAGCGTAAAGTGTTGGAACATACTTCGATTAAAGTTGGCGACTCTTCTACAAATTCCTGATCAACGGCCACTCGTCTTAGTTTTTTCTTTATTATCGGATCCTTTACAATAACAAATTCTTGTACCTGCGTATGACCAGCACTAGGTGATCTATGGGCGTTACTGAGTAATTTCCTAATTATTTTGTCAGGAATTGTTTATCGGGATCATACTACTTAACCCACCTTCTTTTTTCGAGGACTTGTTCGCCCTCCGTTTTATTTTGAATAGGACCTCTCTAGGTTTCATCGGAAGCCATCCAGCTAGGTTTATGATTTATCATTATGAGCTTTGATTTATTCAATAAAGCAGTGACTGAACTTAATGTATTACTTAAGCGCAGCAGGACCTATGGAGATAATCGAATCCGTTTCATGGATCGCTTTGGGATTTATTCCCACACTGCTACTACTAGAAACCTTCAATAGAGTAAGGATAGGGAGAAAGAAATCAGCGCTTAAGGTTGGAAAAGTACCACCGTTAGCAACCTGATGGGTCGGCGCATAAAGCTACGGGCATGCCAGACTCCCGCAGCCCAACATGCGCACTCATCTGCTGATTCAGTGTTATAGGTGATCTTTTAGTTGATCTATCTACCTATCCATAACCTTTATTTCTCATCAGCTACGGGTAAAGCTGATGAATAAAGACAACCATCAAGGAGAGGAACCGGTTATGTGCAGCAAGTGTAATATGGTATTCGAATCTGATACAGATTATAAACGGCATTATGATGATAACCATAGGCCCGAAGAACGAATGAAGAAATTTCAATAAATTTTCTGTGAAGTATGAAGAGCCATAGTTTAGTTATTTACTAATTGATTAACTCACGTAGTTTTAGTTCATGATGATCTATTTGAGTGGTCTTGAGGGTCAAATATTATACCCACTCATCTCTACCAGAACATAGAGCCATAGGCGGTTCTATTGTTAGGTGCTTATGGACCAACCTGTTCCTTTTGGCGATTCATTTTCATTTTCTTCTTTAATACCCAACCCAAATAAGTTAGAAAACTAACTACTACGATTGGCGAAGAAACTACGGTTTTCTTGCGTTTTACCATCAGTTCATCCTATCTACGACTACTTCTACATATGAATCAATGACAGATTCAATGAACCCACTTATAGTGGCAACCGCACTCGAATCCAAATCTTTGACAAAAGCGTTTCCAGTGGAGCTTACTTATCTAGTAAGATATTTAACAAGTGAGACTCTAATCGTAGTCCCCTGCCAAGGTCTTGAATTGAATCTTCAATTTTCAATGAAGATTAAAAGATAGTAGCTAAAAAATCCCCTCACAAGCCTATTTACTTAGTATGACTATGGCGGTGTCCTCAGCTTTAGCTTTTTCTTCAGCTTCCCTTAAGGCCTCAGTAAGTGCTTCTACTGCCTTGTGTTTTCCCCACTTTCGACAATCAGCTATAGTCTTTCGTAACCATGTGATATCAGGCGGCCCTACCGGTGGTCGTTGTCGTTTTGGAGCTTTGTCATACCGAGGTGTATAGACAGGCATGTTATATGCTTCTATTTTATATATGGACGCACGGGCTGCAAAATTATAAGGCGGTCTACAGATTACTATGCGAATTGTGTACGTCCTTCTCTAACTCCCTTAAGGGGAGTCAAGTGGAAGCACGATTACGACAGATTGATACGAGTAATTTGGAGAGTAAGTAAACAGGTAATCACTAATCTGACTTAGGCCACTCCCCTTTCCGCGCTTTCCCTTACCACATTGACTTCATCTGCTATAACCTTTCCCCATGTTGCAGTTGTTCCTGGCCCAGTTTCGCTTCTTGGTGCATTAATCGTTTGAACTCTTTTGCCAGGCGGAGTCATAGGTCCTGTTAATGCTTCAGCTTTTGCAGCTATCTTTCCGCGTATTTCTACACTCCCCCGCTGAGATCATCTGCTATTTCAAATTTAATGTGAGCAAATTCAACCCTAAGCCCTCGTCTTCCTGCATCCCTTCCAAAATTGAAAATTCTGCAACCCAAAAGTACTTTACAGCTGTATCACGTTTGCTTCTTTCTAAGCTCAGCCATGAAATTGTATTATAAATTGACTGAATCATAAATCGAATATGTTATTCTTGTGTTTGATTTTGCTACTGTTGTTGTCGCTATAGTGTTTTGTCCTCCGGCGGCGGATAATTTACAGCGATTTGATTGCAGGAATGATTTAAGTGGTATTGTTTCCAATTTACATCTTGCCAAAGTCAATCGGAGAGTCTGCAGCGTCCTTTGCTATGGAATCATAGATGCTAACCATATTATACTTATGATAATATAGTCTTGAGAATAAAAAGACATTAGCGAACTAGGAGCAAATAGCGAGCTCCATTGTAACTTAAATCTGTACCTAATTCTAATCGATCATTCTTGCAATTAACTTATGAATATCCTAGATCAGGATCCACACACTTCACTTATTTTCTTAGATATCTCTGCAAAGCATTTGATATAAAGTATAATTCGAAAATTCTATCTGTGAATCTCCTAGCCGCAATTACTGCGTCGCCGCTATTAATGTTAGGAACGTTGGGAGCAAGAAATCTACAGGTGCGTCAAATATTATGCATATAAAAATTACGAATCCAAAAGGTGATGCCTATAAAGGTAGTGGACCCCTTACAATAAGAGGGAATACCAACCCAAATTCTGAAGCTATTATCATTCTTCAACATTCCCAAGGTGAAAGAATTGTAAGTACCGTTGAATCCGATTCAAAAGGAATATGGAATTTTAGTTGGGGGAGGAAGGGAACTTATAATATATTTGCAATTTCAAAGGAGGGAAGGGAAGGGGATTGGTGGACAACTTCAAACACCGTAAACGTAAATGTAACAACAACAGATCCTCCTCAACCATTACCAAAAGATCAGACCGGAAATGTCACTATGAATGACAAGACAAGCCAAGGCCCAGACAATGATATTTCAATGATATTTCAAAGGATTAAATTCTAAAAACATTGGAGACGTTACTAGAGAGTTGGGATTCATTCAAAAATAAAATCAAATCAATCAGACGATTGTAAAATTGGGTCCATTCCTCTACTGGTTTTTAATAACACTATGGCCACGTTATGTCTACTTATAGTCTGGCTGATTGTTTGGTCGCTAAGCACAAACTAACTAATTCTATTTGATGTTACCGCATTTTATTCGAATTCTTTTCTGTCGGATATTGATCCCGTGATATCGTTCATATATATATGTGCAACATTTTTCCAACTCCGAATACCTTCCTCACTATCTCCCAATCCAATGATTCTAGATGGCTGAGCGGGATAGTCTGATTAGGGGCGGGTATATGCGGCATTGACTTTGTTTTTCTCCTCTTTGAAGGTGACCCTTTCGATTGACGTGATGATCTACCCTTCATACTTTACACTGTTCACAACAAGATATTTGAGGGTACCAATATTCTTGTTTGTGTGGCGTCTGTCATAAAGTGATTTAGAGAAAAAAATCATGTCACCTGACAAGATAACAGATCCTAAAACCAAAGGGTATCCATGAGTACTTTCTTGTTGATACCTATTGCCAGAAGGCTCGGATATTGGGATATTTCGGTGTTTAAGTAGCGGTAGTAGTCAAGAAGTAAAGTGAGGTGCAATGGATACCTCATTTGGCTAGATGTGGCTTTTGGGCTAAAATTAGGAAATAAAGAAACGAACTCATAAATCTTTTCAACATTTAGCCGGTAATAGCTTCGATTTAGACGATAAGAAGGAGAAGGAATTTAGGATACTGTAATAAAGGTAAAGGGATTTCATAAGGGAGTAATTAAAGAGTCGCTTGAAGAGGCGATAGATGCTTGGATTAAGGAAAAAAGAAGAGTAAAAAAGGTAATGCGTCATGAGCATCTCCGATGATGAAATTCGGAAAACATTCCAAGAACTGCTAAGTGACAAAAGCACATTACTTGTTCTGTCGCAATTGCTAGATTCGAACTTCGACAAAGAGAGAATGAAATTGCGGATCCCCAAAAGAGATTGCATTCTGAATCTCGCAATATCATAGGCAAATCCATTCCTAACGCAGAACCCTTCTTAGGCCTTTAGGAGAACATGACCTCGATATATGCTAACATGAACAGGGATGATAGATTCCTTAGGACGATGATTGAGGCGGTAGCGTTGAACAACATCGAACAACCTGAACCAGAATACGTTGATCCTAAAGAGATGGCCACAGAAGAGCACAAGAAAATTCTAGATTGGTTCAAGAAATACTTGGAGGATATTACTGTAGGAAAATGATGATGACATCCGTGCGCTGGTAATAAAAATTGACGCCATTATAGAAGGGAAAACTCTACAAGAATAAGGCGTTCCAATCGCGTGACAAATTGGCATGACTAAATCATCAATCGACAGGTACATTTGTGGACAGTCTCTTAAATAACCATTTGTTAAAGCAGATTGCAAACCGGCCTTATATCTTCGTGAGCCTGAGATAGATTGGCCAGTTTGCAAGCAGGTCTACCCCGTTGTTAGACTTGGTAGTCAATTCATTCGACATGGGGACAGACAATAATATTATAGTCCACTTTTGGATTTAAACAATATGAAGTCCGGTGTGCGATCTCTTCAAATAGTATGATCTGAATGAACCGTTTGAAAGTAGAATTCCTTACCAACTGTCCAAATGTGATCATCATATAGAACCACAATCGAGCCTAGATCATAAGCCCCATGATTAATATGATACATTCTCATAGTAATCTTATGTGGCGTACGTATGTTCTTACGACTAACACTCTATGAAATGGCATCTAATTTTACGCAGATGGATTTTGGGTGAGGATAAAATGAAGAAGATTTTGACAAGGGTAAGACCATTAGTCGAGCAAGGAGGGAAGGCAAAGTTTTGTGTGCACTGCGGGCATACAGCCACACAAGAGGCCTTGTTTAAGGTAGATGAAAATGTTATTATTCTAGAAAGATATTGTGACACATGTATAAAGAATGTACAGTAATCCGTGTCTTCAAAGCGTGTTTAAAGAGAGCACTGCATGACCTGGTTTAGTGACTTCATGAAGCACACGTTTCAGAAATTATGCAATTCTAACTATCTCATTTTTTCAGTGGGCGATCACTTTGGATTGCAACTGACTGTTGCTTCGCTGGAATTCGAAAATTTTAATCCTATTCTTTCCAAGTCTGGGCCTCAGTCGTAACCTTTGATTGCAGCATGGACATTATAAGCCTTCAAAATACAGGAAAATCTCACACGTCTGACATCTCTTTTGATTATAGGCATATCTTTCGCAAGTCTCTGCGAGTTTTTTAGCCCTTGTATCGTTCACATAGGTTTCTGCAGACCACGTTTTATTATGATTAACCTGTAATAATATCCAATTAAAGTATTGAGTATCTTTAAATCCCTAAGCGATGTAGTAATACTTACACTCCATTCGAATAATTCGTAGGAGGATAGGGCATGTATATTGCAGGGTGACAACACTCTAGACCAAACAGGTTACCACCCTGCAATCTGGGTTAGTTAGTTAGCTTGGTGTGTGGAAATAGATAAAATCCTACATTGGACCGTAACATTATCCTAATAGCTTTTCACTCCACTTGTCAAGTTTATTCGTGCTTATTTATGTAACAAGCATTTCATTTTACTTCGCAAAATTTAGTGTTCTGGATGGGGTGGTCACAATAATGCTCTTTTATGAACTTGTATAGCCGGCTGTTTTTGTTGCTGCTCTAGCGACAGTCTATATTTGTCAATTTTCTTGCTCGCTCGCAATCTTGCTTTATATTTCAAGTTGCGGGGCCTAGTTCTCAATCTGTAACCGCAACACGGGCACCAGAATCCATCCCATCTCAAGAAAATCGTACATATCTGACAACGTTTTTGTCCTGTAGAATATCGACCGACGCCAGTTGGCTTTGTTGCCTTATGACGTATACATATACCCTTACAGGTCATATGATTTCCTTTCTTCTATTATACATTTCTTAATTGACATGGTACACATCGATATCATAAAATATTATGATATTCTAGCTTTATTAACTATTATTTATAAACCTGCCTGAATTTTTCATTTACCGCCTTTCTTTTTTTCCGTTCTAGTTGATCTATCTTTGTTACTCACTGTGTCAATCCAAGTTGGCTCATCATTCCTGTTTGGTCGTAGAAAAGATTTTCTTCATCAATTTGATCATTCTTCCAGTGGGCAACTGTACAAAAGTCAACTTGAAATTTCCTGTTTGTAGGTGGGATCATTCTTCCCCCCACAGTCAGCATTGGACCTTTGTGGGTGCCTGTGAATACCGCTATTGAGCAAGTCCATTCACCTTGGCCAAACAGCACCTTATATGGATTGTTTTGGACGTGGTTGTCAGGAAATGTTTTGAACATTTGGACACCTTCGTTCTGATGGGCGTTCAAGCCTCTAGTTGGTTCAGATTGACCTGGCCACTTTACCACCACATATTCCGTGTGACGTCGCTTGAATGTATCCCAGTCTTGAGCGTTCCATGCGTCATCCAGAGTCTTCATCAGTCGCAGGTTCCATTCAATACCACTCATGAGAATTACATAATCGCAAGTCACAGTGAATTAGATAAGTCTTTCCACCTTTTCATTTGTATATTTGTGTCCAGGGTTAAGAGATGAATCGTTATGATGATTTATCTAGATCCGCCCTGGTCTGTGTGTCTGTCTTGATATTAGTAATCGCCTATTAGTTGATGGTGATCTAGAACTCGGACTCAAATGGAGAAAAACGATAGGAAAGACCCAGACAGTATTTGGCCAACAATATTTCTGTTTATCGCAGTTCAATCTGCATAACGCCGCACTCAATCTGAAAAGTGTCAATCAGTCATCATCAAGAAGGAGTGACTGGCATACCCGGGAACCCCCTTACGTCGAATGAGTGGTCCAAATATTGCATCATTTTGACCTACATATCTGATGTGATAGTTGACTTCTCCTGCGGCCATTAAGCAACTAAGTTTCTAGTAGATTACTTTATTTAATTAGTTATACATCAAATAACTAGGAGGAGATAGATGCAAAAAATGGGTATCAACAACAGAGAGTTTCTTCTTAACCAAATAATATGGATAGGAATATCTTTAGGGATCAGCATCGCTATTTCGATCATATTGCCATTTCCAGTGTCATTGGTTGTCATAATAGGAGTCTTCATTTTGCTCAGTTTCTATATGAGAAAGATAATGATGAAAAGAATGGGCAGAGGAACAGGGACATCAGGAATTTTTGGTTCTGGTATCGGTAGTGACAAGTTGAAATATTACTGCATGAATTGCGGGACACAACATAGTCAAGCTGCCTGCCCTAAATGTGGTTCAAAGATGAAAAGGGTTGGATCTTAGCTTCGTAAATTAATGGCAATGAGTGTAGCAGTAGTGGTAGTCACGGAGTAACAAAACGTATTAAAGGCCTGAAGGAAAGTCATCCGACGGTCCTGCGTATAAACTAATACAAAATATTGCTGAAAATAGAAATATAGCGACAGTCAAACCACTAGACTAACATACTTGCTGAGACAGGATGAACTTTGCTACCTGTCTTCATTTCCTAAACTCAAAATCTTAGGGATGACATTTTCCTCATCTTCTAGGGGAACAAGAGATAAAAGAGTTAGATAACATAAACATTTTAGGCTTGAAATTATGGACTGAACAACAGAATGTTACTTTCTTCTGTAACTTCTTAGGTGTAAGCCAGAGCAGTATCCACAAAAGCCAATAGGACCAGTTCTTTTATGACTTGTACATTCACATCTAGAGCCAAAACTTTCTCTTCATATGTTATGTTCTAGTATCGCATATTTAAATCACCTAAAGGAATTGTAAGTGGTGTTATGAAATGAATATGGATATTAGCATTAACATTAAAGAATCAGAAATACTACTCGGTTTATTGCAAACATTACCACCAGATTGGATGGACAAAAAGAGAAGAGGTTTCATGTCGCAGAAAGGCCCTACATCTGTACAATCTGTAATGCTAGGGTTGAATCAAAATCTTGGCATTTGCATCTGTCTGACAAACAGCTTAAAAATCAATATTGGAGAAATAAAATTGTCTAAGAATATTGAGTATTTACCTGACCAGTGACCCCAATATTTTTATCTCACCACTAAGATGCAAAAGCCAATTGTATAGAGCCGATATCCTTTATGGATGTCCATGTATAAAATGCAAAGGTCAAGAGCAGTGTTCTAGTGAACATAGCTTTAGTCACGGATATTACAATCCAATAACATGTCAAAATACGGACAAATTCGGTAAATGGTTGATTGTCAAAGAAAGTAAACAAAAAAGAAGGCGAACAAGCCAAGATTTCAGTTCTGCTGCAAAGAAATCCCGGGAGACTAGGAGACCAAATTTATCCAAAAAAAGTGATAAAGCATGGTAGATAGAGCGGATCCGACCATCGAGGAGTTAACAGAGAGAAACGCCTTAAGATTCTGAGAACTTGTAA
>AF_2010_repII_A01DRAFT_1000034_pt1 | contig 13648 bp, 10 predicted proteins | sample AmaForrepliIIA01_FD_9192 | JGI IMG/M metagenome (IMG submission 9192) | reverse complement strand
GTGCCAAGGTGTACTGCTCGTAGAGTGGAACGACCTCTAAGCCTGCCCCATTTGTGGTAAGACATGTGAAGAGGGAGAGGAGGACGACTACGAGCAACAGCTACCATTGCAGACAGTCAGATATGGTGCAACCCTCAACCGCAAAGAGGGCGACACTCAGATCGTCAGGATAGATAATACTACTACTACCACTACAACAACGCCTAAGCCTACAAGTCAAAGGCAAAGGCAAAAGCTGCGCAAGTCATTTGATGATAACTCATTGTTCAATTGACCTGGAGTAACCATCTTATCCGATATTGAGGATTTGCCATTGTCAATTGACCAAGAGAAAAAGTTCAGTCAATGAATCTCCAGTTTCAGTAGTCAAACAAGTAGACAAGGAGATTTCGGACGAACTAATTCAAGAATAATCAGCTTTTAGATATGATATACATATAGACAGGACTTTATCTCTCACAGGCAGTCAATAAACTGTAGTCATAGTAAGTTAGTTTAGTCAATCATATTTGATAGCGAATCTATATTAGAGTTAGTACATGGTGGTTCAACTGTAACACTCGATGGAAGTGAGAGTACAGCAAACACGCCAGCTAGTATAACAGGATATTCATGGAGTCAAACTGCAGGCCCAGGTGTACAATTACAAAATGCAGGTACAGCCACTCCCACATTCATATCACTGATATTACCACAGTCACAGAAATCAACACCATTGACATTCAGTTTGACGGTCAGTAATAGTTTCGGCCAAATCTCTAAGCCTAACGATGTGACAATCAAAGTGAGTGAAAAACTCTGGAAGTAACAACAATGGAACTTGACCACCATCGCAGCGTACTACGAGAGTGTTCAAGATATCTGCAGAAGGCTGGATGCAAAATAATGGAAGGTACAGTATCGCGTTAACTACCTCCTGGGTTCGTGCCTTCCATACCAAAATGAAGGAAATACAGAATATCTGGTAGTGTGACACTTCCCTGCAGTGAGTTAACCATTTATACCGCCTTCAGGGTCGTAACAACGTGCAAAGGATTCTAACAATTCCAATCGTGCTTCTGTCGTTATTTGTACTTGTAAGCTCATCAACTAGTAACTATGGATATTTTGGCTTTGCTAAAGTAGCATATGGCCAATCAAATCCAGGCTAAATAAATTCCAATACTACGAATTCGGTAAATATACAGGAAATCCCTGTAAAAAAAGTTCCTGTTGGGGACATAGATGTTGCGTACAAAGTCTTTGGGAAAGGTGACCCTATTGTACTTATTCCAGGTGGTTCTGATGGTTTGAGTCGCTGGGACCCAACCCTTCTAAAAACTCTTTCTTCAAATCACACAGTAATTGTGTATGATCCTCGTGGAATTGGAAATACAACACTTGGTTCCAAACCATACACTCCGTCCCAACTAGCAAACGATACAACTGGTCTGATGGATGCTCTAAAAATACCAAAAGCAGCTGTTATGGGATATTCTCTTGGATCATATATAGCCCAACAGGTTACGATGATGCATCCAGATAGGGTTAACAGTCTTATACTTATTGGTTCTTCATGTGGCGGAAAAGATCATACACCTAAACCACCTGAGTTTATAAAATTGCAATCCGATATTGTAAACGAAGGTCTAAATCATATTCCTGCTTCTCACGCGCAGATGCAAGCGCTTAATGTTGCTTCATTAGGACAGGGGTGGGTAAGACTGCATCCTGAATCAAGTCAAATTCCAGAAAATATAACATCCTTGCAAGCATTGAAGCCTGGGCTTCCCCCTGAGGTAGCAAATGCTCAGAATAATGTAGGAAAGTATTGGGAGGACAATCCAACCTGGAGTGGTGCTTGTGGTGTGCTTGCGAAATTAAACAAGCCCACGTTGGTCATAACTGGAACTGATGATAATTTCTACCAGCCGCATGTTAATTCTTTAAAGATTGCAGAAAAGATTCCAGGAGCTTGGCTTGTACAGATCAAAAATGCCGGTCATGCAATAGTGAATCAATATCCGGCTGAAGTCGGTAAGATAATGAATACATTTCTATCGACTACAGGCCAAAATAGCACTGCATAGGCCCACAGTAGCTATCTAGGTCAACCGTCACCCTTTATCTACCTACGGAGCTTAAGGCTAAGCCTAGAGGCTTCCAAGTTTCTAATGCAAATGCAATTAGAGACAAAATGTCCCTAAATCACAGCCAAAGCCGTCAACCAACAAGCAATATAGACAAAATGTCTTTAAATGAAAGTCATGAAGGCCTTATCATCAGCCGGGAAGTCATAAAATTCAGATGCCGTCATGGATTTTTACAGACCGTGATAAAAAAATCGAAAAAGCCTTTAGAGAATTATCCAAGGACTTCCCCCTCTAATTACAACTTGCTTATCAACCAGCTAACTAACCAGCTAACTAATCAATCAATCAACTGTAGTATAGTGAGTTAGTATAGCCAACCACCTAATTTGATTCTTAATGCGATTTGCAAGTTGCTAAATGACGAATTGAAATGCGCACAATACCGCAATACTTCCTAATTCCACTTTGACTTGTAAAGACCTACGGAATTAGGCTGGCAATTCATGTTTTAGAGATTAATTGATGTTTTTAGGTGTCTCCACACGCTTTTACTTTCAGCCAGAATCTAAAACTGAAATCTGTAAGGAGTTTACTAGATTAGAACGAAATTGCTGGCCATTTGTATCTTTGACTCGCATTTCCGAACTGAATTGGGTCACATTACCCACAAAATTAGAAAACCAAAGCCAAATTATTTCTGTCTCTTTTTGGAGTAATTTTAGAGCAAGTTGTAAACACATGATCTTAATTTTACTACAATTTCGCCTTGCATTTAAGCTCCTGCTATCATACACAATGCCGGAGAAAGCTGCTCCTTACTTGAGGTGTCTAAATGAATTATGGTTTGCAGATTATGTTATCTGCCCTCGAATTTCTCCGTTTTGATTTTTGGTGGTATGAATATTGACATATGCTCCTCCACTCTTAATCATATTAACTAGGTCAGATATTTGTTTACCAGCCAAAGATCCTGAAAGATCAGATGAAGTCAAGGTTCCTTTTTTAAGTGGACCGTTGACTGTTCCAGTAGGTGGTCCACTCATACTAGGATTAAACAAGCCAGCTACTACTGGTCCGTTCTCACCTTGTTTACCACTGTGTATGTGAGCCCCCATAACACTACTCATTTTTGTAAGATTCAGTTGATAATCTATTGTCTTCCCATCAGGGCTGAGATGAAATACAGCTACACCTGATCCAGAGGTGGTTACAGGAGGAACCTCATTGCCTCCTGATAATTTTGCAGTGAAACTTTGTTGTGCAAACGCTGCGTTTTGAGGTCCACCAGCACTAATACATAGCATCAAAAATGTTGTTACAAATGTAGTAGTCACAATTATTGCTATATTCTTCTCCCGTTTCAAGATTAATTTATCTATCATTCTATAGTATATAATGGCTTCAGTCACTTCTAGTTTTAAAATGTAAATATTGTATTGTTCCAAGGAGAATAAATAAAATCTTTCAAAATGCAATGTGTCATGCAGTTAACTTAAGACTGTTACTAAATTTCAAGTAGTCAGTTCAAATAATCAGTGAAGACACATCCAATAATTCACATTTGGCTCATTAGCAAGCTAGGGAATTGTCCTTATTTGGTATATTGGATAGGACTCTTGCTCCCTGGCGTCTCCTTTTGATATATTCCAGGAATGGCCTTTGACATACCAATATTACTAGCTTTAGCAATGACCAGAGAGAATGTTGATGACCTGAGGATGTTGCTGACTAAACTAATAATATTGAAATTATTGAGATTAGAGTCAGTCAGTTAAGCGTTTTGTTGCTATTGAACGTTTAACTACATGACTTTGCAATGTTTTGTTAATCAAATTCATTAAATAAGCAAGTAATTTCTACAGGGATTATGTCCTACATTTTATATCCAATTTAATTGTACCATATATTATAATTTACTTTTAAGAGAGCGGATTATGTCCTTTGGAAAATTGTGCATCAATAATGTATCAAAATATTTGTCAAATTTCACGTTACTAAGAATATCATCAGAATAAAGGCCTAAGGCTATAACATGTCCTTTTTTGTAATGAAGTTCATAAGTAGCAATGACTGGCTTATACTTTATTTGATGTTTTGTAATTAGTGTTGCATCATAATTTATCAGAATCGTATCGTTATGATTAGTAATATACTGTTCTTCATGGTGTTTGTATTCAAATGGGTCGTTGGCAAAAGTGACTGGGCATACACATGGGAGGAAATTACTACCAACCCATTGTGATGTCTCTCTGGCCCATCTTTCACTTACACTTTTCCATGCAGATTTACGATTAAAGGCCCACCCATGACCCTTGACCAGAGTAATTGAATGATGGTGTCTATCGTAGCTAACCTGGGCATAAAACACATTCCCATCGAGGAGTATCAACGTTCCGCCACTCGCTACAAAATGCCTTAGATTATCATATTCTTTTTGAGTCACATATTCTTGATGTCCTAGAATAAGGACATCAAATCTGTTAATTGGTTGGTTAGTATTGTTGCCACTAGTATTTTTATAGGTGAATATTGAACCGTTGTTTACGTCTTCATCTGTTATGACTTGAAGGTTTGATGCTAAACCTAAGAAAGCGTGCTTAATCTGTTGGGGTGGAAGATCCATAACTCTGCTTGTCAACAAATCAATATTTGAGGTAACATTTACTTTATGTGGTATGTGTTCTTCGAGTCTATAAAAAACATAGAATTTATCATTATATGCAGCAGTTGTAAAGGTTGGCGCAACATACGCAATTTTTTCTGGCAGAATTGTTCTAGTAGGTGCTGAAGTTAATGGTTTGATTTTTAGACTAAAACTTGTTGTAGAGCTTCCACCATTGGACCTCATTTTAGAAGTTGAATTCTGAGGTCTTAAATTTGTTGAAAAAATGTGATGCGTATCATTTTCGTTAAGCTGAGGGAATATTGTAATATTACTTCTTTGAGTCCTAATCACTACTGATGGACCGATTGTTCGGCTTGTAGTAGCGATGGTATCTACCTGGGATCTGAACTGTAAAGGCCGTGATGTGAGGGACTGTGCTAAGTTATACAAACCCTTAGATCCTTGTGATATCCTTTGATTAAATGTATTTTGCAAGGGAACGAAAGGATTTTTCTCAGGACCATGAATTAATGATTTGGCTACTTCTTGCATCAGTTGACCATCTGAAATCCAAGTTAGACCGGCTGCAACAATTATTGCTGAAGCTATGGTCGAGATTACCGCAATGAATGTGAAGCTGTTAGAATGGTCCATGGTAGTTCAAGATTCCATATGCATATCTAAATACTATCTTATACTATGATTATAACACAAATATTTGTTTAACTTCTAATAATGTCAATTTGAATTGTTTTTGTGCCAGTTTGAAGACAATATTTGTTCTTTGATTAAGCGCCTCCAAGTGTAACTACTAAATCTGTAACAAAACCAGCACACAATCCTACAAATATACCTACCATTAGAATTTCATTAGTAGTCTGTTTTCTTCCAGAATTGTACATAAGCATGGAAACATAGATCAATGCTCCTCCTGCAATAGAGAGAAAGAATATTGACATTATAGCTGAGGTCCAGAGGCTTCCTATGATTGTACCAACGAATGTGGGACCACCACCAATTAATCCTGCAAGAATTAGGAAACGAATACTTGGCTTCTTTACCAAGCCAGTAAGAGGACCAGCTATTCCGAATCCCTCTGTAGCATTATGAGCGCCAAATCCGATTATCAAGATAATCGCTAGCCCTATTGTTCCAGATACGTAAGATTGACCTATTGCAAGTCCTTCACTAAAGTTATGAGCTCCTATACCAATTGCGATCATCATAGCGACTCTGTATGCATTAATTTCAGACAATATAAGCTGGCCTCCTTTGAATCCCGCTCCTCCAGCATCAACTTCGGTTCTTACATTAGAACCAATTAATGGCTCAGCTGCTACTGATGGATGACCTTTAAAGGAAAATGTTCTTGTACTTCCCATTGTACCCCTTTTGCCAGACATGTATCTGGTTTCATAAAATACTAGACCTAAAAGTCCAATCGCTAGTCCTCCAAAGAGGGCAAGAATGCTGGGCACACCTATTCCAAGTGGCGCCTTTCCTGAGAATGTGTCTTGTGCAATATCCCCAACAGATTCCCATGCATGACTAAACACATCTATTATAAGAAAAACTAAAATGCCGATAGCAATGGCATTAAGAAAGCCCTTTCTGTTAGGAGTGATATTTTGTAGTCTAGCCAAAGGCAAACCCAAAAATATCGTAAACCCAGCTATCCCTGCTAGCAATAAAAGCTGCCAGTAATTAATAACAATCAAAGTCTAATTAACCTCCGCCTTGTTAGAATAGAACATGATCATATTAGGGTCATCTAATTAGGCATGCCTATTGGTATATATTCTAATCGATGATGCTAAAATGTGAGAATAATTAATATATATTCGGGTCTAAATTACTCCTGCATAATTACTTATGAGCATACAATTATAATAGTAGATAAATATTGCTATGCAAACACAATCTTTTTTAAAATCGGTCAAGTTTTCACAATAGAATTCAATTCTGATATGCATTAAATGAGGTTTACTAGCAATGCTAACTACAACATTTCCCTTTGGGAATTAGATGTCCGTGAGGGCAGTTTCTCGGATGTTTAAGTAAAGTGCATAAGGCATCGGTAAACACCTTCTTCATGTGATGTTCTATACCGCACGCCATTTCCTCATCAATCTCTATTTTAAGAGCATCCTTCATTAGCAATTCTAGTAATCGTGTGTTACGAATCATCTGTTTTCCAATTATCTCCCCTTTAGGTCTAAGCTTTACGATGTTGCCCCTCTCATAATCAACCAACTTAGCATCATTTAATTTCTGAAGCATCTCTACTACAGAAGGTTGTCTAATGTTGAGTTGTTTGGCTATGGAGCTTATTTTAGGTTCTTCTCCTCTTTCACGGATATACCAAATAGCCTTTAGATACATTTCAACATGTTCTGAATCTGCAGTCCCTATGTAAAGTTCTTCAACTATCCTTGGCTTTTTATTATTCAATTTACTATCTGATTTTTTCGTGGTTATGATTGCGTCCGAAGGCAATACATCATATTTTGTTAATAATCGACTATTAACTCTATCACTCTACGAAACCATTATTGGTCTCAATGTTGTCGTAATAGGTAAGGTGTAAAGTAATTACCATCTCTTTGATTTGTTAGTGTTCATTAATATGTCTTAAAACCAATCCTAAATACGCCCTTACGCATGAAATATACTTGATGCCTTACACGTCTTTACATTCGTTGTCTGAGACAAATAGTAGCAGAAAGTTATCTCTTTCTTACGTAATAGTACTAATGTACTTTAGGGCTATGACCGGGAACGTAACAGAGGCAAATTCTGTAATAGGCTCAAATTCTTCTCTTGCTCATACAACTAAACCTATTCCTCGCAATCCTCCTCTACTATTAGAACTTAGAAAACCAGATGATGACAAGTTCAAAATAACTGGTAGTCTAATAGAGGCTGTTAATTCGCTGAGATAATGGATCTAATGCAGCAACAGCGATAGGCATTGTCGATCATAATGGAACACAATTTATGACTATGGCAAAACGTTTGCAGCAAACCAAACAACCGTAAACGAAAATACTCCCTTTGGGATTGGCTCTATAACAAAAATCCTTTACTACTCTGTTATTGGCCAATATGGCTAACCGCGGAATAGTCAGTTTAAATGATATTATTGGAAAATACCTTCCGTCCGAAGTGTTCTCGCATGCACACATGGCCCGATGCTCCAATTACGCCTAGCGAGTATGATATAAACAAACAGACCACGATTATGAGGGGAGTAATGCCAATCAGCACCTGCAGTCTGTCTGTTTGTAGAAACGAAGGGCAGTTATAGTATGCACAACATAACAGTTAACAGTAAACCGCAGACTACAACTAGTTCTTGGAATTCCTAGATGTCAGAAACGGGTTGTAGCCTGCGCAGGTGTGATATGTGTTGTTGCTTGTTATATTATGCACAGCAGACTACAGCCCCCGAGTTGTGAGCCTGACAAGAGCTGCAGTCTGTCTGTTATGAAACTTGTTGTGCCTTGTTATGCTATATACATTGTAAGTAATAAACAGATAGGTCCTGGCTGGGAACTTTAGAATGATAGGATCGCGAGGACCACAGACAAAGTTTGCCTGGCCAAGGGTTGATTGTTAAGTCGAAATCCAGGGTCAGGGGAAGTATGTCGAATTAATACATTTACACAACATAACGGATAAAGTTAGCTTCTCATACTGTTGATGCGTTTAGAATTGCTCCACTTTATTTCTGTCTCTTCAAAGATATCATGGCGGATAAACAGATCTAGCTCGTTAGGGGGGATGGTAACCCCCTAACATGAAGTCGGTCTTATCTATCGATATAGCAAGCATAGATTGTCAACAGCATCACACTTACCAAAACGTCCAGGCCCACATTTCCAATCTACCTTACTGCATTGGTTTGGGTGTGTCGGAAACTATTGAGTCTTTTTATGGCAAGTTGCACATCAACTATTAGTCAAGTCAAGAGACAAACCTGAGTGTCGCTGGCATAGTAGTAGCCATCTGTTATACTGATTATCATTGTTTAACCTATCTGCGCCAGCGACTAAACTCACCCCTTTACTGGCTTATTAGCTATCACGATTCATTATCTTTTTGTCAATTAATTTATCGATCAAAGATATTTTCTTACTTATTCCACGTTACATATTAGTTGGTGCTCCTCGAGAGACTCCAAAGACATGAATTCGGCACCGCATTTCTTACAAAGAAATTTTATATCACTCATTTGTTGCTATACTTTCTCTCATACTCGTCTATAACTATTTGAATATGTCGATGCAAGAAGTCTCTCTTTTGTCAATTTATGTCTGAAGTTACGTGGAAGTTACATGGCGCGGGACACATCTAAGAGTGAAAGGTTAAATGGTATATTGAAAGGACGCGCCTCAGGCTTTCAAAGATGTGCCAGTTTAATAGTTATGTCAATTGCTCAACAAATTCCGACTTTGGGGGTTTAAACCATAAAAGAAAAAGATCCATATATTTGGTTGTATAATGTCGGATCTTATTTCGGACCTTAATCAAAAACCCCAATTACAAGTACCAGATTATCATAATATCAAGTTGCACTCGATAAAAGCATTAGAAAACGACACAGCTCTCAAGTGGCTAAGTTTTAAATGCAACAACCTTGATGGGTGTTCAAAATGGGCTATATCCGAATTTAATATGGAACCGGATTTAAGTATCATTGGTAATGTCTCTATATCCATAGGTATTCTGCTGCTTAATGGAGAAAATGACTCTCAGAGTCCAGTTCAACAAGCGTTTCTCTTGCAACAAAGACTGATTAATGTAAATCATCCTGATCATACTTCTAGGACACGTATTCTATCCTTCATCACAGTGTTCTACGAGCTTTGGGCCCTTTGAGCCTTATGTTCTAGCTGATCTTTATTCTTGGCCTGAAGCTCACTCTGGTCTTTCACATCCGTATGTTTCCTTCTGCAGTTCCCTCCACCATAGGAGGAAATATAAGTTCATTGACTACAAATACGACTTCATACTCTTCTGCACATAAATAAATTGTCTATGACATAGTTGCGTTTGGACACCTAAGTTTTTTATTAACCCAAAAAATTGATAATACGAAAGTTTGAATATTCAGAAAGGAGTATAGAAATTTCATTAAGATAAAAAGAAGTAGAGGCCTAGCATCTTGGATCAAAAGGACCGCAGCCTGAACCGTGATGATTTCGGGATAGATTTTTGCATAAGGTTCCTTGCTGGTCATGATTCTTTGCGTCTGATGTTGGATTTGATGCTTGTATTTTCTCGATAGCTGGCATTACAGTCATATCATCATCATACTCATACAGGTCAGCCTGATTTTTGGTGGCGCTTAATTCTAGATCAATTGTTTTCTTATTAGAATCTCCATATTTTATCTCTCACATGTGTAAATTCCGAAAGTTGTCTCCCTGTAACCCAAGTTCCTTTTTTGCCTTCCTTTATTCCCTCAGCACAATAGGTGATCTCCTCTAGATCATCTTGACTCTTTGTTATCTTGTACCCAAGCCTATATTTTTGTAAGACTCTCCCTCTGATTGACCATACAATACATTAGTAGTGTCAAAATAACCACAGGAACTATTTGATCGGCCTACGGTATTTAGAGTCAGGGAATAATGCACTAGTACTTCCACTTTATTTGAATCGGTAAAATCCAGTCCAAACAATGATTTGAAGGTCTTGTGAGAACATTGTGAGATCTAATGAAAGGAAGTCATAAGAATGCTGACAGACGAATAAGAAAGAGCAAATTTGAAGGCAAAATCATAGTAATTACTGGAGCTTCTTCTGGAATTGGTAGACAAACTGCCATCGAGCTTATGGATAAAGGCGCCAAGGTAATAATATCCCTAGCTCGGTCTGAATCAAAATTAGAAGATTTAAGAAATATTTTGGAAGTTAGAAAGGGAGCTAGAGATTTGGAAATTGTCACCTATTCCTGTGACGTATCAGTAAAAGAAGATGTACTGAATGTGGGGAATAGTATATTGGAAAGATTCGGACATGTTGATTTATTGATAAATAATGCAGGTTTCGGGGAATTCGGAAAAGTAGAAAACCAACAGATTGAACAAATTGAGAATGTTATGAGAACTAATTATCTGGGGATGGTTTATTGCACAAAAGTCTTCTTAGGTCCTATGGTCGCTAGACATTCGGGACACATAGTAAACGTAGCTTCGTTAGCAGCTAGTTTTGGAGTTGCAGGTATGGCTGGATATTGTGCCTCGAAATATGCAATGTTGGGATTCTCCGAATCGCTCAACCACGAGCTACATGGAACCGGGGTAAGAATAACGGTAGTGAGCCCTATTGGTGTAAAGACAAACTTCTTCAATAATCCATCGTTCGATGAACATAGGATCAATTATACCGGCTTTATGCTAAATGCACGGACTGTGACAAAGGCAATACTTGCTGCCTCTAATTCATCACGATTTGAAATTATGGTCCCCTTTTATATGAGGGTAGGTGTATGGCTAAAACATACAATTCCATTCGCTATTAATCCGATTACAGGTGCCCTTTTCAGAAGACAAATGAGAAAGCCAAAAAGAGAGTCCTCTTGATGATGAACTCTACATTGCGATCACAAAAAGCCCGATTTCAATACACTTCATGGAGATTTACCAATGTATAGGAATTTTGTTAAATCTGGTATAATCAGGAATATACCTCCATCCGTAACTCAATAATATCACAAACCTTGTCCTACTATAGGTTGGATTCGGCTTATTAACTCCATTCGATCGGGAGTAGGGGTTGTAATTGAACCCATAGCGTACATAAATGTAAGTAGAAATCAGGGTCGAATACTTTTACTAGAAAGGCAGCGCAATCAACCTATGATAACTCTTGCTCATTAGATCAAACAGCATTCACCTCGTGTATGTTTTTCTGCCTCCCATACAATTCTTATTAAAAGCTGAATGATGCAATTGGGTCTTCGGTATGATTGGTGGCAGTAATAAGCAGAGGATTGAACGCTCACGGCCTGTATCACTGATGTCACCTCCCTGTTGGTTGAAACACTATGGGCCTTTCGCTTTATTGCAATATGAGCTTGACAGCTGATTAATGGAGCCTTCCCACTAGTGTCTTTAATAATTAGTCAGATGAAGCGCAAAATCACAATCCTCACAAAAATAGCCAGGAAGATCAAATTCGAAATGAAGTGTCATTATTCCGTTGCAGCGGGGGCAGTCAATTTCCTGTTCAATCGACAAATACTCGTTTTTGTCGCTGTTTACGATCTTGTTTTCATTCTTCTTGATCAGTAAATCGGACATATCGTTGAGCAACCGCGGCTTCTAATATAGGTCGAAGAACTTATGTAACAGGGAGAGGGCGGGCCTGTTGTTTTAAACCGTGTAACAATTCTGTTGCGCTGTGCATGTTCGATTAACAGTATTTCCTTTTTCAGCTCCAAGTCCGTAGACCGTAAAATCTGAATTAAAAAATATGCAATATAAAATTTTAAAATCTGCTTAATAAGTGAAGCTCAAAATTTGGGCGTGGTTTCAGCTGAATATGCGAATTTTGGGCGAGGTTATCGACTGGATTAAGGCTTCGAATTAGACAAAAAGAAAACGAAAAAGAAAAATACAAGAGAATAAGTCTCAAATGCAGAAGTCACGAAATGAATATGCGACTCGATACCCTGATACCTTTGGTGGCTGTCATAGTCATATTTGGTTTCATTATTTTCTTCGTATTGATAATAGGACATGTACCTAGTAATACTGACTATCCTCACTCTAGGGTTGCTGAGCCCTCGCCATATGATGGACCGTGCGTTGATGAGCAGGCCTTACATGACTATAATATGACTTGTTCTGTTCTACAAGCGATACTACAGCCTGCACAGATCTGATCATCAGCGTACCCATGGAATTGATGTAAAGCAAATAACTTGGAGAATAGAATCTAATAGTTCACGTACGGTTGTTTCACGTAACTTTTGTGCTGTTGTTGTCATTGTATTCATTTCGGCTACACGATAAAGAGATAAGGAAATCCAGGATTAGAGGCCATCATTCAAAGCCAAGCTAACTTATTTGAAGATGAGCTTGACCTTGAGTACGGAAACTGACTCTGTACCTGAGAGAAGATTTTGGAACAGATAAATCAGCTCATATTAAATTAAATTAAAATGAGTTTAAATGGTTAGCAAGTTATTGCTAAAGTTGCGAGGAAATTTATTACCAATAAATGGATTCAAACTGCCTGTGCCTAGGTAGTTCATTGGTTGATATCAATTAAGTTTAATTTTTTTTAGACTTAATCAACGGCGGTATGATATCTACTGTGGCTATTTCAGACCTAGAAAGCCAGCTAACCTAAGCCTAATGGAAGCGTTGATACGGGAGAGCCTCGGTGTATGCGATGTTGCATCCTATTTATTTAATGCCGAATAGCATACCTGAAGCTGCAAAACGCGCCGTCATTGAGAGAATCCCAAGACATGATTTATGTTCTCTACCATATATCACAGGCATTGGAATAGGGGAGGGACATGTTAAAGTTACTATTACACAATCGCATCAACTGCACAAATTGATTCCTTCGGAATTGCCCGGTGGATTAAATGTTGAGTTAGAAGAACAACCGACACGTAGACATCACTTTCTTACGAATAGTCGTTCGGGCAATTTTAACAGCTGGCATTCAACTAATCAGCCGATTGGTCTACTAATGGGAGGGATGCCTCTCATTGATCAAGATACAGCCTTCGGGATACTTGTGGATAATCAGGGAAAAAAATTCATAGTAGGCGCAGCACATTCCTTCGCTTACTTAAAGAACGGTACAATAGTCTATAAAGGNAGGACTATTGGCCAATTCACGAGGACAGCCCTTGAGTGCGGGCAGACAGCCAATCATCTAGACGCATCTATCGGCAAGGTAACAGACGGTATATCTACCTCACCTTCCATATTGGGGCTCGGCA
>AF_2010_repII_A01DRAFT_1000033_pt1 | contig 13654 bp, 11 predicted proteins | sample AmaForrepliIIA01_FD_9192 | JGI IMG/M metagenome (IMG submission 9192) | reverse complement strand
CTGTCCTAGAGAACATATCAGTATTCTTCCCCAATGAGGTCACCTTGCATATTCGTCAAAGGTCAACCAGAATTGCCGGGATTGATTGGCGCGTCAGTTTAGATTTTATTTGGTATTGAAGACCTAGACCCCAGCAGCTGGGAGTAATCGTACTATGCAATTAACACTAACAATACCTGTTGTCATAGCAGCAGAGCCCAAATTGGTTACCGATAGCAATCACTTGATTTCCAACTCCTAGTCTAGAAGAATTCGCTATTGCAAGTGGTTTAGGAGGAGATAATAGCTATAGTCGCTGCTGAGTAATTTCTGGGAAATTTGTAGAACTGCTATATTAGTAGATATTCGATGAGACAACCTTTGCATTATATTTATGTCCATCCGACCTTATCCTAATTTCGGGCGCTGGAGCATCTATTCCAGAGTAGCTTTAACATAATTGACATTAATGAGCTAATTTTTCCAAAAGGCCTGTAAAGCGTCAAGATCGCCAGACGTTTACATTGTGGTACAGAGTAAACATTCTGTTTAAGTAGATTTTAATCAATAATATCTTATATGCTATTCAACGTCAATATTACTCAAAAGTTCCATTGCAGACGTATAGCTGAAATAATCAGTAGTGGTTCGTATGCAAACGTTAAGGCACTTTGGCCATTGCCAAAAGACTAGCGGATAAGTAGAACTTGAAACAAGAGAAAAGGCATAAACTCCAACTCTTTTATGAGATGCTGTGTGGAATAGAACAGGATATGACGCTGAATGAATTTGCAAAACCGACTCATATACAACACTATTCTAGACTTTCCTACGACAGAATGTTGAATTATGCCGATGAGTTAGAAAGAAAGGGGTTGCTCCACAGAGAGAGTGGAGGACTTATTTCAATAACTAAAAAGGGGAGGGAATTCACCTTGCAGTATAACCAATTGATAAACCTAGTCGAAAGTGCTGGTTTGTAGATTAAACAACCAACAACCAACCAATATAAAGAACAAATTGTCTTCATGGCTAACCGTTAGAATCGACTTTTCTCTCTAGTATTGAAAAGTGCTTGTAGTATTTACTATTTACTATAAGGGTGTTCATTATAGACTAGAAACCTGGATTGAGACAATTCTTACATCACTGAAGATTGTGTTTAGCTAACAAACTCCTATCCATATATACGAAGAAACCTCAACTTCCTGATTGCATTAAGAAACAGTTCTTAATGCTTTTCTTAATGGTACTTATTTACTCTGACAATTACTTTACAAAGGAATAATTGTAAGGAGATGGCGACGCACTAATCATGCTGACAGTAATCCGACCCACAGGAAATGAAGAAAGAGATCTATCATCAGCGATTAACCATGGTACGCAATTAACTTTAATTCGTATTCAGTGCATACACATATTAACCTAATTTGTCGACCAACTGAATATCTGCATCCCCAGTCGTATTCGACTCGAATATTACTAGGGTAACTATTACGGTCGTTCTTTTTTTGCTCGCGCTTTGTAATTTCGGACATACTGATACCATTGATATATACGATCCATTGATAACTAATGCTCACCTGACCTTCTATCAAGCGAAACACTCTTAAGATCTTTTTTGTGACCCATGTGAGGATTCATCTCTTCAATCCTGCCGAATCCTCTGAATGAATTAGAATTAGAATAACAAGAAGAAGTTCTTAGTCCCCATTCTGCAACTTTTGTTGCTTTAGTTAATATATCTGTTGATACAACTGCAAATTGAATAAAGAGAAAAAGGATATATTACTTCAATATTCAGCATCAATTATTTTGGTAAAAGTATAAGTCTTTCTTGGAGTGCCGGATAACTTATAAAAAATGAGATTTTTGATGCGAGAAGACATGTGGAACAACTGTAATTCTTGTCATAGTCGGAATTTTTGATCGAAGTAGCGTCTGCATTTCCATCGATAAGAGATCCACGTCAAAAAGCCGCCTGTCGCGATCGGTTTCAATATGGATTTCTGCATGTGCCACCATGCCCGCTGGTCGAATAAGCACAGTTGTGACTTTAATCTGATCCTTTTTGAATTTTTCTTCTAATATCCTCTTAATCACTACGATAGCCCGCGGATTCTGCCAGGCATCTATAAGAATCAATGAAGCTTCCTTCAATGAAATATACGACACAGAGAAGATGTATCCCGCAATTACCATCCCACCAATTGCGTCAGCTTGTAAAAATCCAAAATGTGTTGCAACCAATACACTGACAAAACCAATCACAGAAGCTGAACCGTCTTTTATTGAATTTTTTGCATCTGTTTTGAGAGAAATAAGATTGTATTTATTCGCAATTTTTCTCATTTGTAATGCTCTGTGCAAAGATATACCAGCGGCAGCTGCTAAGACAATCATCGTCACATCAGGCTGCTGAATCTTAAATGGATGCAAGAGCATATGATAAGAGTGGTACAATATGAATGAACCAACTACTGTCATTCCGATGGCCGCTATAAGCGCTGCAAAAGTTTCAACCTTGTAGTAACCAAAATGAAACTTCTTATCGGCAGGACGATTAGCAAGGTGTAAGCCTAGTAATACAATAAAAGAAATCACTGCATCGGACAATGAATCAATACCATCTGCAGTAGCTACTACACTTCCGCTGATGCGTCCAGCCATAAGTTCTGCTATACCAATGCTGATTAGAGTAATTATAGAAATTATAGCAATTTTCTGACCGGCTTTAAGGCCTTCATTTATTAGATGAGATTTTTCTCCCAAATTCTTAGATGGTACTAGACTATCATATGAATTATCTACAGCGTATGGTTCGTCCATTTAAGACTTCTTTGTTCTTAAAGACCTGCTCATTTGATTAGATTCGCAATCCGTTGTATTCTTCGGTGAATCACCTAGCCTCTCTCTCTTTCTCTGTGTATCATTCTCTGTGGTGACCGAAGATAAATCTAGTAAAATACGTACATTCAGAATGTGCAAATTCTGAAAGTTCATAGGTGTCCATAATAACACTCTCAACTTATCATTTCTTTACGGACAATGATAAGGCTTCCTCACTTGAAAAGAGTCCTTAATATGTCTACTAAATGGGATTCCATCTTCATCAAGATTTAAAATAGGAGCTCATTGTTCAGCGCTCTAAGTAAAGCGAAATATTACACGCTAACTACCACAATTAGTAGCGTTATTTGTAGACAGCAACAACCTATGGCTTATTCTAATCTCTTAAACTAGATAAATTATATAAATTAAAGTTTTTATGACACAGATTACAATATGCAGGGTTTTCTGAATTGTTCATATAACCTTCTGGTTTCACACAGGGACAAAGAAAGGATTGAGAAGACAGGATAGGATAGTTACTGGTGAAGTGTTAGCAAATACTGAATTTCAGTTTCCAGGCCATACAAATTTAGTAACATGTTTGATGATCACGTCCTTGTCATCGTAATTTTGTGTCACTAAGCTTGCAGGAGACAAAAAATTATGTCAACGTAACTAATTCAGTATTACATAGTATTGTACTTGACAATACCTAAAATGTGATCTTAATACCACTTACCATAAACTTTACATCACTGATCCTTACCATCCTTACCATAATTAAATTAAAGCCAGCGTAAGTAATGACACATTAATGAGAATTATCTATAAAGATTAACAAATGTGATGAGAAATCATACTTATTTATTACGATTGTATTATAACAAGTTGATTGGATTGTATAGCGTTGAATATAATCAATACTATTTTATCCAGATTTCGTTTGAATAGCATAAGTATTAACTCAAGTAAAGCAGATGAAAAGCGTTCTTGCTGGGCTGTTGTGTGTATAGACGGATTCGAAACAGATGCAAAAATTGTACACAGAAGAAGAGGTAAATTTGAAATCCTAGAAGATAACTACAGAGGAAAATATATCGGAGAAATAGTAGACGCATCGGACGTGATTTGTTGTAAAGTGAAAGATGACAAGACATCAAAGCCAAAGCTGACGGCTTGCGATTGCCCCCGCTGCGATTCGGTTAATACCTTCGAGAACAAACACTGTTCAAAATGTGGTTACGAGTTCACACTGGAACAAATTGGAGTAAATAAAGATTTAAAACTAGAAGTAATGGAAGAAAGGCACAAACAAGACATAGAGGTCATACGTCGAGAAATGAATCTCCAATTTACTCAAATTATGTCAATAATACAAGAGAATTACAAGTTGGCAGAAATGTCAAGCAAAGTTCAATCTTACGAGATATCTATGAAGCAGGGGTATTACAGAAAGTAAAAGTTGGGATGGTAGGTGGATTCTAGATGACCAAAATTACACCTAATGTTCATTTGATAGAAAACTAAGAGCATTCTTTTCCAGGTCTAAGAATTGTGCCTTATTTAGTAGAGGAGGCCCCAAGTGATTTAACCCTTATAGACACTTGTTTTTTTTCAGAGCTGCCAAAGCTTATGTCATACATTTCTAATGCAGGATACGATTTTAAAAAATATAAAACGCATGATTTTAACTCATGTTCATATAGATCACATTCAAGCTGCTAATGAGGTAAAAAGACTCTCTGTGGCCAAATTATACTCTCATTGGACTGAAGCAGGATACCTGGCCCATGATAAGTATCAAGGGGCACCTAGCCATGCAACAATTCAAAATACACTCGACAAGGTCATATGTCACTCTATTCTGAAAAACATAAAATTATGTTTGGAGCTGACTCTATTCAAATCAGTACTTGGAATGGTGACTTATTCATTCCGTCTGAAGTAGCGATTGATCCTCTTACAGCAGCTATTCCGTAAGAAGGATTTCACAGATAAAATTCGACAAGTTACTACTTGCACATCAGGATTCACCCATATTAGAAGGTGGGCAGAAAGCTGTAGAAAAAGTCACTTATGCAGCACTCAATTCAAGATCTTTTACTATTAGGTTATTGCAATTTAAAGAACTTGAATATTTTGTTCTCTCAATTATATTAGATAGTAAACTAGTACTTTATTGTTCTGACATTATTATTGAAGTACAAAATAACAATTCAAGAGTTACAATATTTAATCTCTACTCAGTTGCTGGCATAATTGGATCTGTATTTACTTTTTCAATTGTATCAGGCGTATTCTACATTAATAAAACCATTCGTTCAATCAACTATTATAATAGATGATTAAGCAAACAAAATCATTTAGAAAAAGAACAATTATGACAGTATTTGTTGTTGCATCTCTAGCTGTCATTATTCCTGTTATATACTTGCATAACAAATCCTCTACTGCTTTAGGTTCTCCCTCCATAACTAAAGATCCGACTCTAAAAGTTGAGACACTAGTTAATGGTCTTTCTTTCCCTACCAGCATGGCATTTATTGATAATAACAATATCCTGGTTTTGGAGAAAGGAGGCCAAGTACGTCTAGTCTCAAACGGTGTGCTAAAAGATAAGCCTGTCTTAAATGTACCTGTCGATACAGAAAGTGAGCGTGGTCTGCTTGGAATCGCTGTTATGAGTATTACCAAGACAGATATTACTGCCACTACTGCTACTAATAACAGCAAATTTGTATTTTTATACTATACTGAATCCAAGGATGGGGATCTTAGAAACAGAATTTATAGATATGAATGGAAGGCACAAAGCCAAAATCTCGTCAACCCCACTTTGATATTGGATCTTCCAGCACTTCCAGGTCCAAATCATGATGGAGGGAAATTAATTATTGGTCCAGACCATTATCTTTATGCAGTAATAGGAGACCTGAATCATAGAGGTAAGCTTCAGAATATTAAAAATGGATCTGATCCCGATGACACTTCAGTCATATTCAGAGTAAATCCTAACGATGGTTCAGCAGCCAAGGATAATCCATTCATAAATGATCCTAACATTGCTATGCACAGATACTATGCATATGGTATAAGAAATAGCTTCGGAATTACATTTGATCCAGTAACTGGTAATTTATGGCAGACAGAGAATGGGCCTAATGTATATGACGAAATTAATTTGGTAAAGCGAGGATTTAATAGTGGATGGACCCAAGTTATGGGTCCACTTTCAGGAAATCCAGGTGTCAACATCGATCAATTAGTTAATTTTCCTGGCTCTCATTATGCTAATCCAGTATTTAGCTGGAAAAATCCGATCGCGGTTACAGATATTGGATTTATGAAATCATCAGTACTGGGAGAAAAATACAAAAATAATATTTTTGTTGGTGATTACAATAATGGTAACCTGTATTATTTTGAAGTTAACAGTACGAGAACAGGAATAAAACTTGATACCAGCCAACAGCAGGCTGGATTGTCTAGTTTGGTAGTAGACAATGACAATCAACTGTCTGCAGTAACGTTTGGTAGCGGTTTTGGTGGAATTAGTGACATTAAGACTGGACCAAAAGATGGCTTTCTATACATTTTATCAATCAATGATGGAAGTATCTACAAAATTGGACCATCAGTCAAGTGATCGGGCGACACAGTAACATGCTGAGTTCAATAAGAGATGACAGATATTTTACATAACTCGACATAGATGCAACTCCAGCTAAGGTTCCTTCAGCCCTTCGACAAATCAAGGAATGATGAGTTGGTGGAGGGCAGAAGGGGCTAGAGATTCTAAAGGAGGTTTCATATTAAATTATGGTGTTAGTACATGGTTATCATCATTACTGCAGGCAAAGCGTCCGATTTTTTTATATTCGATTTGTACTAATCCATTACGATAGTCTCTTTTTAACTTTTGTTGTAAAGTTGTTTTTGTAAAAATAAACTGTATTTTTCTGCGTATTCTTATCCTAGATGTGAAGTTACTGTGCGTATTTTAGGACCAGAGAATCCTGCTAACATCGTAAATAAAAGAAAGTGTGGTACTTAATGCTTGAGAGCCATAATGCTCAGTCAATCACAAACGAATTTAATTTACAGAGATATTCAGTAGCTATGGATTACAAGTGGTGTTGGATTCAAAGCTTACTATTCCTCAGCTAAGACAAATTGTATTGCAAATTTAAAAAAAATCTGCCCGGTATCTAATGACGATCACTAGTGTGACTTGTTTCGTACTAACTTTTGTTTTGCTAACTTTCAAAGTACTAGCGCCTCAGAATATAATCAACAGCTCACCAGTTTGAGAATCTAACATCTACAGCTTAGGTTCTATTCTTTTGCAAATATGTAGCTATGTAGGTTATACCACCTGCAATGACTCCTATACTAAGTAGGCCTGCAAATGTGGCTATTGGTGGAATGAACTGTACCATAATTGCATTATTTGGTGTTAACTTAGATACTGCAGAAGGATTACCTCCACTAGTGATGACGTTAAATATTCCAGAACCAATTAATCCTGCAAATATCATAGTAAGTGTTATAGAAGTACCGCCTACATTCATTCCAATCAAATGAATCCAAGCTAGCACCATCCTGAACCCACTAATTCGTTTTGTCATATTAATCTCTAGATGGTTATAAAATACAGCTGTTACTGCAATTGCAACAACTAATATCATATAGAAGATGTAGCCCAGGAAGAACCATTTAGCCGGACCTTCAAAAGATAAGGAGAGGAATTGAATAATATTAATTGTAGAAGAGAATAGCAACTGAATTGCAACAATTAGTAATGTAAGGCCTGTGATAATCGCACCTTGAACTATTGCCGCTATTATGAATCTATTACCCCAGATACTAGTTGTAATCACAGGCTTCCATCTTTAGTTCTTGGCATTTCCTAAAAAAAGATTCACATTTTATAAAGTCTTTTGAACAGTCATTGTCCGTCGACGAGTGTCTGCCAGCCTCCATCTAAATACTTAACTCCTGCTTGACTACCCACATAGATTTGATGAAGTACCGGTCCTATACTCTGAATACCTGGATCGTTTGCATAAGTATTTAGTCTCAAAATCGTCTTAATTATTTCAGAGTCGTTTAAGTCTTGAATATTTTTATCTAGCCATTCCTGTTCTGTCCCTATCTCCTTTAAAATCGAGTCACTTGCATCAGTGAGAAATAGTGCGTGCGGTCCTTGATTAAAGTAAAAACCGTCTATTTCTACAGTTCTTGCACGACCTCCAATTTCTCTAGATGAATGTTCAAATAACGTTACTGCCTTTCCTGAACGAGCAAGCAGCGCAGCAGTGGTAAGACCTGCAAGCTCACCTCCAATAATTATGACATCTAAACTATTCACTTCATTTGACATTAGAAAGTAAAAATAGAGGCATGACTTTTGAATCTTCCGATCAATGGCCATGTCGATTTACTGTTTTTCTGTTCATTTTAAGTCAGCTATAGCTTTGCAGAAATACCTTCTCATAATGGCTAAATCCATAGAAATAATTTGTTTCCCTGAGAATTTCTTTATAGCTTTACACGGGATAGGACCTTGGACCAAAACCATAATGCAGCTTAGTATTGCAAAAATTCCCAATTCCCGTTCTGTAAAGAACCAAGCATTTGAGTTACTTTGGTATAGTGATTGATGAGATTAGTACACTTTGGATTAAAGCAGCGTATAACAAAGGCCGTCGTGTCATCCGACAGGTATAGAGCCGTGACCGGCTTTACTAGGATGTAAACTGGAATATAATGAAGAGCCGCCAGGCGAGGAGGTTGGCGGTAGTAAAATTGGAGGCATTGAAGGATCTGTAACTGAGCCATCTGGACATGTGAAAGTATGAGGTTGACTTAGAGGTTATTCTAGTCCTTCACTACTAGCCGGATTCGGGACACAAATACCATCAAAACTTATACTTTGGTTATCAGGACAAGGAGGCGCTAGACCAATATCCTGCAGTTTGTTTGTGGTACAATCTCTAGCCGCTCCGTAGCATTGGTGTTTACTGGCATAAACCGGGGGGCAATAATTAACGCAGCAAAAATTAATAGTGCAACTACGAGTAAATTACATCTAGTAGTAGAAGCCAAGTCGGCACCCTCTCGACATTATTATCTAGCTTCATTTACCGTTTTTGGTGAACCTAGAAACTTTAAAACTCGTTGAGCGGCTTGGATCGAACTTGCTTTTTTTGCTGTGCAGTAAATAACTTCACCGTTAACCAGTTTGAGTTTTGGCGTCTTGTATTGATACAAAATATTTTTTTCCTATTTACACAAAGAAACGCAGCATTCTTAACCCTCAAGCCTTCAACAATTTGTATTATTTCTAATCCTCGATAGTCTGACCACTTGGACAAATAGCGATTTTATCACTATCCAAAAACAAAAACATGTTGATAGGGAATTTTTGTTTACAAATATAACATTCGGTAATTTCTTCGGTTATCACATTGCACACCTAGATCTGTGATTATCATAACTGGATTCTTAAATCCCATATTCCTTACCGATATCTTCGTAATCGTGGACACGTTCAGAAGTTATCAAAACCTCCTCCACCTCCATCGATTCCTCCAAAGCCTGTAGAATCGCCGACATTACCATAATCTGCATTAGAATCAGTCTGATCTGTCTGTCCCTGGTAGCTGTTATTGTCATTATTGTCTTGTGCTCCTGGCTGTGAATTTTGATCACCATGACTTCCTACTGCTGCACTTTCTGCAGGATTCATTGCCATACCCGTTAAAGACATCATTGACATAAAGAACATTGTACTCATAATTCCAGAAAACAGCATCATAGGTATCCATTGCCTATTAGAATCCATAAATGACTCAAGCTTTGACTTATCTCTATTACCGTACCACTGTTGTACCTGCTGTAACTTCTGCTCTAGCTCTTGTTTTTTTGCATTAAGAAGTCTGATGCCAGTTTCTGTTACTTTAATTTTCGTCTTTTTTCTACCAAAAAATCCTCTTATCTCAGATTTCACGATTAACCTTTGGGTCAATAAATCATTTACAATTAATTCAATTTCAGCATCATTAGTTATCTTTGCGGCTTTCGCAATTTTATCGGTATCGGTCATGCCTCTAGCTATTGCATCAAGTGTCATAAAGTGATTAGGACTTTCATTTACGTTGATGTTGCTATATGATGCTGTCATATACTGTAATGTTATTTGTATAAATTAATAAGGATGATGTTTATCTTGTATTACATTGTAAACATCTAATTAGGTAGATTTTAGATCACTAGCAATTAGCAATTTATTGGATAGAATCGCTCAGATCTTCAACCACAAATTTTGTGCTTGCATACGCAGAATTAAGAATTGTTTATTTCAAGCGAGTCCCCGATATAGATAACACATGTATGTAACACAAGTGAGTAAATGTTATATGTCTTTACCTTACAATAATATATAATTAATGTGGGAATCGCAATGATATCTGTGATTTGCAACAAGTAATGCCATGTTAGATCTTAGCACTCTTGTTAACAAAAAAACCTTAGCAACTTTAGGATTATCAGTAGCCCTCTTTATTCTAGGTCTGGGTGCCCCTGCAATAGGGGAGATGAAATCAAAACCATTCGATAGCTCAACCACTCCACAAGAAGTTATAGACTTGTACAAATCAGGACTTCCATTTAAACAGTATATTTCACTAACAATAAAGAATCCTGCGAGTGCGCAGCTTATTAAGCAAGAATTAGGGGACTCGAATATTCAATGTGGTGGAAAAGGAACAGACGTTAGGACGAATAAAGCAGTCTGTAATCAAATGATATCGTTTATGAATCAAACTTGTACAGTAGATTCTAGCGTCTCAAGAAATTGTGAACAAACTTATATTTCCGATTATCTGCTTTCTCAACACCTAACAGAACCACAACAGAGTAAATTATCCTATATAACTCTGGCTAGAGCTGCATCTATGAATCATCCAGAAATAACTTCTGACGAATTAATACGACTTATGAATGTAAGTAATTAAACAATATGGAAAGGATATTGGACCTTTGCAAAAAATCCGCTATTCATAGCTGTGCCGGTGGTAGTGGTAATAAGCTTGATAGCTTTCTCCTTTCAATATCCAAAGAAAATAATGCTGCTAGAAATGTAAATTTTAATTCAAGCGAGAATCAGATTGTCTATCCGATTACAGATACCCACCAATAGAACAATTACTTGACCCTAATGGCGTAAAGGTCACCATCCCTACTCTAAATAAAAATAAGCAGCAAGTATTATCACTTGCAACACTCAAATTGAAAAATAACTAATAGATGATACCTTTCCTATGGTACAATCCCTTGATAGCTTATACGCTATTCAGTGTTATATAGTAAAAGATCCCCATGGATTTCATGAGCCGCAGGTGACCACGTTGTAAAATTCTTATCGTCTATGTGTGTGATCAAAGTGAAAGAGTCAAGCATAGTTTGTACAGTATGTAAATAGACAGGATATTTTTCTTGTTCCGCAAAATATTGTATGTAATATCCTTTACCTCCAATTACCGTTCCAGTTTCCAACACCCTAATAGTTCCAGAGCTGGTATCAGAATGTTCATATAATATTTCATATGCAGTCTTGCCGGCAAGCATCACATTTATTGTATTTGAAGCCAAAAGTCTGAAATCCGTACAAGATCCTCTAGTCAAAATAATATTTTCGAGCATATATTGCTGCATATCTGAACCTAGATTGGGTGCATTATCGATTACTGTCTGAACACATTCCTGATAGCTATCATAACTGCTCTCAAGCGGAGAGAAGAAAGTGGCAACGATCACATAACGATCATTAGAGTGGCCGTTATCGTTATTGTTATTATTATCTACCCCCTTTAACCAATTAGAAGGGTATTTCATCCTTAATCCGTATATTGAATTTTCATATGATAGAAAACTGAGTATTGATTTTGGCAAAGTCTCCGACATGTGTTAATTATATGGTTGCCTACAAGAATTAAGCATTGCTCACTTGCAATAAGTCCATTAGATGATGCACCTTACGGTAAATTAAATGATGACACAATTAAGTCAATGTATCAACTAGGGATAAAAATATTGAGTGCGGCAACTTTTTGATAAGAAAAATACTAATGCCAAAGATGGGAAGTATACGAATAGCAATAGGAACAAAAGAAGTCACAGCCGCACATAATATCAGTAATCAAGCGAACAATCTATTTTTCACACTAGACCTATTAGTGGAACTACAATAAATGTTGTGAACCTTCAAACAACGATACCATGATGGGATTATCACCTTCAAATAACATCATAAGTACTATTGCGGCTAAATTGATTACTTAATAGCATATCCGGCAAGTAGACCTAGAAAGAAACCACTATTTCATCTACTACAATCTTGTCTGAATATCCCCCTTGAGTTAGAGTTTGTCCGTCATTCTCGAGACTATTATAGGTCAAAGTCGGCCCATTCACACAGTACTGCTCAAGCCCTTGATGGCAAGGGTTGCATTTCCGACAAGAGTCAATAAAACATCCAATAGCAACTTTGTCACCTATTTTGTAGCGAGTTGCCTTTTGGCCCAACCCTGTAACGATGCCTGTGATTTCGTGGCCTGGAACCATAGGATAATTTGATGCCCCCCATTCATTGCGTACTTGATGTATATCAGTATGGCAGATCCCGCAATATTGGATCTCGATCATGACGTCATAATCCCGAGGATCCCTCCTTTCAAAACCATATGGAGTAAGAGGTTCATTTACCTGTTGAGCTGCGTATCCACTTACCGGAATCATTATTTATTTCACGTTATTTCGCTTTAATAATCATTCTCAGAGATTCAGACGATAAAGACAATACAACAAAAGGTGGTTTCTGAGGTAGTGAATCTTCTAATCTTCAGATTTTCCCTCTTAATCAACATTATTACTATAAATTATATATTTTGAATGTAATATTATTCGAATGATGTTAATATAATTGTCACTGGTTTATTTTCAAAATACCACAATAATACTTTCTATGGACTATATAATTTAGAAACAGATTGACCAAGATAGATAGGAACAGATCCTAGAACGTAGTAAAGGATACAAGACATAGAATGTGTGCTCCATGTATCGGGTTGTATGTAAGTGAGTATTCTACTTTAGGTGGTTGGAACAGCGCTTCGCCATGTGGAATAGTAAGTTGGTATGATTTCCAAGATTACATTATTTGCAGTCTTTATTTCATTTATAACTCATTTTGCATTAGGATTATCAAGACTCGCAGTGAGCTTAGTCATTAACTTTTCAGCTGTAGTAATATTGTGGTTAATATCATTATCATGAATTTTGACCGTTCCTTTTCCCTGACTCCTTTAAAGGGTGAGGTGGGATCATCAATACAATACGCGATAGCATTCCTCTCCCTTAGATCACGAATTTTCTTGGTAGTTTTTCGTGTGGTAATATAGATCTTGTTAGTGGCGAACTTCACTTTGTAATAGCGCTGCACAAAATAATAGAGCCATCCAATCTACATATGACAAGATCTATAAAACCATGAGACAAGACTTGATCATGGATCCCATGATAACTAACGTAGAAAACTAACTAATTCGGAACTTTAATCCCCTCTTAAAGGATTTGAGAAGTTATGGATATATGATATATGAAGAATGCTAAAGTGACGTAGGAGAGCAAAATACTAACTCGAACAAGCGCAAGAAAGTTTAGCAACACAAATCTAAGGTTAGGCGAATATGGAAAAGTGAAACATTTGAGGGGTAAAGCTGTAAAAGTGAGGTCATCAGTTATATTAGACAAATGCGGTGGGAGGATGAAAATGACGCTA
>AF_2010_repII_A01DRAFT_1000030_pt1 | contig 13747 bp, 17 predicted proteins | sample AmaForrepliIIA01_FD_9192 | JGI IMG/M metagenome (IMG submission 9192) | reverse complement strand
TGAGCTATCCCAGCTATATGTTATTTCAGCTACGATAGAATGTATTGGGGAGAGTACAGTAGATGGAATTGTTGGGCCGCTGTTTTTCTATTCATTCCTAGGGCCTGCCGGGGCCATAATGTACAGAGTGGCTAACACGCTTGATTCAATGGTTGGTTACAAAGACAATTATTACAGGAATATTGGATGGGCGTCAGCAAAGCTGGATACCTTTTTCAATTATGTTCCTGCAAGAATTACGTCTATTTTGATGATTATTTCTGCTCGGATGCTCGGAGAAGATTGGAGAAATTCTGTTCAGATCCTGAGGCGTGACCACAACAAAACCTCTAGTCACAATGCAGGATACCCAATGGCCACTATGGCCGGCGCCCTTCGAGTCAAGCTTGAAAAAGCGGGACAATATACACTAGGGGAGAGTCTTGAACCACTCTCTATCAGAAAATGCCAGATCGCAATCTCGATCATGAAAATCACTCTGGTACTTTTTAGTTTGAGTGTGTGTGTCCCGCTTCTGCTAATTTTGTATCTGCTTGGATGGTGGAGATTTCTATTTGGCATTTAAATCTATACAAGCAATTATTTCATTTCTGTCAATAATACCTGCCGCTAAACCTTCGACAGTTATCGACATTTACTATGTCGCTAAAGTCATGTATCTCTTTCCGCTTGCAGGGGCCATTATAGGGTCTATCGTGGGGGTATTTGCCTATGAAATCTCATTATATATGCAACCCTTACTCGTCGGTTTTTTAGTAACGGCAGCGCTCATCATAATTACTGGAGCCAACCACATGGATGCGCTTGCCGATTTTGCCGATGGTCTAATGGCTAAGGGAGGTAAGGAAGTTAAACAAAAAGCAATGCGTGATCCAGCTGTAGGTTCTGCTGGAACTGCGGCGATTATTCTTTACGTTACGGGCATGGTTGTTACCCTGTCCAGCTCGCATCTTGCTGGGTTAAAAATGCTAACCAGTCTAATAGTTGCAGAATCGATAGCCAAATACGTAATGGTCCTACAAGCGCATATAGGTTTATCGGCATGGCAAGGTTTTAGCTCCCCATTTACTTCAAGCATGAAGGATAAACGAAAATTTTCGGCTGCTACGGCAATAGTCATCTTAGTTATTCTAGTAACTAGGGAGAGTTATGCTGGGGGTATTTCTTTAGCTGTGTCCGTATTGATCGCTGTAATAATACATTATACTTCAAAGAGAAGTTTTGGGGGGATTACCGGCGATGTGATCGGTGCATCAAACGAGGTTACTCGTCTTTCCTCTTTAATTGTTTTCACTTTGTCTACCAATGATCTGTCGAGGCTAGCGATATGATCGCGGCTTTGATGTGTGGGGGAAAAGGTAGCAGGCTTGTTACCCCGCTTGCGATTGAAAAACCATTGTTGAGATTGAACGGAGGCACTATGATCGATCTGGTAATAGAGGCACTACTGGGATCTGAACAATTCGATAAAATTTTAGCCCTCCCGAGTCTCAACACTCCTAAAACAAGCGAATACCTAAATAATCATCGTTACACTTCTCTACATGCGATTGATGTAATTGAGACCGAAGGCGTCAGCTACTCAAACGACCTTTCTGCCGTTGTCTGCAAGTTGAAACCCGCAAGGCTCTTCGTAGTATCTGCAGATCTCCCACTCTTAAATTCAAAAATTGTTCAGAAAATAGTTGCTCGTTGTCTACCTGGTGTTACTTGTGTGTCGATAATGCTAGAAAAGCCGTTTGTTGAAAGTATTGGTATCAAACCAAGTATAGTGACATTTATTGGAACGAAAGAATATTGTCATTCTGGCATAACTGTGCTTGACTCTTCCAAAGTCTGCAACGAGCCTTACCTAGAGGAACATCACGTAGTTATGAATAATGTAGAACTTGCGGTCAATGTGAATACTATAAAGGAGTTCAAGGTTGCAAAAGAGTTACTGAGTTGCAATGACTAACTAACCGAGTATACTTACCACATTCCCTAGGATCTTCGCTTTACCCCCGGTTTTTTCAGCAAGCGGCTGGCCGCAAGAAGCACAACTTATGTCTGACGTAGTGTGAGTGAAGACAACCTTTTTTTCTCTACAATTAGTACATTGGACAGACACAAAATTGCTCTGTGTCTTTGGAATCATAATATTCCTTTTAGAAGTCAAAATAGAATTCACCGTATTTTGCTAGGCCAATATTTCTAGTTTGCGTATTCGCATCCCTTTCTTCATTGTCTTCCTTTGGCAAGTTTTACACGTGTAGCGAATTGTGATCTTCTTCGTAGTCTTGGCAGTCCTCTTAAGTTCTGGGAACTTTTGTCCCCCATACCCTCGCTTATCCTCAGCATGTCTGCGTGCGCCCTGTGCATTGGCTCTTTCCTTTCCCTTCTTGTAGATAGCCACCGTCTGCACTGTGTGTCTTTTGCATCTAGAACAGAATTTGTTCAGTTCTTTCTGCATTTTCATCACACACAATCCCTGTTACGGGTAATTTAAGGAAATCGGTGAGCATGTTAAATCGAAAGACCAATCTAAGATGATGGACTATACCCCATTGTGCCGATGGCACTGTGTTCAGACCCGTGTAATACTATCTCTCAATACAAAGGCATCGGGAACGGATCTCCGAAGGAGCAGTTTTTACCGTCGTTACCTTCAGAGATCACCTTGTCTGAATTCGCTGATCTACCTAAGAAAATAAAAATAATGGAGCGACGAGAAATGTTGACATTATATGACACATTCAAAGAAAATTGACTTCAGCATCCGGGAAATAACCGACTTGGACCTTCAACGGGGCTTTTTCGAAACACTATCTAATTTGACCGAGATTGGAAAAATAGGGCGAGATATTCAAACCGCAAAGAAAGTCCTAAAAGACATTAAATCGATGCCTTTATGCAAAATCTTTGTAGCAGTTAAGGGCGACGGGGAAATCATCGGTTCGAACACATTGCTGATCGAACAGAAGTTTATACACAATGGAGGAAAGGTCGGACACATTGAGGACGTGGCTACGAGGAAGGGATATGAAGGTATGGGCATTGGCACCGCCTTGGTAGAAAGATCCTTGGGTTTTGCTACACAGATGAAATGTTACAAAGTGATTTTAGACTGTTCAGAAAATAATGTACCGTTCTACAAGAAAATTGGTTTCAGGGAGTTTGGAATTTCGTTGAGATACGACATATTATGTTGATTATTGAACCAGACTCAATTATATGGAAAACCCAAAACCAACATTGACCATTGCAAGGTCATATAGTTCGAATTGGATTATGACAATATCCAAATACAAGAGCCCGACTAGCGGGTGACGAATTGCAGACTGTGTGCATCTCGTTTCCCCAACTTGGGAACTATTATTGTCGTTGTTGTTATTATTACTGTCATTTTAACTTCCTGTTGTTGTTGCTAGGACGTATCACCTATAACTCGGAATGTTTTGATCGGGTTCGATTGCAGCTTTTTATCAGGTTGCGTTACTTTTTGCCATCATACGAACTCTTCACGTCTTTTGACTGTAGTGTAAACCACATTTGAGAATAAGGAATATAGCTAGGAGTCATGCAAGGACCACATCACATTGCAATATCTGTATTCCTTGTCCAAATTTGGTAGGGATGCTGAACTAGTAGTCGCGATTTACCTGCAACATCATGGATGGAATGTATGGTTATCAGCTGGAAGCAGGGGACCTGCGGATATTATTGCTACGCGATCTTCAAGCAAATGGTTAGTACAAGTGAAATCAAGCAACAGGATTCCGGTCCTTAAAGGCCGAGAGGTCAACCAGTTGAAAGATATGGCCAAAACTGCTGACGGATTGCCNGTGGTAGCCACCCTGCAGCCAAGAGAAGCAGTTGTAGAAACATTACGATCGAAAGGCAAAGTCGATAATCGCTCTCGGAGAACAAGTGAACTGCTCGCACTTTCAAATTATGGAATATTTCTTTACTCTCTCATAGATTGGAAAAGAGTATGCCCATAGGTGCAAGAAACACAAAACTTAGCAGAACTGTTTTTGTATGTGTGACTAAGCTGTACGATTTATAGAGTATGGTTTTAGTGTGTCAACTTGCTCAGGATATACTCCTTCATCAAATAACTTGGATCTATGTATATAGTTAGATACTTTCTTCCAATATGAAGACGANCATTTTTGCAGCGAGAGGTAATCCGGTTCTCTTGAATCACTATCACGATCGTCAGTCGTTACTCAAAATATTTGACCCGTTCTTTCTTGAATTCCCGCAAGCTGAACAATATCCGATATTCTTTGATTCCAATAAATTCAGACATTTCCTCTGCCATTCTCTCCGCTGCTTTTAGAGTTCGTGCGTGGATCATACTAAATAGATTAAACGGCCAGTCTGGATAGATTGGCCTTTTGTAACAATGACTGACCTGAGGAAATGCTGCTAATTTACTGCCTGCTTCGTCAACTTTGGATTCAGGTACTTTCCAAACAACCATACCGTTGGCAACGAAACCTGCATCCCTATGACGTAATATTGCAGCGTACCTCCTCATCACGCCAAGCAGTTCAAATTCTTTGGCTTTTGCGAAGAGCCCAGAAGTGGTAATTCCGAGTGCGTCTGCTAATTCCCTAAATGGCTCCGGCGTTACTCTTAAGTCCTTCTGCAGTTCGCGTATAAACTCTTTGTCTCGTTCCGTAATATCGAACTTCTTCGAATCCAAACTTCTAACAACATCAGTTGGTTCTGGCTTTCGTGAATCTTTGTTAACCATATCAAGTCTAACACCAATTTTATAAAGTTTCAAAGTTGGAAGCACCCGGTACTTCTTTACGCCGTCTATTGAAGCCATCTTTTCTAACTCCGCCTTCATGCTGACATTCGGGGGAACAGCGAGAGTAAACCACATGTTAAATTCGTGATTTCTCTCGTAATTATGACTCACGCCAGGATGTTTGTTCACTAGTTCGGCTACACGATTGAGCCTATCGGATGAAACCGAAAAAGATACTAAGGCACTTTTGTAACCGAGTCTCCTTGTATCGAAAATCGCGTTGATTTGTCTGATTATACCTATCTTTTTTAAAATTGAAATTCTATGCATAACATCTTTTTCAGAAATGTTGTAACGTCTTGATATCTCAAGATATGGTCTATCTGCTAATGGAAAAACCCACTGGATCTCATTCAATAGTCGTCTATCAAGATCATCTATTTGCTGCGCCTGAACTGATACTGGGGCCAATGATTAGCTGTTATTTCATCCCTAACCATTAAAAACCTATCCACAAAGCGATGAATTATTTAATGCAAGAAAATGCTCATTGACCTCAGCGCTTCGTTCTTGCTAGACATTAGTTTTTAGCAATAAGTTCCGTAGTGGTATCGATGTGACCTCGTGACAGGAGACGCCGATTTCAATAAACCAAGCATTCCAAAGAAACTAGACGTAGTAAAGGATATTGGGTGGGTGCATTAAACGATCTTCCGCTGGGAATTTCATCGGATCCCTCTAGAATTTTATTGCCTTTAATCTTTCATACGGACTGTCGATATGGATTCAGAACCGGAGGTAGAAGTATTAAAGTTGTTATCGTAAAGTCGTGTTATGTCTGAAATATTTTTCTCAGATAGATATTTGCCATCTGACATTCCTGCAAACATTTCTATTTCGTCAACGTCCGTTGCTGTCGGAAGCACTACGGCTACTTCCTTTTGAGACAGTATGAATTTAATTGCTAACTGTGTTATGCTCCAACCAGCTGCTTCTGCGATCGGTTTCAATTTTTCGCTTTTCCGCATAGCCTCTATGATCCATTCTTTTTTTCTGCTACTTCTATGGTCATTTTTGTCGAGTACAGTTTTTTCATTAAGTTTACCCGTTAGTACACCCGATGCGTCAGGAACCCTTACCATGATTCCTACACCACACTTATTAGCGGCATCAAAAAAACTCCTTCCAGGGTCTTGTTCTAGAATGTTATAAACAGTTTGTAGGCATGTGATATTTCTTTTTTCCATAGCCAACATCCCTTCATCCTTCCAACCGATGGCAGGCCCTAATGCGACGCCGTGACTTCTAATCCTCCCACAGTTTACCAAATCGTCTAGGGAACTGAACAGATCATCATTTTTTATCGCTGCAATTTTAGGATTATGAAGGCTGTAAACATCAATATAGTTTGTTTCCAACCGAATTAGGCTCTGTCTCAGAGCATAATGGAGAAACTCAAGATTACTGTGTTGTTGTGGCAATTCGTTGTGACCTATCTGTGTAGCATTGTACATATCATAGCCCCATTTGGTGGAGTATATTACTTCTCCACCATCGCCATCGACACTTCCCATGTGCATGTCCTTAAAAGCTCGCGAGACAAGTCTTTCGCTTTTGCCGTATCCGTACATATCAGCCATTTCATAAAAGTTGATACCTAGATCATAGGCACGTTTTAACATTCGGATCGCATCTTCGTCCTCAATCTTCCTCTTACCGCCGCTCATCCACCAATCTAGTGCAATAGTCCACGTTCCAAAACCTATTTCGCTTACCTTAATCCTGCTTTTTCCTAATTCTCGATATTTCATTAATCAGTTCAAAACCTCTAGCAGCTCACATGTGATCTCATTGAATTTTGAATCGCTGAGAACAGGGCGACAATTAATTGTCAGCGTTTTTCCTGCCAAAACGTATTGATCGTTCCTATTACTGTTATTACTATTTTCACTATTTTCTTGGCCCAGGCCCTTGTCTCTGCCGCGCAATTCAGGATTAGGTAATAATAATTCTATAGGAATCCATGACTTACAACCAGCTAACTCAGGCCTGCCAACTACGATAATAGGATTGGTCATCTTGTATACTCGTAATACTAGAAGGGTTAAAGGCTTACCAGGGTTGTAGCTAATCCTCTTGGTGATATACCTATCATTCCAGATGTGATATTTCCCAAGTCGTGCAATCACGGCCTTGTCTAGTAATTCCTTAACATGCACCACAACTGCACAGGAAGTTATTTTGTTCCCACCGTCTTCAGAGGCACATTGCATTAGAACGAGATCCAGATTGTTTGCGTAGTCCGGCTGAAGAAGGTCTTTAGATTGATGCTCGAAAGTTGGATAAAGAAGAAAGGTCCGATGCTTTACCTCAAAACCTTGTCTATATTCGATAATTCCGCCTTTACGAAGAAGAATTAGCTGCCGTCCTTCGTCAAGCGCTTTACAGACTATCGCCCACTCTTTCAGCGCTGCTGTTGCTGTCTTAACGGTACTTATCTCCGGCATAGAAACATCAGGCGCGAGCTGAGTATGACGGGGAATGATCTCATTATCCAATACTCTTGATAATGTTTTGAATATCCTTATAAATGCAGACCATCATTGGTGTATCCTTTATTACATATTTACTGGCGCGAGTTTCCCGTAACTGAACTATCAAGTCCTGAAAACCGATTAGATCATTCGTTTCGAATGCGAGCATAAAATCTTGATCGTTTATGCCAAATGAATAGGAAGTATTCAATCTGACCTGCGGAAATTTTCTTCCCACGCTTATATGCTCTTCCATCATCTTCTTACGTTGTTCAAAAGGAATTAGATACCACTCTCGCGCCTTTATGAAGGGGTATACGATCACGTATTTCATCGGTTTTTCGCTTGTCATAAATCCCGGAGTAACATTATTAGTTGAATAAATCGACTGCCGAACAGAAGAAAGGTACACTTGTGTTGGTTCGATATACTTTCCAACGATGGTAGAATAAATCTTAGACGTCAGAATCTGCATCTTTTCGATTGAATCAGAAATCATCCATAGCATGAAGTCAGTATCTGAGCGAAGTCCCAACGTCGAGTAAGTCCTCACCTTCAGTTTTGTATTTGCGGCTTCTACCAAATTTGAGAGTTCCTTCGCAGCCTCGTCTTTTGCTATGTCATTCAACCATCTCCACTTTGCATCCACCTTGTAGAATGAAAAATTCAGGAATGTTGGTGCTGCTCCCGAGGAACCAGTATCAGGTGAAGAGGTTGATTTTGTTCTTACATCTTTCCCGTCTTCTCTCGGTGCAGTCATCTAACAACAAAAAATACATGATGTATATTTAAAATTAGGTCCGTGTTACTAAGTGATAGGCAGGCCTTACTAGAATTCTACTTTTCTTCTAATCCGATCCATCCATACCCTTTTGTTTCAAGCATTTCTGATAGTCCCCTATCTCCTGACCTAACGATTCTTCCCTTTGACATAACATGAACCTTATCTAGCTTCGATATATATCGCAGGATACGGGCGTAATGCGTAATTACGATAACTCCAGCGCCAGTATCAATTAATCTATTTATGGCTTCAGCCACAGATCTTACTGCGTCGATATCTAGGCCGGAATCTGGTTCATCAAGAACTGCAATATTTGGTTTAAGAACTAACATCTGCATCACTTCTGACCTCTTTTTCTCTCCCCCCGAAAAACCTTCGTTCAGATACCTACTCAAAAAAGTTGGATCTAAACCAACCGAATCAAGATTTTTCTTTACGTATTCATGGAACTCCCTGACAGTTAGAAAGACCTCTCTATTTTTCTGTTCTTCTGCAAGTGTCTTGTTTAAAGTATTGTAAGCATTTCGCAAGAAATGACTGTAGCCAACCCCTGAGATCTCGATTGGATATTGGAAGCCAAGGAAAATGCCTTTCTTTGCTATATCGTCTGTCGATAAATCCAGAATACTCTGACCTTTCACGAGTATGTCTCCCGAGGTGACATTATACTTTGGGTGTCCAAGTAACACATTTGCAAAAGTACTCTTTCCTGATCCATTCGGACCCATAAGAGCGTGAACTTCGGACCTGTCAACCTTAAGATCAAGGCCAGTCAGAATTTCTTTACCGTCAATCGCAGCGTGCAAATCTCTGACCTCTAAAAACGACATCGTAGTATCTTTACATCAATATACATATAATATAAGGATATACACCATCATTACTAATCCCAAGATCTCGTCAGCGTCGAGCGCGCTCTAAAGGTCTATCTGGCTACTACATTTAATTATGAGTTATTCCCTAACATGTTGCAACAGCTTTGTGATCATTGATATGGATATCATAGCAAGGATGTGTATCGTGACGTAAATATGTGGATTGGAAAAACAGGATTCATCGTACTCCTCATTCTGGGTGGAATCACAGGAGTGATTGTCTACATTACTTTTCACAATATTCAGCCGGTTCCAGGTACAATGTTCTCTTTATATAGAAAAAATCTTACTCCGCAGGATATAGCCAGCGCCAGTCCTCCGGCTGCTGGATCTTCAGCTGCTGCGACGAGCAGCGGGCCCATAGGAGCGTCGCTGACCATTCTAGCAGGTGCATCCACTCAAGGGAACCCAGCTTACTCTCCTGACACACTCACGGTGAAGAAGGGAGACGCCGTAGCGGTAACCAACAAAGATTCAGTTCCGCATACGGTCACTAATGGTAAAGACCCAAGTGATCCTACAACAGGAAAACTTTTTGACACAAGTATCATCAACGCGGGATCGTCAGCTAAATTCTCTACGGTCAAATTGTCTTCAGGAACCTTTCCCTTTCATTGCACAATTCATCCATACATGACAGGAACGCTGAAAGTTCAATGACAAGAACTAGACAGTCAGATTTGTAGACAAATGGCACGACGTAATGGTCGCAAGTGCGTCCTTTGCGGCAATCATGCGAGATTTAGCTATAAGGCTATGCCAGAATGGGATATTAGAGGTGACTTGTGCGGGGAATGTTATGGGAAAAAATTGACCGATCATTATATTCCACTTGATCGCAGAGACGTAACGAAGCGGTAAACCATTTACCAGTTGAGAATTATCATCTGTGAGTTCCTTATCCATGTTCGAGATAGAGATCCTTGATTTGCAAGATTATCACCCTATGACTCCGATCATTCTCAGAAAATGCTTCTTTTTTGTGGCCTCTGCAAGTTTGTTTGTACATTGTTCTAGTAGTGATCGCAGCGAAGCGTTAGCCTGTTGGACCTAGATGGACCTTTCAAGAAGGGATTCTTTCAGGTCTTTGTCGTCGATTAGAGTATCTATTATTTTCTTACGCTCTTTTACGGAGCGTTCGTCTTGAGCTACTTCCAATGAATCAATTGCTTTAAGTTTCCAGTAATTCGCATGTGCGTTCTCGATTATCTTCTGAGCGTCATAGACGACACTCCCGTACGCTGTAAGAAAATACTTGCCGCTACTTCTTTTAGCAAGACCAATTTTTATCAACCTCGAAATACGTGTATAAAATTGCTTACGTGTTAATTTTCCCTTATTCCTAAGGGAGTTAGCATCTGGGTTAGTTAGAGCTATCGCTTTGAAAAGAAAAAGAGACTTGTCATCGGAGATCGCGGCGAGGGTGCCNGCATATGAATTCGACGACACGCTACCGATATCAGAGTTTAGTATATATGGATTACACTGGACACCATTATGATGACGTATCGAATGATGTAGTTACTTATAATCGCCATGAAGCTGATCTAACAAAGACGCTCGTTTAAACTCAGAACAATATGCATTTTGCTACACTAGATACACTAGAAAAATGAAATGAGATCTTATCTGTATGATTTCTGTTTCCTGCGTCGAGCACCCGGGCCGCCGAACTTTTTCGATTCGCTCTGTCTAGGATCACCTGCTAGAAGATGTCTATCATATTCGAGGATTTTTCTTCGAATTTCTTCACGGACGCCTCTTCCGAACGGATGATCTCTAGGATCCTTTCCTCCCTTTCCCTCGCCGGTCACCGCTCTTGAAATCGCTACCGCAGTAGCAAATGCCTGTCCCATAAAACCGCCGCCTTGAACTTTAACAATAATATCGACCCTGTTTCTCAGGTCACCTAAAAGTTTCAGAGGAGTTAACACCAATTCCTTAGCAATCTGTGGCTCCAACAATTCTGCGGGAATATTGTTAATTCTTACTTTACCATTCCCTCTTGAGATCGTAGCCACTGCTCGACATGTTTTGCGCTGTCCTGGATAAAGGTCGACTTTACTAACCACTTTGCGCTACACCACCGCTTTTCCATCCAATCTCTCTTGCCACATCCCCTATCGTGATATAATAGGACGCAGGTTTCGTAATCTTGGAATCGTCGAATGATAACAATTTGGAGGTTCCAAGCTTTTCGGGGACGCCGATATATACTCTCAGTCGCCTAAACGCCTCAAGGCCGCTTGATTTCCTTTTTGGCAACATCCCCCTTACCAGTCTTGTCAATATAGTGTCTGGTCTGCGAGGATGGAATGGCCCGTGGATCGGATTGGTTGCAGAACTGATTTCCAACTTCTTTTTATACGCCTCGATTAGCATGTACCGATGACCGGATAACACGGCTTTCTCTGCATTTACAATTGTGACCCTAGTCCCCTGTAAAAGCAATTTCGAAACCTTTGAGCACATTCTGCCAGCAACGCACTCAGCAGCGTTAACAACTACCATCTCTCCTTCCTTGCTTCTTGACATCGGAATCTCTGATCTCTGCTCAGGTCCTTTTATCTCCGTCTGGTCAGCCAATTACTCGCACTCCTTTACCGTCAGGATAGGAGCCTATCAATNCGTCAAGACCTATTACTGTGCCTCCTACATCGNTGATATTCTTTCGGGCCCTTTCNGAGAAAGAAAAGGCATAAACTGTCAGTTTATGATCCATTTCCCCTAAACCNAGTACTTTGCCTGGGACAACGACGATCTCTCCGTTTTTGGTAACGGATGCCAGTCTGGAAATGTTGACCTCTCTCCTAATTGACCTAGCTCTTGAAATCTCCTGTTCCAAATATCTCCAAATCGGGGCTTTACTACTCTTAAATGCTCTTCTAAAAGTCCATATTGTTTCCTTAACTACAGGGTTAGTAAACATTCCAATTACTCCGCCGGTTATCCAGGCTCCTAAAATAAACGTAGCTAGGTCTTCTTGGGTCTCTCAAGAGATCTCATAACCTGATTAAAACTCTTCATTTTAGTGTTCAACTTGTCCATAGCAGCTGAAAGCGTCTCTTCAGCGGTCAGTGCTCCATTTGTCTCGATTGTAAGTATTGATTCGCTGTCATCTTTCCCGTCTATGACAGTAGCGGCTGAGGTAGGCTGCCATTTTGCATGATCTTTTCCCATTCCCAGCCTTGCATACGCTTCGAATTTGAGCTTCTGGGCTGGCGCAAGTACAACTATTGGGATGTCTTTGCTGACGGGCTTCACAAGTTCGTCTTCGGACAATAGTTCACCGGAGGTCACGATTTTTGTTTTCTCCTTTGCTTCGGAGTCCAATACCAATAAGACCCTGCACTTTGAACACCCTAAGATACTTTTGCAATCGCATTCTTGGGGTGTTACGAATCGCTCCAGTCCTGTTCGTAAAGGGATAAGTCCTAGTCTGTGAGCCACTGCCTCATCGTGCATTACGGAGGAATTCTCAAGAATCACAACGTCATCGATAGCCAAAGTAGGGACTTCACATATGGCCATACGTCTTATTGCGTTTACATACTGCCTAGGAACATTGTTAAATTTAACGACAACCCGCTCGTCCGTTCTCTCAATTATTTCGGCGGATAAGGGAATCAATTCATAGAATCTCTTCTGCGCATCCTTAAATATTTACCGAAGACTATAATTTCCATCAATAGTTCATGTCATTATGACAGAATAACCGGTGATTTGAACTACCAGGGTTACCAAGACGTTTCGCAATCTTGCCGGTCCAGCACATTTCGCAATACGAATGGGCTCGAAAGATTCTAGTGACCGAATGAGGTCATACATACATAGATAATTCTGAATAGAGAGCTTACCCGTTAGATGGTAGAGGGGGACATAGTCTGGAAGTGTTTCAGATGCGACCTTTACTTCGAATCTTCCGAAACGGCCAGCCTCCACGAATCTATAACTTCGCATAAAACAAGGAAGGTCCGCAAACCAGCACCTTGAGTTATTTGCAGATATATATTTTAGATTCGAGTCCTCTAAAAGACAGATGGTTGACAGTAGTAGCAAATTTAGTATTGTGCGCCTAACACTAGATGGCAATAAATTTGAAATTCTCGTCAAGCCTGACCCTGCCCTTGATTATAAACTCGGTAGAAGATCCGACCTATCCGGTGTTCTTGTTTCGGATGAAATATACTCAGATGCAAATAAAGGCTTCCGAGCGTCCGGGGAAAAGCTAGCAAAGTACTTTAAAACTGCAGAATCCACCGAAGTTGCCAAACAGATACTCTCTAGGGGGGATCTCAGTCTAACAACAGACCAACGCCGGAAGATGGTAGAGGAGAAGAGAAAACAAATTATCCAGTTAATTAGCAAAAGGTTTGTCGATCCGAGGACGCACACACCCCATCCTCCGACGAGAATCGAGAGCGCCATGAACGAAGCGAGGCTTGCTGTTGACCCGTTCAAGCCTGCAGAGGACCAAGCAAAGAATGTGGTTGATGGTCTTAGGAAGATTTTGCCTCTAAAGTCAGAAAATTTAGTTCTTACTTTAACCATTCCTTCACAATTTTCTGCACAATCATATAATCTATTGAAGACTACTGGCAACTTCAAGAGTGAGCAGTGGCTTGCTGACGGGTCTCTGCGAGTAATTTTAGAAATAAATGCCGGAATGAAAGGAGCCTTACTGGATAGGATAGGGTCCATAACTAAAGGGACCGCTCAAATAACAGAAGGCTAAAGTATCGAAAGTGAAGACCTTAGATACTTAAAATATAAGTCAGTATTATTCACCCAGGAGTTGAAATCAAAATGA
>AF_2010_repII_A01DRAFT_1000028_pt1 | contig 13876 bp, 12 predicted proteins | sample AmaForrepliIIA01_FD_9192 | JGI IMG/M metagenome (IMG submission 9192) | reverse complement strand
AAGTCGCGAGCCGAACTGCTTGCGCTCTTTCATGTAGGCAATCGTGCGATCGAGACAGAACTGCGCGCCGCCAATCGAGCAGGCGCCGATGTTCAGGCGGCCGCCATCGAGGCCCGCCATCGCGATCTTGAAGCCCTGTCCTTCACTGCCAACCCGGTTCGCGACCGGAACACGGCAATTTTCGAAGAGGACCATCGCGGTAGGTTGCGTCTTCCAGCCGAGCTTTTTCTCCTGTGCGCCGAACGAGAGACCCTTAGTGCTTTTCTCGACGACGATGCACGAGATCCCGCGCGGGCCGCGTTCACCCGTTCGCACCATCACGACGTAGACGTCTGAAACGCCGCCACCCGAGATGAACGCTTTCGCGCCGTCGAGCACGTAGTGATCGCCATCTCGCCGGGCGCGCGTGCTCAAACTCGCCGCATCCGATCCGGAGCCCGGCTCGGTCAGGCAATAGCTTGCGAAATGCTCCATCGTGCAAAGCTTGGGAAGAAATTTCCTGCGCACCTCGACGCTGCCAAAAGCATCGATCATCCACGCCGCCATGTTGTGGATCGAAATATAGGCCGCGGTAGAAGTGCACCCTTGCGCGAGCTCCTCGAAGATCAGCGCGGCATCGAGACGGCCAAGCGCGGAGCCGCCGACATCTTCCTTCACGTAAATACCGCCGAAGCCGAGCGTCGCCGCCTTTCGCATGCTGTCGACCGGGAAGATCTCGTTCTCATCCCAGTCGCGCGCATGCGGCATCATCTCGTCGCGCGCAAATGAACGGGCCGTGGCCTGAAATGCAAGTTGTTCCTCGGACAGCTCGAAATCCATGAATGGCCCCGCCTTGACCTAAGCGGCTTAGCAAGCAAGGCCGGATCGCGGCAACCAGGCGGCCCTTCGTGCATTTATGGCATATGCTGGAATTTTTCGGCCACCAAAGCATCTAAAGGACAGGACCAGGCGCAGCATCCACGGAGGAAACCATGGCTACAGAGGAGAAGAAGCCCGGCGGACCCGACCTTTCAGCCGGCATCCCGGCTGCCGACCTCGCCGAAGGAGCGATGCTGACAGGCCATATCGGCGATGACGAAGTCGTGCTCGTGCGTCAGGGCGGCAGGCTCTTCGCGCTTTCGGCCCACTGCACGCATTATCACGGGCCCCTCGCCGAGGGTCTGCTCGTGGGCGAGACGATCCGCTGTCCCTGGCACCACGCCCACTTCAACCTGCTGACGGGCGAAGCCATCGCCGCGCCGGCTTTGGCCCCGGTGACCTGCTGGTCGGTCGAGGAGAAAGGCGTCAAGATTTTTGTCAAAGACAAGAAAGCGCAGCCTGCTCCCGGCAAGACCGGGGCAAAGGAACGCGTCGTCATTGTCGGCGGCGGAGCAGCCGGCTTCGCTGCCGCGGAAATGCTGCGACGACGTGGTTTCGCCGGAAGCATATCCATGCTCAGCAACGATGACGCGGCCCCGGTCGACCGGCCCAATCTCTCGAAAGATTATCTTGCCGGCAGCGCACCTGAAGACTGGGTGCCACTGCGCGGCGACGATTGGTACGCCGAAAACAAAATCGATCTCAAACTAAAAACCGAGGTTGCCGCGCTCGATGCCAAAGGCAAGGAAGTGACTTTGGGCGATGGCAGCAAGATCAAATTCGACAAGCTGCTATTGGCGACAGGTGCCGAGCCGGTAAAGCTTCCGATCCCCGGCGCCGATCAACCACATGTCCACACGCTGCGTTCATTCGCCGATTGCCGCGCCATCATCGCCAACGCAAAGTCCGCGAAACGTGCGGTCGTCATCGGGGCGAGTTTCATCGGCCTCGAAGCTGCCGCCGCACTGCGCGCCCGCGAAATCGAGGTTCATGTAGTGGCGCCTGAGAAGCTCCCGCTCGAACGCGTGTTCGGGCCGCAGCTCGGCGATTTCATCCGTGCATTGCACGAAGAGCATGGCGTCAAATTCCATCTCGAGGATTCCGTCAGCGCGATCGAAGGCAAACGCGTGACACTCAAGAGTGGCGGCACGCTCGAGGGCGACTTGATTGTCGTCGGAGTCGGCGTGCGCCCACGCCTTACGCTCGCCGAAAAGGCAGGCCTCGCCGTCGACAAGGGCGTGAGCGTGAACGAATTCATGGAGACGAGCACTCCGGGCATCTACGCGGCCGGCGATATCGCGCGTTGGCCCGATCCCATTTCCGGCGAGCGCATCCGCGTCGAGCACTGGGTCGTCGCGGAGCGGCAGGGCCAAGTTGCGGCGCTCAATATGATGGGCGTGAAAACACCATTCAGATCGGCGCCGTTCTTCTGGAGCCAGCACTACGACGTGCCAATCAACTATGTCGGGCACGCGGAGAAATGGGACTTCATCGAAATCGAGGGCGACGTGATGAAGCGCGATTGCGTTGTGCATTATAAATCGGGTGGACGAACCCTGGCCGTCGCCTCAATCTATAGAGACAAGGAAAGCCTTGAAGCCGGGGTGGAGTTGGAACGGCGTGCCGGTTAACTGCGCCGGCGGCTCCTCGCGACGCCGGGTAGCGGGACCCCATGAGACCGGCTAAAAGAGCGCCGGGAGTGTATTTATGGCCATAAAGTTCGGCCGACCTTTGGAGCGGAAAATCGGCTTCGTGCCTGTCGAACAGGAGGCACGCGAGGCGACCAATAGCGCCCCACTCGATCTTGCAATCCGCATGCGGCGCAACCGGCGCGCCGAATGGGCCCGCCGCATGGTGCGCGAGCAAGTGCTGACGACCGACGACCTGATCTGGCCGCTGTTTGTCAACGATGGGAACGACACGCCTGTACGGTCGATGCCGGGTGTGCAGCGTCTTTCGATCGACGGGCTTATCCGCGAAGCCGAACGGGCGGCCAAGCTGACTATCCCGTGCGTCGCGCTGTTTCCCTACACGAACCCTGGCCTGCGCGACGATACCGGCAGCGAAGCGGTCAACCCCGACAATCTCGTCTGCCGCGCCATTCGCGCCATCAAGAAAGAAGTGCCGGACGTCGGAATCCTCTGCGACGTCGCGCTCGATCCCTTCACCAGCCATGGCCATGATGGGCTTCTGCGCGACGGCGTCATCCTCAATGATGAAACGGTCGCCGCGCTGGTGAAGCAGGCACTGGTGCAGGCGGAAGCCGGCTGCGACATCATCGCGCCATCGGACATGATGGACGGACGCGTCGGTGCAATCCGCAAGGCGCTCGACACGGCAAATTTCACCGATGTTTCGATCATGTCCTATGCGGCGAAATATGCCTCGGCTTTCTACGGGCCGTTCCGCGATGCAGTGGGGTCAGCCAAGACGCTGACCGGCGACAAGCGCACCTATCAGATGGACCCCGCCAATTCGGATGAGGCCCTGCGCGAGGTCGCGCTCGACATCCAGGAAGGCGCCGACATGATCATGGTCAAGCCTGGCCTGCCCTATCTCGACATCGTCCGGCGCGTGAAGGACACGTTTGCAATGCCGACTTTCGCCTATCAGGTGTCCGGCGAGTACGCGATGATCATGGCGGCGGCGGAAAAAGGCTGGGTCGATGGCGAGCGCGCCATGATTGAAAGCCTGACCGCCTTCAAACGCGCCGGCTGTGACGGCGTGCTGACCTATTTCGCCCCGCGCGTGGCGGAAAAACTCAAAGCAGGTTGACGCGACAAGGGCACACGAACCCTCCTCGTCACTGGCCCGGTGACAGATGAATTCGACTGGTTGAAACTGACATGGGTGAGTTCGCCGTTGGCCAAGGCGTGTCGCGTTTCGAGGATCCGCGGTTGATCCGCGGTGGCGGCCGCTACACGGACGACATCAAGCTGTCGGGCATGGCGCACGCGGTCGTGCTGCGTTCGCCCTATGCGCACGCAAAGATAAAGTCCATCGATACCAGAGCCGCAAAGGCCGCGCCCGGCGTGTTGGCTGTTCTGACCGCCGCAGACGTGAAGGCCGCCGGCTACGGAGATCTCCCGGTGCCTGGCGGCCTCAAGCGCCGCGACGGCTCGCCGATGTACAAGGCGCGCTATCCGATCCTTGCCGAAGACCGCGTGCGCTGGGTCGGCGACTATGTCACGTTCGTCGTGGCTGAAACGCCGGCACAGGCGCAGGACGCGGCCGAACTTATCCAGGTCGACTACGAAGAATTGCCTGCCGTCACCTCCACGGCCGAAGCGCCAAAGCCGGGCGCGCCGCGCGTGTGGGACGATTGCCCGAACAATATCTGCTTTGTCGAATTGATCGGCGACAAGGCGGCGGTCGAGGCTGCCTTTTCGCGCGCGAGCCACATCGTGCGGCATCGCTTCGTCATCAATCGCGTGACCGCAGCCACGATGGAGCCGCGCGGCGCCGTCGGCGACTACAACATCACGGATGGCCGCTACACGATCTATACGCCCATGCAGCGGCCGCATCCGACGCGCACGGAGCTTGCCAAGGTGCTCAAGGTGCCGGAAAGCAAGATTCGTATCATCACCGGCGATACCGGTGGCAGCTTCGGGATGAAGACGCCGATTTTCAACGAGACGCCGCTGGTGCTGCTGGCGTCAAAGCTGACCGGACGGCCGGTGAAATGGATCAGCACGCGGACGGAAGCGTTCCTGAGCGATGCGCAGGCGCGCGACAACGTGACGGAGGCGGAACTCGCGCTCGACGGCGAAGGGCATTTCCTCGCGCTGCGCGTGAAGACCTTCGCCGCGATCGGGTCCTATCTGCAGCATTCGATGCCGGCTTTCGTGCTCAATGCCGGCACGCTCGCCGGCGTCTACCGCACGCCCGCGATCCACGTCGACATCACGGCGGTATTCTCCAACACCAATCCAATGCGGCCCTATCGCGGCAATGGCCGTCCGGAAGCGGCCTTTGTGATCGAACGCATGGTCGACCTTGCGGCCGGCGAGATGAACATCGATCCGGCCGAACTGCGGCGGCGCAACTACGTGCCGCCCTGCGCCATGCCGTTCAAGACGGGTCTGACGTTCACCTATGACAGCGGCGAGTTCGAGAAGAACATGGATCTCGCGCTCGAACTGTCCGACCGCAAGGGCCTCAAGGCGCGCAAAGCCGAGGCGCGCAAGCGCGGCAAGCTGCTCGGCTTCGGCATTTCCAACACGATCGAACGCGCCGGCGCGCCGAGCACCGAAGGCGCCGAGGTGCGCTTCGATCGTTCGGGCTCCGTGATCCTCTTTTCAGGTTCGAATTCGCAGGGCCAGGGCCACGAGACCGTGTTCAAACAGCTGGTCTGCGATCGCCTCGGCCTCGACCCGCGCGAGGCGCAATATATCCAGGGCGATACCGACCAGGTCTTCTATGGCGAAGGCACTGGCGGTTCGCGTTCGGCGACGCTCGCCGGTTCAGCCTTCCACCTCGCGACCGAAAAGGTCGTGACCAAGGCGCGCGCGATCGCGGCGCACATGCTCAAGGTCGAGGAGAACGATCTCCAATTCGACGAAGGCGTGTTCTCCACCAACAAGACCAACCGCACGCTGACGGTGAAGGAGATCGCTACCGCCGCAAATGATCTGGGGAACCTGCCGAAGGACATGGAGCCGGGGCTGTTCGCGACCGCCGTTTATGTTGCGCCGGTCAATAATTATCCGAACGGTTGCCATATCTGCGAACTGGAAATCGACCGCGAGACGGGTAAGGTCGACATCACGCGTTACAGCGTGGTGGACGACTTCGGCACCGTGCTCAATCCGCTGGTGCTGCACGGCCAGGTACATGGCGGCATCGCGCAGGGCGCCGGCCAGGCGTTGATGGAGGACATTCATTTCGATGGTTCGGGTCAGCTGGTAACAGCCTCGTTCATGGACTACGCCATGCCGCATGCGCACGATTTCTGCGCCATGGAAGTGGAGAGCAACCCGGTGCCGACCAAGACCAATCCGCTCGGCGTCAAGGGCGCGGGCGAAGCCGGCTGCGTCGGTGCGTTACCGGCCATAACGAATGCGCTGGTCGATGCGCTGTCAGAGTTCGGCGTCGATCATATCGAGATGCCGGCGACCCCCGAGCGCATCTGGCGGGCGATGCAGCCGCGCTAGCGGTTACGTCCGCAGATATTCCGGAAGGATGCACGGGCCATCGAGCGAATAGCGTCCGGCGCCGGCCGCGCACAGCATCAGGAAGCCGCCGATCATGCTCACGTTCTTCATGAAGTGAATCATGTTGTTGACGTGAAGCCTATCCGTTTGTTGATTATGTAATATTATCAATCATTTGGTAGATTTTCCTTAGCCAGATTTTGCTCTCGGGCCACCAATGGGGCCACATCAGACAAGCTTGGAGCAAAGAAAAACCCTGGCGCTCAGGCGGGACCAGAACTCGCCCCGTCGCAAGTTCCGGCTACTCCACGCGACATGGAAGTCGGCTCACATAAACGCTGGCCGCGAAGTTAACCACGGCTACAACTCGGCGTTCCTAGTGCCTCCAGGAACCTTTATGTCTCTCGCGATTTGATAGCGGTCTGTGGAGTTTTGTCGTGTGTAACACCCAAGAAATTGCTTGGCGGCGTTTTTGGCTCAAAAACGTGATCACAGATGCCGGCACACTTCTGCCTGCAAAAACTTGCCGTCGTCCGGTAACCAGGTGGATGTCCTTGGCGCAGCGACTGGAAGAACTTCACCGGTTGCAAGCGACTGCCGGACCTAAATCGGCACAAGGGTCGCCGCGCCCCCATTACGGTTGAGTCGCGGGCAACGTCTTCAACGCGAGTGCCGAGGCGTTTGCGTGCAAAATTGTGTCCAACTTTTCCGCCTGCGCTCGGCGCATTTCCAGGGCGCATTCCAACCATCGGGGGCTACCATGCAGACTTCGGAAAAGGTGGCAGCCCCACTTCAAGCAGCTGAAGAAAGACATTGACGCCTTCGCTGACGACCTCATCCCATTGGCGACAGGCAACTCACCAGCTGAGAAAAATTACGAAACTTTCTTTTGCTCATTTGAAGAAACTTCCTTTTGCTCACTTGAAGAATCTTTCTTTTGCTCGCTGGATGATGAATCGAGATTGGGCGGGTGTTCGTTGCGGAGCTGGTAGATCCTAACGAGGAATTGCATCTCCTCAATTCTGCTTCTGGTTTCCCTAATGATCTTCGGAGTTATGTCGCGCCATTCGGAGCCATCAAATTCCATGACTCTTCTCGCGCCCGTCTGAAGAGGCTCGAAATCGTCTATGAGCGTGTCGTGGCGCTTTTTGAACCACTCAATGAGGTGGTCATATTGGCCCATGGCGGGTCCTCCCGCATATGGCTCCCCAAATAAATAACTCCGCTACGGCCAAGATAGAAGTACGATAGCGGCATCATGCCGGGTTCCAACGAGGCGGCAGCCAACCTGTCTCCCTGCTGATACTTGTCTCAATAAAGAAAGAGCCTGCGGACGCTATGACTGCGGCTCTTTCCGTGCCATCTCGGAACCCGCGCAAAAAGCCGGGCTGCCACCGGGGAAGCGTTTCGGGGATTGAGGAGGGACGGGGCCGACCACACAAATGAAAATCCCTCGATGCGCGCAGTTGTTCCGGCTATCGGCGCGAGTCGATGGCTTTTACTTCATCGGGAATAGAGAAATGTTGAGAGTGCGTTCGACAAATTCCCGTGCGGGTTGACTGAAATCATCTTCCTGTCTGCATAATTCGAGCACGAGTTGCGCGATGTGTTGGGTGACATCCCGGGCCCAACCTTCTGTTACATTGAAGGCGATCACCTGCACCGGATTTGAATATTCCCCGTTGGCGATGTCTCTAACGGTTGTCCACTCGTCGGCTTTTGCCTCAGCGATGTAAGCGCGGCCGACATAGCCGAAATCATTCAGTACCAAATGGACGGTCGTATCGCTGCTTGGCACTAAGGTCTGCGTACTCATGCGCACCTCACTCGAAACGGCAAAGGCTGCCAGCGAGGCGCGTTGGCAGCCTTTGTTGCACGTACTCCGGCCGCTGTTGTATGGGATGGGGATGGAAAATAGCGGTCGCCAAATATGAAATTCGTTAGACCACTAAATCGTTCCCGTGGTTTTACAATAGGAACACGTTTCTGGAACAGCGGTCTCGATGGTCTCGGTAACCCAGGGGTCTCTCCCTTACTTTTTCGTGGCTGTTAGGGCCGGGTGCCAGCGCCTGGCCCTTTCTTATGTATCGACGAGTCTCGCGTTACGCGCGAAGAAGCGATGGCGGATTTCAAGGCGCGGTGGCCAGCTGGCGCTAGTACGTATCGGGGCCAAGGGCATCTTTGAGCGCCTTGAAAGCGATAAGATGAGCGTCTGTCACTCCTGCCTTAAGTTGGCGTCGAATAGAAGCGTGAATAAGCAAAGGTATGTTCGGCCGCTCGCGCCTCTCCGTGGAAGAAATTTGCTCCCACGCTAATTTGTAAGCCGAGCTGTAGAGCTCAACTCTTCGCAAAGTCTCACTTTTCCTGTTTCGCCATTTCTGGATCGATCCCATGTCGCGCATATAGGTAAGAAGCGGGCTACGACCGTGCGACAAATTGGCAGCCCCTAGGCACTATTCAGGGGCCGTCAGTGTCTTCTGCAATTGCTTAAACAACCGCTTGTCCGGCGCATCGTAGCGAAACCACTTCTTGCCACGGCGGACTAGGGCCTCGTTCTTGGTCTTCCGCGCATCATCCACATCACCTTGGCGACGTAAGGCGATGGCGATGGGGTGCCGCTTGGGATCCGCTGTGTCGCCTTTGAGCAAATCATCGGCCCTGCCCGCGACCGAAATCTCTTCGCTCTCATCGACTTCGATGACTGGGAGTCCTTCGATCTTCATCACTCAAACACGCCACTAAGTTACCCGTTACATACTGACCATATAGGTAAAACGCAGAGGACTGCCAGCGCACTTCCTATTCTCCAAACTCAATAAGGGCATAAAAGCTCTGCACGAGATCTATCATCGACCTGATGGGGGAAATGTCTAGCAAGGACAGGACGGGAGGTCGTGGGAGCCCCGGCATCGCCTCCGCGGTGCCGGGGCTTTTCTTTCGGCACTCAACTACGAGAAATTTTTCGGCCTTGGGAACTAAATCAACGTAACGCGTTCATGTTGTCACTACCTCCTCAATCGTCGTCAGCGTAATCAGGCGATTGCTTCATCACACGCCGTCGCTCTCGCGCCCCTTCGATTTTTTCGATTTGGCGCATGAGCATCCAGACCATGGCTGTGACGAACAGGCCGACTAGCACCAGCCAGTGCCCTCCGTACATCTCAAACACCCAACCCAAAAGGAAATAGCCTGCTATGAACAGCAATAGCGCAATTGCCATCAGGTTTGACTTCAATAACTGACCCACCCCTAAATCATCACGAAGTCGTTCGCGACAATGCAATGATGCGCGGCCTTCCATGGCCGCTGCACCGAGGACATTGCACGCACATCGCGCAGCGCGAGACGAATAGACGACTCCGGGTCACGCGGCTTAACGCGCAAGTCTAAATCAACAACGGTGCCGCAACTGTCGCAGGCAATAACCAGCCAGTGATGTTTTGAAGTTAGCGCGGCTGCAATCTTAGGCCAGAACCAAACATAACCTTTGGCGGAAAGCGTTGCGTTGAAGCGGCGCACAGTTGCCAGCGCACCGCGTTTTGCTTCCCACTCGCGGCGCATCCGCGTGATGTTATCACGGATTTCGTCGTTGCGTGCGTTGTAGCCCATTGGTCCCAATCACTGCCCAGGGGGTTGCGGTGGTTTAGGCGGGGGAACTCGGGACTGAGGCGGAGGTGGCGATTTCTTTTCGACCGACTGCAAAACAATGCTCTGGGACATCTGGTTTACCTTGACGCCGAGCTGCTCCACCTTGACGCCGAGCTGTTCTACGCTTCGTTGAACGTTGGCGAGTTCAAAGGCCAGGGGCTTAAGCTGCTCGACCAATTCATCAGGGGTTACAGGTGCGGCGGCAGATGCCTGACTGTCGGGAGACGGCTTTGTTGTCGAGACAGGCAACAGCCAGGCCAAGGACGGAACCTCCGTTCTGACCATCTCCATTGCTTCGTCGCCATGGGACTGCCATGCCAAGGTGAGGCCGATACCAAACAAAAAGACAATGAAATAGCGGGCAAAGGCGCGCGATACTCGTCTACCTATTGATCGCTTTCCACTGTTCTGATTGTCGGATGACTCCAAGTCACGAACGAGATCATCCCGCTGGTTATCGGACTTAGGAGGCGTCGTCCAATTCTGCTGGTTGGACGGGCGAGGCGCGCTCCGGGACAAAATCGAATCCAAGTCACGAACGAGATCATCGCGCTGGTTATCGGACTTAGGAGGCGTCGTCCAATTCTGCTGGTTCCAACTTGGCGCGGAGGTCATGTTGCCCCTCCGATTTATCGCTTCGACTTTATTGGTAGCGGAAGCCAGCCATCATCGTGTGACAGAAGCAAGGCGGGAGGGCAGTTGGTACGCAATAATGTTAAGGCATTTTGGTACCTGCGCGTCATGAAGCCGCCGACGCCGGGCAGCATTTAGCAAAATCGATTCCTGGTCTGGTTTGAGCTCCATTTACAGCCCATATTTTTTCAACTCAGCTTTGAACTGGCCATCAGTTAAATCGCCGGGGCGGTGCTTCAGGTGCCTTACCTGAGCTGCCCTTTACCGCAGCCGCTACCGCGTACCTCGTGGCCGTGGCATCGCTGTCAGGCATGGCCTTCGCGGCTTGATAGACTTTTCGTTCTAGCTGTTGCAGATTTTTCCACTGGCGCCGTCGCCATCGACCGCTCCGGCGTGCCAAAGATCTCGCATTGCGGCTATCTTCCCCACGAACCGAGGCCGTGCCGCCGCCCCAGCACCAGCGCCCAACATGACGTCACCGCTCGTGCTCGCTGCTCGGCCAGCGCAGCCGGCGCCTGAAGTTCCGGCAAAAGTCGAGGCCGCACCAGGGGATCGCAGCGCGACAACGCATCAAAAGCAAACTGAAGAGCGGCATAGGCGTGCGGCGCTTGAGGCCAGGGCTGAGGCCCCACCCACAAAGAAGCGTGCCTGGATCGACGGAACATTGCCTCCTCGGTCGCGATTTCCACGCCGCCGTGGGTCCGAGAATTCAGCCTGTCAGGCACTAACTGAGGACAGATGCACGACGCCTGCAATAGCGGCACCCTTGGCGTGCGCGGTTGATCGTGGTGGCATCCAGTACGTCGAACGAACTGCTGAGGGTCACGGCGACAAAAGTTTGCTGCCGTTTGCGAACTCGGGCTTGAGGGAATTGTCTCAAAGAAATTGACTGCGCCGAATCGTTCGGGCCCGGTTGAGAACCTGGATCAAAGTCAAAAATCCGAAGGCAATCGAGGCCGGCTACAACCTTCTCGCCGTGCACAAGAGCGACCCGGTCGTCCATCAGCTGCAGCTTCCCGACATGCCGGCGCAATCAGCGGCCTGTCACTCCTTCGCGGCGAGGGCCACAAGCCGCATCGGCGCGTAGCCGTCGGCGGCCAGCGCCGTCATGATCTCCTCAGCATGCGCCGCATCGCGAGTCTCGAGCGTGACGTCGAGCTTTGCGCCCTTTGCCGGCACATCGAGAAACAGCCGTCGGTGATCGACCTCGAGAATATTCGCGCCAAGCCCGCCGATGCGCGTTGCGATAATCCCCAGCACGCCCGGCTGATCCGGGATCGTCAGCCGGAACGACACGATCCGCTCCTCGCGCTCAAGTTCGCGCACCATGATCGAGGCGAGCACGCGCGGATCGATATTGCCGCCGCACAGGACGAGGCCAACTTTCCGTCCCTTGAAGCGCGCCGGCTTCGTCAGCATAGCGGCAAGACCGGCGGCGCCGGCGCCTTCCGCCATCGTCTTCTGCAGCGTGAGGTAGGCGTTGACTGCGCGCTCAAGCTCGGCCTCGCCGACCAGAATGATCTCTGCCACAAGATCGCGGATGATCGGCAGCGTCAGCTTGCCGACATTCTTGACGGCAATGCCTTCGGCGAGCGTCGGTCCGCCGAGCGGCCGGTTCTCGCCACGCAGCGCGTTCCACACTGACGGGTAAAGTGCAGCTTCCGCACCGATGACCTCGATTTTCGGATTCTTCGCCCGTCCCGCGACGGCATTGCCTGCGATCAGCCCGCCCCCGCCAATGGGAAAAACCAGCACATCGAGATCGGGTTTGTCCTCAAGCATCTCCAGCGCGATCGTGCCCTGCCCGGCGACGATCTGCCGATCATCGTATGGGTGAACGAGCACGAGCCCGCGCTGCGCCTGGATCTCCTCGCAACGCGCCTGTGCTTCCGCCACCGATTCGCCGTACAGCACCACTTCGGCACCGTGCGAGCGCGTCGCGGCCGTCTTCACGAACGGCGTCGTCACCGGCATCACGATCGTTGCCGGAATGCCGAGGCGCGCTGCGTGATAGGCCACCGCCTGCGCGTGATTGCCGGCCGACATCGTGATGACACCGCGTTTGCGATCGGCCACGCTGAGCGAGACGAGCTTTACGAGCGCCCCGCGATCCTTGAACGAATTAGTGACCTGAAGATTTTCATATTTGACGTACACTTCTGCGCCAGTCAGCGCCGAGAGCTTGGGCGCTGGCAGCATCGGCGTACGCAACACCACGCCTTCGATCACGCGGCGTGCGGCTTCGACATCGGCAGGAGTAACGCTCAAAGCTGTGCTCCGGGCCTGGACTGCTGCACCATGCCGCAAGGCCGGCGAAGGTTCCAGCAGCCGGGCAACCCCTTGCGCATGCCCGATTCTTTCTCCATCTCGGGCAAACGGGCTGCGCTATAATGCGTTGACGCCTGCAGCGAGGGCTGGCCGCATGTCGATTGATATCAAACCCCACGCCTATGATGCGGCAACCCAGCCGGAATTGTTCGACGGCGTTCTGGCCCGCCGGGTCATTGCCTTCATCATCGATTTCATCATTGTTTCGATTCCCGTCGTGCTCGCGGCCATGTTCATTTTCGCCTTCGGAATCGTGACGCTGGGTCTCGGCTTTGCGCTTTACTGGCTGCTACCATCCGCCACGGTGATCTGGGCGATTCTTTATTTCGGCTTCACACTCGGGGGCTGGGCTTCGGCCACCATCGGGATGCGAGTGATGGATCTCGAAATGCGCACCTGGTACGGGGCCCCGGCCTATTTTGTGCTCGGCGCGGTGCACGCCGTCGCGTTCTGGTTCACGATCTCTTTTTTCACCCCGTTCGTGCTGCTGGTTCCCTTCTTCAACGAACGGCGCCGACTTCTGCACGACATCCTTCTCGGCACGGTGGTCATCAACAACAACGCCCGTGCATCGGTGCTGCGTTCGTCCATGCAGCCGGCGCGGACCGGATAAGCTTTGACGGCGGGCGTCCGGCGCGCGATGCTAGGTGAACAGGAAATGACAGGCTGATAGGTGACCCAGCACTCTCGCGATACACCGCAATTCTACCTGACGGCCCCGTCGCCGTGCCCTTATCTGGAGGGCCAGGAAGAACGCAAGGTGTTCACGCACCTGGTCGGCGACCGCGCGGGCGAGCTGAACGATCTGCTCACCCATGGCGGTTTTCGCCGCAGCCAGTCGATCGCCTATCGCCCGGCTTGCGAAGGTTGCCGCGCATGCGTCTCGGTGCGCGTCGTGGCGGCCGACTTCGCGCCCTCGCGCAACATGCGCCGCATCGCCGAACGCAACTCCGACATCGTGGGCGAGATGCGGACGCCTGCGCCCACCTCTGAACAGTATTCAGTCTTTCGCGCCTATCTCGATGCCCGCCATCGCGACGGCGGCATGGCCGACATGACGGTCCTCGATTACGCGATGATGATCGAAGACAGTCACGTCGATACCCGCCTGGTAGAATATCGGCGACGTGGACCTGATTCCGGCATTACCGGGCGCGGCGCGGGTGAGATACTCGCTGTCGCCCTCACCGACGTGCTCAGCGATGGCCTGTCGATGGTCTACTCGTTTTTCGATCCCGATGAGGCTGACCGTT